>Ga0209417_1004996_pt1 | contig 15134 bp, 14 predicted proteins | sample RifGroF2_FD_184002 | JGI IMG/M metagenome (GOLD analysis project Ga0209417, IMG submission 184002) | Groundwater microbial communities from Rifle, Colorado, USA - Groundwater F2 (SPAdes) (version 2) | ecosystem: Environmental > Aquatic > Deep subsurface > Groundwater | place: Rifle, Colorado... | reverse complement strand
TTCTTCACTCTGGCTCTAGTTTACAATAGGTTTATGAGATTAGCGTTTGTAAATTTCTATTCCGGACTAGCCCAAAGGGGAGGGGAGACCTACGTTGACTCCTTAGCTGAAAAACTTGCTCGGAAACATCAGGTCTATGTTTTTCAAGCCGGATCACAAAAGGGGAAAAAATTATACAAAGTTGAGGAAATAAAAATCTCCTTTAATCCAAATCATCCTCACAGCCAACTTCCGGTAACCCACCTCTTCAAAAGATTATTTATTGATTACTTTCATCTTCAGGAAACTCTCTTTACGATTAAGCTCTTACCAAAACTTTGGAAGATAAAGCCCGAGGTCATCTTCCCCCAAAACTCTGGTTGGGAAGTGGTGTTACTAAGGATATTCTCTACCATTATCAACGCCAAAATTATAGTTGCTGGTCAATCAGGACCTGGGTGGAATGATCGAGTAAATTTGTTTATCCGTCCTGATATTTTCGTAGCGCTCACCAAATCACAAGCCGACTGGGCAGAGAAAGCCACTCCTTGGAAGGATCAGAAAATAGCCATCATTCCTAATGGTGTTGATCTAAAAAAATTCTCATCTAAAGGAGAAAATAGTGAAATAAATCTCTCGAGTCCGGTAGTTCTAGCCGTTGGCGCCGCCATTAAAAGTAAAAGAATCGGAAATACCATAAGGGCTGTAGCTAGGCTAAAAAACACCTCACTATTAGTAGCCGGCACTGGTCCTTTGGAAAAAGATGAAGACCTGCTTGGAAAGAAATTACTAGGAAATCGATACAAAAGAATTAAAGTGACTCATGGAGACATGCCCAACATCTATCGTAGTGTCGACGTTTTTACTCTGTGTTCAGACAGCAGTGAAGCCTTTGGTATTGTATATCTGGAAGCTCTCGCCTCTGGTCTTCCGTGTGTAGTTACGGATGATGCCAGTCGTCGGGAAATCTTAAACGACGCCGGCATTTATGTAAAAGACCCGGAGGACTCAAAAGAGTACGCCGACAAACTAAAGGAAGCTCTTCTCCAGAAATCACCTGAAAAATATCTTAAACAAGCCGAAAAATATTCCTGGGAAAAAATCGCAGACAAGTATGAAAAAATCCTGGACAAAAAATAGCCATCGGATTCTAGAACAGGCAACTGGTCTTAATCATTACAATCGTTGGGTTATTTCCATCTTCAAACAATATTTCGGAAAAAATATTCTTGAAGTCGGCTCAGGTCTCGGTGGTCTCTCTCAGTATTTCCCCAAAACAGATATCACTCTTTCCGATCTTCGTTCTGACTACTTCAAATATCTAAAAAAAAGATTTGACTACAAAACTCTAAAACTAAATATCGAAAAAGAATCACCAGAAGAACTTCTAAATTCCTTCGATACTATTTTTTCTTCTAATGTTTTTGAACATATTAAAAATGATGAATCCGCACTAAATAACTGTTTCAAGCTTCTTAAAAGCAACGGCAATCTCTTGTTATTTGTTCCCAGCAGACCTGAAATCTACGGCAATCTCGACAAGGCCATGGGGCATTACCGACGCTACACCAAAGAGGAGCTGACCAAGAAAGCAAAACAAGCAGGTTTTAAAATAATAAAAATTAAATATGTCAACCTTCCCGGTTACTTTACTTGGTGGTTAAGGGGAAGATTCCCTGGAAAATCAAACTCGGATAACCTTCTGGCAAAAATGTTCGACACAATAATAACACCCCTTCTGTATCTGGAAAAATATTTACCGATCCCTTTCGGTCAAAGCCTCATTCTTGTCGCCGAGAAACCTTGAAATGTGATTTAATTAACTATATGCCAAAAGAAATAACTGCCGCAGAAAAAGTGATAAGGACAATCATGAGGGATGAGCTCAAGAACTTCGCCACGAAAGACGATCTCAAGAACTTCGCCACGAAAGACGATCTCAAGAACTTCGCCACGAAAGACGATCTCAAGAACTTCGCCACAAAGGATGAGATGAATTCAAAATTCAACGAAGTGATGAATACACTTGACGGTATGTATGGTTTATTAAAGAAAAATTCAGAAGAGTTGTCCGTGATGAATCATCGTGTTTACAAGATTCAAGATCCAAAACTTGAAGACCACGAAAAGAGAATTACCCATCTCGAAGTCTCAGTTGCTTAATTTAAGTTTTTTAATATTGGTGGATTAACTTCCGCTTCCCATGCCGAGGTGATGATTTGCTCTATCTCCGGATATTTTGGTACCCATCCAAGTTCAGCCTTCGCCTTCTCGGAAGAAGCCACAAGCCTTGCGGGATCACCGGCTCTTCTTTCGCCCATAACCACGGGTACGGGTTTCCCAGTCACTTTTTCCACCGCAGCGATTACTTCTTTTACCGAGTAGCCGTTTCCGTTGCCCAAGTTGAATTCATTAGTAGGGGAGGTCTCCATTTTTTGTATTGCCAGAAGGTGAGCTTCAATCAGATCGGACACATGAACATAATCACGAACACAGGTACCATCCGGAGTGTCGTAGTCAGTTCCAAATATGGCAATGTTTGGCCTTTCCCCTTTAACCGCTTGGAAAACCAGGGGGATAAGATGGGATTCCTGAGCATGCTGCTCCTTACTCTGTGTCGTTGCTCCACAAGCGTTGAAATAACGGAAAATGGTGTATTTCAGCCCATATGCTTCGGAGTATCTTTTAATTACTTTCTCAAAGAAATACTTAGACTCACCATAAGGATTAATTGGCTCTTTTTCCGCCTCTTCATTGATTGGCACCACTTTAGGATTACCAAACACCGCGGCGGTCGATGAAAAAATAATTTTCTTCACGTTATTCCTCATCATGCCATCAAGAAGATCCATCCCCTGACCCAGGTTATTTTGAAAATACTTACCTGGTTCTTTCACCGACTCACCCACCTGGATCAATCCGGCAAAGTCCAATACAGTATCAATCTGGTGTTCCGTAAAAATCTTGTCCAGTAAAGCTGCATCTCCTTTATCACCTAAGTAAAAAGCCGCTTTGGGGTGAACATTTTCTTTATGACCGGTTTTGAGGTTATCCAGAATTACCACCTCATCACCTCGATCAATCATTTTCTCTACACAAACGCCTCCGATATAGCCGGCACCGCCGACAACTAAGTATTTGCTCATAGTTTATGTTACTACAGCTATAATTGATTTAATGAATTTTTTCGATAATCTGAAAAAAATATCTCGCGTCCACGGGTATCTGATTTTAATTATTGTCTTATTTGCAGTCGGTACTTTTTTAAGACTATACAACTTTCAAAACCGTTTAATTTTTGGCCCAGAACAGGCTATTTCTTTGATCACTGCTTCCTCATACTTAGATAAATTTTCCTTGTTGGGTGAGGTAAATCTTCAAAGAACCACCAGTACGGGTTTAAATCCATTCCACGGAGCTTACTTTAATTATTTTCTTGTTCCATTTATCATCTTATTTAAATTCAATCCCTTACCAATTACGTATTTTTTCTTATTCCTAAACCTCTTTACAGCCTATCTTTTTTTTCGTGTTTCAAATAAGCTATTCGGAAAATTAATAGCTGTATTTGCCCTAATATATTTTTTGTTCAGTTCCAAGATGATTCATCACTCTCTATTTATTTGGAATCTAAATTTTTTGCCCTTGCTCGGAATTCTTGTACTATGGATATTTGCCAATCTTTATAAAAATCGCCAAAAAATAATCTACCCTTTCTGGCTAGGTGTTATTGGCGGTATTGGTTTCGGTCTCCAATATTTATTTTTACCCTTCATCATTTTTATCTTTACTCTTTCGATTCTGTTGTCAAAAAAGAAAATCCAATCAATTATTGCCTTTGTCGTCGGAATAATAATTGGAGGTTTATCAATGGTTATCTTTGATCTACGTCATGATTTTTATTACACAAGAACTTTGTGGCAGTATTTTATTGATTCAATCAACAATAAGGTAAATGGCGGAATTCATTACTACGATTTTATGTATCTTTTACCATATCTATTTTTAATTTATGCCACCGTTACAACCGTACTCTATAAAATATGGAAACCGTTATGTTTAATTCCTCTCGCCATCTTCGTATTTATTAACTTAAACTCACCTCAAATTAACTACCAAAATTCTACGGGGGTGGCTCCAGGAATCACACTCAAAGCTCTTGAATCTACCTCCGCAATTATTGCAGATGACAACCCACCTCAAAAGTACAATGTGGTGACCCTCTGGGATTTTGATACTCGTGCTCACACTCTCCGTTACTTTCTGACTAATTACCACAAACGATCTCCCCAAGGGGTAGAAGAATACAAAAATATAGACGTGTTATATGCATTTGCTCCAGAAGACTACAATATCGATATTCCCAATGTGTATGAACTCAACCAATTCTTTCCATATAAGATTACTGAGTTATCATCAAATACAGCAGGTTACCGTTTATACAAGCTAACCAAATGAAACTCACAGTTGTCATCCCTACCTTAAACGAAGAGAAAGATTTGTATAAAACCTTGTCGTCGGTCAAAGACTTAGCTGATGAGATATTAGTGATTGACTCCAGCTCTACTGACAAAACAATTGAGATCGCCAAAAATTATGGAGCCAGAGTTATCAACCATCCATTTAAATCTTTCTCCGACACCAGAAATTTTGGTAACCAGGAGGCAAAAGGGGACTGGATACTCTCCCTTGAAGCCGATGTCGTTGTTCCCCAAGAGTTAGTACTAGAAATTCGCCAGGCAATTGAAGAATCTAAATTCTCCGCCTTTTATATCCCCCGTCTCAATCTCATCTGGGGCAAACCCATTCGTCACACCGACTGGGGTCCCCAAGACGACTGCCATATCTGGCTTTATCAAAAGGGGAGTGGTACCTGGCAAAGTCTGGTTCACGAAGAATTTATCACCAATAAATCGGTCGGCAAACTCAAAAACTATTTAGTTCACAAAAACTACGAAACCATTTCCGAATTCATCGACAAAATAGATCGTTACTCGGAATTAGCCGTCAAACAACACAACCTCTTTCCCGATTGGTGGTATTTAAGAGACTTTTTCAAACGCTATTTCTACAAACTTGGATTCTTGGATGGTTACCATGGTCTATTTCTTAGTTACCTCCAATCCGTTTACTACATTACCCTCTCCGTCAAAAATAAAACCAAACGATGATCGTTATTGTCACCATCATTGGGTTAGTTCTGCGCCTTATACTTTCCAACCAAAGTTTCTGGCTTGATGAAGGTGCCTCCATTATGGCCGCCCGCGTTCCCCTTGCCCAGTTTTTCGAGTATCTCAAAGCCGACTTTCACCCTCCTCTCTATTACCTCTTTCTCAAACTTTGGTTACCTCTCGCCGGAAATACCGAGTGGTTAATTCGTCTCCCCGATATTCTTCTTGGTTCGGCTAGTATCTATCTTGTCTTCCTCCTCGGCAAAACTCTCTTTGGTAAAACCTCCAAGCTTCCTTTAGTAATGGCCATTCTTCTCGCTCTTAATCCCTTCCATATCTACTACACCCAAGAACTGCGTATGTACAACCTTGCCACTTTCTCTGTCCTTCTTTCTTGGCTAGCCCTTCTCAAAAACAAATTCATTTTTGTTAGTCTCGCTAACTTTCTCAGTATCTTTACTTTTTATGGTGCCGGTTTCAACTTTGTTAGCCAAGGACTGTACTTGGTATTCAATAAAAAACAAAATCTTTGGAAATACTTGGCCTCTTTCTTTCCCGTTATCCTAGGATTTGTCTTCTGGTGGCCAGTATTTTCGGTTCAACTCCAAGGCGGTGACTTTATGCGAAGCTCTTTACCCGGATGGAATCTTCTTTCCGGGTCTGTTACTCTCAAATCTTTACTCCTTATCCCCATCAAGTTCATCATTGGTCGCGTCGACCTTGATCCTCAATCACTCTACTTTGCTGTCGGTGGCTTACTTTTAATTATTTTTTCTTCTCTCATTCTTCTATCACTTCGAGACAAAAAAAGTAAATCACTTTGGTTTTTCTTTTTCACCCCCATCGTTCTTGCCACACTAATTAGCTTCAAAACACCCATTCTTGGTTACTGGCGATATCTCTATGCCTTACCCCCATTTTTAATGCTCCTGGCGACTGGTATCTGGCAGCCACCCAGCAAGATTCGTACCCTAGCTATTTCTTTTGTTTGCCTAGTCTTCATCTCAGCCAATATATATTTCTGGCTTAATCCCAAGTTTCAGCGAGAGGACTGGCGTGGACTAACGAACTTCGTCAATGGCAAGAATGCGCTCGTAATCCTTCCTTTTTCCGGCGTTTTCGCGCCTCTCAACTTTTATCAAACCGACGCCGTCTACTATCCTGCTCAACAAAATCTGGGTAAAACCGAAGACGATTTGAGTGAAAAACTACTTCCTCTATTCAAAAAATACCAAACAATTTACGTCATGGAGTATCTTTCCGATCTCTCTGATCCGGACAGAAAAATCCTCAATACGGTCAGGAAACTGAAGCAAAAGGAAAAAGCAGTCTATAATTTTAATAATCTGGGACAGGTATACGAGTTCTAGAAATTTATGAAAATCGCTATTGATATTTCTCAGGCCATCTATGGCACCGGTGTTTCCGTCTACACCAAAAATCTCGCTGCCTCCCTTATTAAACTTTTTCCCGATGACGAGTTCGTTCTTTTTGGTGGCTCCCTACGACGCAAACAGGAACTTATTTCTCTCGCCAAAAAGCTAAAAGGAACCCCCAAGATTTATCCTTTTCCACCCACCTTCATGGACTTAATCTGGAACTCTCTCCATATTTTGCCCGTCGAAAAACTAATTGGCGATGTGGATATTGTTCATACCTCGGACTGGACGGAACCACCCTCCCGCCTTCCCAAAATTACTACCGTTCACGATCTTATTCCTTTCAAATTTCCCCAAACCACCACCGAGTCAATCAGAAACACCCACAAAAAACGCCTAGCCTGGGTCATGCGTGAATCCGACAAGATCATTGCCGTCAGTCAGTCCACCAAAGAGGATTTGATCTCCGTTTTAAAAATACCCGCAGACAAAATTGTTGTTATTCCCGAAGGAGTAGAGGAGAGATACTCTCCCCAATCAATAGACATCCAAGAAATTATTAAAAATCGCTACAAAATAAATGAAGATTTTATTTTTACTCTTTCTACTCTTGAGCCACGGAAAAATCAAGCAAGGCTTATTAAAGCTTTTCAACTGGTTAAAGAAACATATCCGCATCTCCAGCTAATCATTGGCGGTCGGACCGGCTGGGGTGAAATTCCGGCAGCCGTTGAGGGTGTTTCCATGCCTGGCTACATTCCCGACTCCGATCTTCCTGGGCTCTACTCCGGTTGTCTCGCCTTTGTCCTTCCGAGTATCTATGAGGGTTTTGGCCTCTCACCACTCCAGGCTATGGCTTGCGGAGCCTCCGTGGCTGTTAGTAATACCAGCAGCCTTCCCGAAGTAGTTGGTGAAGCCGGTGTCCTTTTTGACCCGGAGAGCGTAGAATCAATCGCGGCTGGTATAATTGAGGCTATCAAAAACAGAGGCAAGCTCAAAGAAAAAAGTCTTGCTCAAGCATCCAAATTCACTTGGGAAAAGACTGCTAGAGAAACCTACAAAGTGTACCAAGAAGTCCTGGCCAAAAAAAATAATTTATGAACATCGGATTTGATATCAATGAAGCCAATATTCCTCAAAGAGTCGGCGTCAACCAAGTAGCCTACAATATTTTTCTTCACCTGGCCAAACAAATTTCCGGAGGAGACAAACTCTATGCCTTGGGTAAAGAAAGACCGCTTCCGGACATGCCGGTAGGTAACGAAAAGCTTATCTACGAAATTTTTGGTTCCAAAAAAGCCTGGGTTCTTACCAGTCTCACCAAAAGACTCTGGTTTGGCAAACCCAAAATGGACGTTTTGTTCTCACCCAGTCACTACACCCCTCTTTTTTCTCCTACCAAGACCGTTATTTACCTCATGGACATGAGCTTTGAACGATTTGGCACCGAGTACTTCACCGACTACGATATCAATCAGCTAAAAAAATGGACTCCCTTGTCGGTTAAGAAAGCCAAAAAAGTCCTCACTATCTCTGAGTTTTCCAAAAACGAGATTATGAAGCTCTATGGCACTCCGGAAAACAAAATCGACGTTGTTTATCCGGCTTTCGACAAAGAGATCTATCACGGCAAAGTTCCCAAAACCAAAATCATCTCGGTCAAGAAAAAATATGGCATTGTAGGAAGCTACTTGCTTTACTGGGGCACACTCCAACCCCGAAAAAATATCTCCCGTCTAATTGATGCCTTTGCCAAGCTGGACAAAGCACAACTCAAACTTGTTATCTGCGGCAAAAAAGGCTGGCTCTACGAGCAGATTCTCGAACAGTCAAAAAAACTCGGTATCGAAAACCGCGTTATCTTTACCGGTTTTGCTCCCAACGACGACCTTCCTGCCCTTATCAAAGGCAGTCGCGCCTTTGTTCTTCCCAGTCTCTATGAAGGCTTTGGTATGCCCGCGGTAGAGGCTCAAGCTGTTGGTACTCCGATAGTCGTTTCCCGCATCAGCAGCCTTCCCGAGGTGGCCGGTGAGTCTGCCATTTATATCGAAGACCCCGAGTCTGTCGACAGCATCAAGGAAGCCCTCGATAGGGTACTTGCACTTTCCATCAGTGAAAGGCTTAAACTGATTAAAGAGGGGAAAGAAAATACCAAGCGTTTTGACTGGGATCTCTCCGCTTTAAAAATTTTAAATATATTAAAAACAGTATGAAAATAAGTAATCTCAATATCGGCTCGGGTGGTATACAGTTTGTCGACAAAGACGGCAACAAGTTAACCACATCAAAAGCAGTTGAAAAAATCACCAACCGTTTCAGCAGTTTCTTTCTTGACCTCTGGTTACTCAAACTTACCTGTGTCGGCCACGTTCCCTTTCATGGCTACCGTAACTTTTTTTATCGTCTTTCCGGTATCAAAATGGGCAAAGGGGCAACCTTCCATATGGGTGCCAGATTTTTTCTTCCCAAAAATATTGAGATTGGGGAGGGGACTATCATCGGTGATCACGCTTTCCTCGACGGTCGTGCCAAGATCAAAATCGGCAAACAGGTCGACATTGCCTCACAAGTGATGATCTACAACTCCGAACACGATCTGTCCGACCCTACTTTCAAAGCCATTGAGGAACCGGTCACTATCGGCGACTACGTCTTTATCGGTCCCCGGGTCATCATCATGCCCGGAGTTACCATCGGTAACGGTGCCGTCATCGCCGGAGGAGCCGTCGTTACCAAGGACGTCCCGGAAAACACCATCGTTGGGGGCGTGCCGGCAAAGGAAATTGACCAAAGACCTCTTAAAGAACAACATTACAAACTGGGCAGAGCCAGACTATTTCAATGAAACTAAAGTATCTTTTTGCCGGAGCCGTCTTCATTTTAGGCATTGTCTATCTCACCTTACCCACACCTGCCACCCCTGAACTTTCCCATGCCGAACGTTCCAACGAACCCGGAGATACTTGGCAAAATCCCGAACAAAAAGGTTTTTACACCAACTCCGACCGTGCCACGGTGATAGGGGAGATGCAGTCGGAATACGCTATCAAACTAAATGGTTTTACTATTCCTTCATACAGACTCAACTACCGTCCCGAAGAATCTTTTGAAATGGTCCGAGACCAGCTCGACAGTTACTATCTTGAAGAAATTGTTTATCCCCTAAGAAACTCTCTTTTTGTCAACGGTTGGGAACCAATCCACTCACCCCGCTTTGCCGACCGAGAACTCAAAGAAATCCCCATGATTTCTTTCAACGGAATCCCCTACATTAGCAAAGTCACTCTTAAGCCGGTCAACTCACCTGTCTGGGCACGTCTTTTTGTCTGGACTCTCATTTTCCCGGCAACTTACTTGGTCTATTTTTCCTTTAAAAAATCCTTAGACAAAAATGTCTAAACTTGATCTATCCATCATCATCGTTTCCTTTAACACTAAAGAAATTCTCACCAACTGTGTTGAATCTATCGTCAAATACACTAAAGGAATAGACTACGAAATCATCGTTGTCGACAATGACTCCCAGGATGGTTCCCCGGAAAGAATCAAAGAACTTGAAAAAAAATATTCTCAAGTCAGTCTCATCGATGCCAAAGCCAACTTGGGGTTTGGCAAAGCCAATAATCTTGGAGCCAAAAAAGCCAAAGGGGAGTACTTACTCTTTTTAAACTCCGACACCCTTGTCTTTGATAACGCCATCAAAGAATCTCTCGAAAACATGAAGAAAATTCCTGGTGCCGGAGTCTATTCCTGTAAACTTTTAAATTCCAACAAAACAGTTCAAGCATCAGGAGGTTACTTCCCCAATTTTGGCAATGTTTTTGCCTGGCAGTTTTTTATCGATGATCTCCCTCTCGTTGGTGGTTTAATTCCTTCATTTCATCCCCAACTTTCCTCATACGATCGCCACAAAAAAATGGACTGGGTCACGGGAGCCTTTATGATCATCCCCAAAGATGTTTTTGATCAAGTCGGTGGTTTTGACGAAAACATTTTTATGTACACCGAAGAAATGGAACTTTGTTACCGTCTCAAAAAACTAGGCCATCAAACTGTTTACCAAAACTCCCCTTCCATCATTCACCTCGGGGGAGCCTCAAGTGGTTCTGTCCTTGCTCTGACCAGTGAAATTAAAAACATGATCTATTTTTGGAAAAAACATAAACCATCGTGGCAACTTCCTTTTATTAAGTTCTTTTTCTTTATCGGTTCATTGCTTCGTCTATTAATATTTGGGATAATCAAAGGAGATGAAAAAGCTCGCCGTGCCTACACACAAGCTCTTGGACTCATTATTTAAGTACTCCTTAGCCGCCGTACTCGTTTTTATACCGCTTTACCCAAAGTTTCCTCTTTTTATACTCCCTTTTACCTACGTCCAGATCAGAGCCGAGGACTTCCTTATTACCGCTGTCTGGGGCCTCTTTTTTCTTCGCCTTTTACTTACCCGCAAATTCAAATTTCCCCCTCTATCTCTGCAAATTGGCATCTTCTTTGCCATCGGGCTACTTTCTTGTCTTTCCGCTATTCTAATTACTAAAAATGTCATCCCCACGGCGGTACTTCTTCATTATTTCCGTCGAATTGAGTATGTCTCTATCTTTTTCCTTGTCTACTCCGCGGTAGACTCTGTCCAAACTCGCCGCTATTTTTTGGAGCTTTCCATTCTCCCCATCATTGGCGTCTTTTTCTATGGTCTGGCTCAAATGTTTCTCGGTGCCCCGGTTATCTCCACCATGAACGTTGAGTCGAGTAAGGGAGCCGCCCTTACTCTTCGTCCCGGTGTTCCTCTTTCCAGTACTTTTGCCGGTCACTACGATCTGGCGGTCTATCTTACGATGATGTTGACCTTCTTTACCGGACTACTTTGCTCTCTAAAAAATCGTTTCCAGTTGATTCTCACTTTTGTTTTCTTCCTTGCTACCCTTTGGCTTTTTATGCAGGCCGGTTCTCGCATTGGTCTGCTAGGATTGTTCTTGTCCATCGCCCTGGTTAGTTTCCTTTATCGAAAATATCTCATTGGTGCTGTTTTAATCATCACCATGTTTGCCTTTATTGCTACCTCACCCGGATACATCGACAGATTCAAGTCAATCATTAACATCTTTACCGCCAAAATGGGTCAGGTATTTGTCCAACCGGTTTACGCCGTTTCCATCACTCCGACGCCAACTATTACCATCGCTCCAACCCCGACACCGGAACCACTTCGCGCTCTTCAGCAAGACACCAGTACCAGTATCCGCTTTGATGTCGAGTGGCCTCGTGCTCTTCGTTCTTTCTACAAGAACCCTTTCCTGGGAACTGGTTACTCTTCCATTACTCTTTCCACCGACAACGACTATCTTCGTGCACTAGGAGAAACCGGCCTACTTGGATTTCTAGCCTTTGTCTCAATTATTCTCGGTCTCTTTATCAAACTACTTAAAAACTTAAAGAAAGTTTCCGGTCAAGACAAACTACTCACCATCTCCGCCCTGGGAATTCTCGTTGCTTTTGCAACCACGGCTATTTTCCTTGATGTCTTTGAATCAAGTAAAATTGCCATTCTCTTCTGGGCTTTCATGGGACTGGCTCTAAGTGCCAACAAAAACAGCTAATATGACAAAAAAAGACTTTTTGATTGCCCTAATCATCACCGTTATTTGTTTTACGGTCAGACTTTACAAGATCGACAATCCCATCGCCGATCAACACTCTTTCCGTCAAGCCGACACCGCCGCCGTTGCCCGAAACTTTATTAAAGAGGGTTTCAATCCTCTTTTTCCCCAGTCCGACAGCTTTACGGCACTTAGTGAAACCCAACTTCCCAATCCTCATCGCTACTTTATCAACGAGTTTCCCTTTTACAACTCCCTTGTTGCTCTCGTTTATCGTCTCAAGGGGATTGATCCAGTCTATGCTCGTCTCGTCAGTATCTTTTTTGCCTCTCTCGGTACTTTCTTCCTTTATCTAATTGGCAAAAAACTTTTTAGTACCAAAGTTGCCGCCCTGGCAGCCCTTTTTTATGCCGTTCTTCCCTTCAACATCTACTACGGACGAGTCATTATGCCGGACCCCACTTTTATTAGCCTTTCCATCATTTCTTTTTACCTACTTCTACGTTTTGTAGACAAACCAAACTTTATAAGAGGCATTCTTTTTTCCCTTGCTTTTGCCCTTGCTCTACTCGTTAAACCCTACGCCATTTTTCTTTTTATTCCCTTCATCTACTGGGTCATTGCCAATCATGGCTTCTCCACTTTCAAAAAACCCATGTTCTATATTGCCCCTGTCATCGCCATGACTCCGCTTCTTCTCTGGCGCTACCACGCCTCACTTTACCCGGAAGGTATTTTTTACTCTTCCTGGCTTTTAAACAAATATGACATCAGATTTACCGGTGCCTTTTTCCGCTGGTTAATTTTTGACAGGATGAATCGCCTAATATTTGCGACCGGTGGTTTTGTACTATTCTTCTTTGGCCTGGTACACTCCATGCTTTCCAAAAAAGGCTGGCTTATGGTTTTCTGGCTCTTAAGTGTTCTTACCTACTTCACTGTTTTTGCTGCCGGTAATGTTCAGCATGATTACTACCAGTTACCCATTATGCCCGTTGGTGCTCTTTTGGTCTCCCTCGGCTTCTTTGCCATAATCGATAACGGTAAAAATATCTTCCAAAAACTCTCTCTGGGGATTCTTGCTTCAACCCTCATTGTTATTTCCCTAGCCTTTGGTTGGTACGAAGTTCGTGGATTTTTCAACGTCAATGACTGGAACATGGTTGAAGCCGGAAAAAGAGTTGATGAAATTACTCCCCAAGACGCCCTCGTCATTGCCCCATACCAAACCAACCCCGCCTTCTTGTATCAAACCAATCGCCACGGCTGGACCATGGGCTATGATATAGAGAAGAAAATTGCCGAAGGCGCTACCTACTATGTCTCTACTAGCTATGACGATGAAGCCCGAGGACTGGAAAAGAAATATACTCTGGTAGAAAAAAACGATAAATACATCATTATTAAACTGACGGAAACAAAAAAATGAAAATATTAATGCTCACTCCATATCTTCCATATCCCGACTCTTCCGGTGGGCAGATTAGAACTCTTAATCTTCTCAAGTATCTCTGTAAAAACAACGAAATCACTCTCGTTTCTTTGATAAAAAACGAAAAAGAAAACGAAAACATCAAGCACCTTCTTAAGTACTGCAAAAAGGTGATTACTTTTCCTCGAAGTTCTACACCTTGGACCTTAAACAACATTCTCCGAACCGGTTTTTCTCTCGACCCCTTTCTGATTGTCCGAAACTCCGCCCCCGGAGTTAAAGAGGCCGTTACTAAAGAGTTGGAAAAAGGGGACTACGATCTCATTCACGCCGAAACTTTCTATGTTATGCCGAGTTTGCCAAAAACAAATATTCCTACCATTCTTGTTGACCAAACCATCGAATATCTTGTATATCAGCACTACGTTAACGAAACAGCTCCCTGGTTCCTTCGCCCCCTGCTTCAAATCGATGTGGAAAAACTCAAACACTCTGAGCGTTTTTACTGGCGCCAAGCCAGCCAGGTGATTGCCGTTTCTGTCGCCGACAAAAACGAGATGAATAAACTAGAGCCGGATCTTTCTGTTGAGATAGTTCCCAACGGAGTAAATCTCGATCTTTTCCAAAAAAAGACCAACTGGAGTTCCAAGGAGCCCACCATTCTTTTTGTCAGTAACTTCAAATGGCTCCAAAATATCGAGGCCGCCCATGTTCTCATTAAAAAAGTCTTTCCCCTGGTTCAAAAAACTCTTCCTAAAGCCAAACTGCTCATTCTTGGTCAGCACATTACCGAGGATATTAAACAAAGTGCTATTGGTAAAAAAGGAGTCACTGTCACCCAGATTGCCGATGACGATGTCGATAGTCTCGTCAAGGCGTATCACGACTCTTCTGTTTTTGCCTCAACCATCAAAGGACCGGGAGGAACTCGTCTCAAAAACCTCGCTGCCATGGCCAGTCAGTTGCCCATCGTCTCCACCAAAGTCGGTGTTGAAGGCTTAAAGGTCAAAGACAAAGTTCATGTACTTATCGGCAACACCCCCGAAAAAATCGCCGACCTCATCATCAAAGTCATCAAAACACCCGCTCTTGCCGAAAAACTAGCCATTACTACTCGTCATCACGTCGAAGAAAACTTTGACTGGCGTAAGATAGCTAAGAGTCTTGATTCCATTTATCAAAAACTCGGTAAGAATGAGTAAATTCAAAAACGATTTAGCCATCATTATCGTCAACTACAACACTCGTCAACTTCTTGACGATTGTTTGGACTCAATCTATCGCGCCGACTCACCCAAGGGGGGACTTCAAGTTGTCGTGGTCGACAATGCTTCAACCGATGACTCCATGGAGATGGTAGCCAAAAAATATCCGTCGGCCATCTCGATTAAAAACTCGGAAAACCTTGGTTTTGCCAAAGCCAACAACATTGGTGTCAACGCCGCAGATGCCCGCTATGTTCTTTTCTTGAACTCTGACACAGTTATCAAGCGCTACAGTCTTGTTAAGCCCTTAAAATACCTCAAGACACACCCCCGCGTCGGTGCCGTCACCATCAAGCTTTATTTAAAAG
>Ga0209417_1004993_pt1 | contig 15138 bp, 12 predicted proteins | sample RifGroF2_FD_184002 | JGI IMG/M metagenome (GOLD analysis project Ga0209417, IMG submission 184002) | Groundwater microbial communities from Rifle, Colorado, USA - Groundwater F2 (SPAdes) (version 2) | ecosystem: Environmental > Aquatic > Deep subsurface > Groundwater | place: Rifle, Colorado... | reverse complement strand
GTACTGCCGGCTGAAAACGAATTTGACAAGAATTTTGAAAATAATATAAGACCTAAAACGCTTGATGAATACATAGGTCAGTCCCAGCTTAAAGAAACACTTAAGATTAGTCTGGAAGCCGCCCAAAAAAGAAGCGAACCGCTTGACCATCTGCTTTTTTACGGCCCTCCCGGGCTTGGAAAAACAACTTTGGCGGCTGTAATAGCTAATGAAATGGGTTCAAGAATTAAAACTACGGCTGCGCCTGCTCTTGAAAGACCTAGAGATTTAATAGGTATCTTAATGAGTCTAAAACCAAATGAGTTTCTTTTTATAGACGAGATTCACAGACTTAATAAAATCGCAGAAGAGATTCTATATCCCGCAATGGAAGATTTTTCCATTGATAGAACAATTGGAAAAGGTCACACAGCAAAGACATTAAGAGTTCCTGTTCCCAAATTTACTCTTATTGGGGCGACTACAAAAGCGGGTTCACTTTCAGGTCCGTTAAGAGATAGATTCGGGATTGTACACAGGCTTGAATTTTATACAAAAGAAGAATTAACTTTTATTGTAAAAAGAACAGCAGGTATTTTGAATGCTCAAATAACAGAAGATGGAGCTTATACTGTAGCTTCACGCTCAAGAGGAACTCCCCGTATCGCTAATAGAATGCTGAAAAGGATTAGGGATTATGCTCAGGTAAAAGCAGACGGAGTTATCACAACTGAAGTTGCCAACGATGCTATGGATTTGTTAAAAGTTGACAAATCCGGTCTTGATATTACGGACAGAGAAATCTTAAAGCTTCTTATAGAAAAATATGACGGCGGTCCTGTGGGAATAGAAACAATCGCTGTTGCTCTTGGCGAAGATGTAAGAACAATAGAGGATGTTTATGAGCCTTATTTGTTGCAGGAAGGTTTTATTTTAAGGACTCCGCGAGGAAGAAAAGCTTCCCCTGAAGCATACAGGCATCTCGGATATCCGGTTTCCTCCATTCAAAAAGGTTTGTTTTAGGATTTTTAATTATGAGATTTTTGAATAAAAACAAACTAAATAAGATACTTTTACTTATTTTTTGTATTTTTTGCCTTACAATGCCGGTGTTTGCGCAGGAAGATAATCCTGACACCCCTCCTGATAATAATATCAGCTATGTAAGCGGAAAAATTTTACAGATTGTTTCAGAAAAAGGCAACAAAGAACTCGAAGAATCTTTTCAGACAGAACAAATTACACAAACTGCAAAAGTTCTTGTTTTAAGCGGAAAGTATAAAGGGAAAATTGTAAAAATCGAGAACCAGCTTACTTCTAACCCTGTTTATGACATAAAAATTAAAGCAGGAAACAGAGTAATTATAAGTGTGGAAGAAAATCCTAAAAATACTGTTTTTTATATTGCTGATTTGGAAAGAGTTCCTGTTTTATTGATACTTACAGGGATATTTTTGTCTCTTCTTATGATAATCGGTGGAATGCAGGGATTAAGATCAATCGTTTCTATTTTGGTAACAGCAATTCTGGTGTTTTTTGTACTCGTTCCGGCTGTTTTAAACAACTTTCCAATAATACCAATGACAGTGTTTATAGCTATAATTTCTACTTTTGCAACAATGTTTATTGTGTCAGGAATTAATTTAAAAAGCTTTTCCGCCTCGATGGGAACGATTTTAAGCGTTATATTAGCAGGATTAATGTCTTCTCTGGTAATAAAATTTGCGCCGTTAAACGGTTTTGGAAGTCAGGAATCAGTAATGTTGTGGGCAAGTAGACCTGATTTGAACTACACAGGGCTTTTAACGGCGGGAATGATTATCGCTTCGTTAGGCGCAGTAATGGATGTAGGCATGTCGATTGCAAGCAGCATATATGAGTTTAAAAATGTAAATAGTACACTTAATACAAAAGACCTTTTTAAATCAGGTTTAAACGTCGGAAAGGACATCATGGGGGCTATGTCCAACACTTTGATTCTCGCTTACATCGGAAGCGCCTTCTCGCTTGTTCTATTGGCCTCAAATGCACCCTTGATAAAATTGCTTAATTTGAACTCAATTGCGGCTGAAATTGCATCTGCAATCACCGGCAGTATCGGAATAGTCCTTTGCGTGCCAATTACTGCCATAATTGCCGCATATTTAATCGGGAAAGCCAAAAAATAAAGAATCCGGTACTAATTGTCACCCTGAACTCGTTTCAGGGTCTTAACCTAATGTAACAGATGCTGAAACACCAGGTAGGGGCATAAAATTACGGCTCTTATGTTCGCCTTGTTTTGCAGCCAGTTCAGCATGACGTATTAAAATTTAAATAAATTCCCCGAAAGTATTATCAGCTTCTACTTTTTTAATTCTAACGCTTACGATTTTATTCTTAAAATCATCCGAGCCGTCAACTAAAACAGGAATAAAGTTGTCTGTCATTCCTTTTAACAAACCTGTTTTTTTATCTCTTGCAAGCTCAATAAGCACTTCGAGGTTTTTCCCGATAAAACTTTCTCTGAAATCCATATTTTTTCCTTTTGCAAGCTCTGTTAGCCTTTTATTTCTTTCTTTTTTTATATTTTCAGGCACCTGATTTTCCATTAAACCCGCGGGCGTACCTTTTCTTTTTGAATAAGAAAATACATGAATGTAGCTAATAGGAAGTTTTTTCAGGTTTTTGTAAGTGTCTTCAAACTGCTCTTCGGTTTCTCCCGGAAACCCGACTATAATATCACTTCCTATTGCTATATCAGGAATATTTTTATCAAGCTTTTCGATTAATTCGCTGTAATATTCGACAGAATAACGTCTTCTCATGGCTTTTAATATTTCATTATTTCCGCTTTGAAGAGAAATATGTAAATGCCGACAAAACTTTTTAGAATTTGTAATTGTTTCTAACAGTTCATCAGTAAATTCCATAGGATCAATTGAGCTAAATCTGAATCTTTTCAAGCTTTCTACTTTTTCAATTTCTTTAATTAAATCGGCAAGCTGTGTTTTAGGAGTTAAATCCAGCCCCCATTGTCCCAGATGTATTCCCGAAAGCACTAATTCCTGAAAACCCTGTTTTGTAATTTCATCAACTTGATTAATTACATTAGATAGCTCATTACTTCTGCTTTTTCCTCTCGCATAAGGTACTATACAGTAAGAACACCTGAAGTTACAACCGTCCTGAACTTTGATATTTGCTCTGGTTCTGCCGGAAGCTGAAAAAACGACTTTATCCCGAAATTTTTCTTGTTGCATAATATCAGAAACATAAATTTTGTTTTCCTGCTCAAAAACTTTGCCATCCGTGATTAATTCGGCTATTTCAAGCTTTTCCGTATTTCCCATAACCAAGTCCACTTCGTCAAGCTGCGCCGCTTCTTCCGGTGAAACTTGTGTGTAGCATCCGCAAAGGATTATTTTGGCTTCAGGATTAGTTTTTCTGGCTTTTCTCGCATAATATCGTGATTCGTTGTCGCTTTTTCCTGTGACAGTGCAGGTATTTATTACATAAATATCCGCCACCTCACTGAATTTAACGATTTTCCAGCCAAGACCAATAAATTTATCAGAAATTATTGAGGATTCGAGCTGATTCGCCCTGCATCCGAGTGTATGAATTGCTACTTTTTTCATTTTTTATACAGGTAACCCGTTACATTTCAGATTTCTGTTTTCGGAATTTTCATATTCTTCAAAATATTTCACATTTTAATAAATCCGAAAACGAATTTATACTACGATTTATTTTACCTGAAAAATATTTCTGCTTCAGCTTTTTCGCAAGCTTGGTTGCTCGCAATAAATGGCGTTTCAGACGAAGGCTCATCACCTCCGTCTTTCAGCCTCTGCTTGCAATCCGCAAAGAAAAAGCCTTTTTGAATAAAAAGGCTTTGGCAAATACGGCATTCAAAAAATTTTGACGCATTTGCGCAATTAAAGTTCCTGAATTTTTGTTTATAAAATTTCCCAGGGGGATTTTTCTTCTGCTATAAACGTTTTCACGGGAAATTCACTCAAAAGCTCTTTTAAAACAGACAGGATGACTCTTTCTGTTTCAAAATGCCCCGCATCGATTATAGCAAAATCTTTTGTCTCTAAAGCATTGTGGTATTTTACGTCACCGGTTATGAGAACATCAATACCTTTTAATTTCGGAATAAAACTTGCTCCGCCTCCGGGAATTACTGCAACTTTTCTGATTTTTGTCTTATTTGAAGGATTTACAAGCTTGATATTGTCTGTTTTAAGGATTTTTTTCAACTCTTCAATAAATATATTAAGTTCTTTTTCTTCTGCAAATTCCCCAACTCTTCCAAGTAGAGAATCTTCAGGAATTTGTTCCAAAAGCGTGATATTTTTCAACTTTAATAACTCCGCAAGCTTATCCGCGATCCCGCCCTCTGTAGAATCCAGATTTGTATGTGCTGAATAAACCTGAATATTATTCTGTATAGCTTTAATTATCGGTAAAAGAGCACTATTTTCAGTAGAAATTCTGTTAATCTTCTCGAAAATCAAGGGGTGATGTGAAATTATTAAATTACAGTTGTTTTTTATCGCCTGTTCAACTATATCTAGAGTGCAAGTTAAAGCAAAAAGTATTTTATTTGCTGAATTATTGCCAAGATAAACCTGCCAACCCGAGTTATCCCAATCACTCGCAAGTTCCGGCGGGGCAAATTTCTCAATTTTTTCAATTATTTTATTTAATTCATTCATTTGAAAATTTCTCTTAAAATAATTTTTGCCAGCTCTTTTTTAGGCGTTTTGTCAATTTTAACTTCATTCATGGATTTATCTATAATGGTAACAGCGTTATAGTCGCTGTTAAATCCAATTTCTTTATCAGAAATATCGTTAGCTACAATAAAATCAAGGTTTTTGTTTTTAATTTTCTTTATGGCATTTTGAATTAAGTCCCGACTTTCTGCGCAAAACCCAACTAATACTTGATTATCTCTTTTTATCCAGGAAATTTCTTTTAATATATCGATTTTTTTTACTAATTCAAGAGCCAGATTTTCTTCTTTGCCTTCTTGGTTGCTCGCATTAAACGGCATTTCAGTCGAAGGCTCACCGCCTCGGACTTTCGACCTCTGCGAGCAATCCGTTTTTTTGATTTTATGGTCAGAAGCGTTATTAACTCTAAAATCAGCGACAGCAGCAGCCATAATTAAAGCATCAGCATCAGAAAATTCATTTTTGACAACCTCAAGCATCTCTATAGCTGTAGAAAGATTGATAATCTTATATGGTTTATCTGCTTTTACCGTGGAAATGAGAGTGACATCCGCACCAAAACTATAAGCAGCATCAGCTAAAGCTATTCCCATCTTTCCCGAGCTTCTGTTTCCAATGTATCTGACAGGATCTATGGGCTCTTTTGTTCCACCGGCTGTAATTATAATATTTTTACCCTTTAAAAAGTTCCCTTCATTAAATATTTCAAGAACTTTTTCCAGTATTTTATCAATAGCAGCAAGCCTTCCTGTTCCTTCGTAGCCGCATGCCAATTCTCCTGATTCAGGCGGAATTATATGAAAACCTGCTTTTTCAAGTTTTACAATGTTTTCCTGAACAAAAGAATTTCCCCACATGTTGCAGTTCATTGCAGGTGCAAGGATAACAGGCTTATTAAAAGCAGAAACCAATGAAGTAAGAAGATTGTCACAAATTCCATTGGATATTTTTCCTATGGTATTTGCAGAAGCAGGTACAATTATAAACAAATCGGCACTGTCGGCAAGACTTATATGTTCCGGCTTCCATTCAGGCACATCAAATTGCTCGCAGTAAACAGGATTTCTTGTGAGTGTTCTTAAAGTAGTTTCCGTCACAAATTCCCTTGCTGCAGGCGTAATAACAGCCTTTACATCGGCGTTAAGCTTAATTAGTTTTCTGATCAAATCGCAAGTTTTATAAGCCGCAATGCCGCCGGTAATTCCGATTATGATTTTTTTCCCCGATAATGTCATTTATTTTTTATCCCATCAATTTCTTTTAAAATAATAGTTTCAAGATTTTGAAGAGCTGTATCAAGATTATCATTAACCATTACATAATTAAATTCTTTTTTTTGGTGCAGTTCAGTCTTAACAACAGCCAGACGTTTTTGAATTTCTTCCTCTGATTCAGTACTTCTTTTTAAAAGCCTTGATTTTAGCTCTTCAAAGGAAGGCGGCTCTATAAATATCAAAATAGCCTCTTGCAGTTTGTTTTTCACTTGAAGCGCACCTTGAACTTCAATTTCAAGTATTATATTTTGACCATCTTTAAGCATTTTTTCAACAAAGTTCTTGTTTGTACCGTAAAAATTTCCTGAAAATTCTGCCCATTCAAGAAATTCACCTGATTTTATCCTGTTTTTGAAGTCTTCTTTTGTTAAGAAGAAATAATGAACGCCATTAATTTCCCCGGGTCGAGGATTTCTGGTTGTTGCAGACACAGAAAGTTTTATTTCAGGATGATTTTTACGAAGCATGGAAACAAGAGTGCCTTTTCCAACACCTGACGGTCCTGAAATTACAAATAAAGTCCCTTTTTTTAAAGAATTCGCCATTGTATTTACCTAAGAGTGTTTTATAATAAGTTTTTTCCTTCGAGAGAGTACATTTGGTTCCTTTGAGAAGCTATTTTTTCAATAGTTTTCACAAAATTTTCTTCATTTTCAATAAGCTCTTTTTCTAATTCGCCAAGATATTTTTTTAATTCTTTTATAGCTGCAACAATGTTTTCTTTATTTTGAATAAGCATATCTTTAGAGAGCTCGGGATTTGTAGCAGCAAGACGCGTCACATCCCTAAACCCGCTGGATGCTAAGATTAATGCAAGTTTTGAAACATCTTTATCAGGATAATTTTCAACCGTTCCAAATAATGATTGACTTAAAAATAAAGGCATATGGCTTATAAGAGTTACCGCTTTGTCGTGTAGAACAGGGTCTGCGATTATAATTTTTGCACCTAATTTTTCTATAACAAAGCTAAGTTTGGTTAAATCTTCCTGATAAGACCATTTTGAAGGGGTTAAAACCCACTTTGCTCCTTCAAAAAGATTTCCAGAGGATGCGTCAAGTCCTTTGTTTTCAGTGCCGGCCATAGGATGACCCCCTATGAATCTTACAGGATATTGGCTTTCATTGATAAAACCAAGTATATTGCCTTTTAGACCAGCCACATCGGTAATTATTGTTTCAGGTTTTACTTTTGAACTTAAAAGATTTATTGCTTCAACGGTTTTATTAATAGGCGTACAAACAAAAATTATGTCGGCTTTGCAAGCTAATTCAATGCTTGTAGAGCCTTCATTGATAATTTTTTCAGCAAGGGCTTGATCTATTGTTTCTTTTCTTCTTGCTATTCCAAATAACTCAAAGCCTTTATCTTTTAGACCTTTTAAAATCGAGCCGCCAATTAGCCCTAATCCGATTACTGCTATGGTTTTAACTTCTGTCATAAGAATTACCCTTCCTTTGATACCAGCCATTGCAGTGAAAGTCTTAAAAGTTCTTCTGAATCGTCTTTGTTTTTAGCTAGAGGCAAGGTGTTTTTCAGACTTTCAGAAGATTCTTTTTTTGTATAACCAAGGGAAAGCAGAACAGTTTCGGCTTCTATATAGCTTTGATTAATTTCAATATCGTCAATTTTGTTTATTTCAGAAGGTTTTAAGACAACTTTTTCCCTCCAGTTAGTCATTTTGTCTTTAAGTTCAAGAATAATTCTCTGGGCAATCTTTGGTCCAACTCCTTTTGTCTTGGAAAGAGCTTTAACATCCCCGCTTATAACAGCACTTACAAGGCTATATGCACCCAATTCTCCCAGCAGCAAAAGCGCAACCTTTACGCCAATACCGGAAACGCTTTGTAAAATATTGAATAAGTCCCTGTCTTCTCTTGCATTAAAACCGCATAAAGACATATTGTCTTCTCGATGAATTAAAGAAGTATAAATAGTAACTATATTGCCTTCTTCAGGAAGTAAAGAAACCACTTTCTTGTTAGTGTTTACAAGATAGCCGATATTGTTAACTTCAACAGTAATATTACAGCCAAAAGGACCGTCTTCTACTTTTGAAATCAATATGCCTTTTAAATAATTAATCAAATTTTTAGCTCCATCCCGCTTCTTTTAAGAAGATTCACATCATCTGTTGGTTCGATGCCTATAGTAGTAAGATAATTCCCTACAAGTATTCCATTGATGCCAGTTTTTAAGCCAAGTTCTTGATATTTGGGAGAAAATCTTAAAGCCCTGCCTCCCGCATATCGAAGTTCTGATTCAGGCATTGCGATTCTGAAAATAGCTATAGTTCTAAGTATTTCTTCTTCATTAATCGCATCAGTATGAATTTCAAAGGGAGTTCCTTCTATAGGATGTAAAAAATTAATAGGAACACTGACCGGTTTGAGTTCTGCAAGTTCGGCAGCCATTTCTGCTCTTTGTTGTCTGGACTCTCCCATTCCTATAATAACTCCTGAACAAGCTTCAAGACCACATTTTTTTGTTAAAGTAATTGTATTTATTCTTTCTTTGTATGAATGAGTTGTGCATACTTGATTATGGTAAGACTTGCATGTATTTATATTGTGATGATATCTTTCAAGACCGGCTTCTTTGAGTTCAGAAAGTTCTTTTTCATTCAGAATGCCTAAAGAGGCACAAACAGTAAAACCGCCAATTGCTTTCAAAAGAGAAATCATCTCAAGAAGTTTTCCAAAATCTTGAGAATCAGGCTTTCTTCCGGATGTAACAATGGAAAACTTGGTTACGCCGTTTTCTCTGGCACTTATGGCGCATTTTTTCACGTCATCAAGTGAAATAAGGGGATGTGTTTCTATATTTGTCCTGTAATGAGAACTTTGAGCGCAATATTTACAGTTTTCTTCGCATTTGCCTGTTTTTGCGCTTACGATACTGCAAAAATCCACTTTATTTTTGAAATTTTGTTGAGTTATTTTTAATGAAATCCCTATTAGTTCTTCAAGAGGAAGTTCATATAGCTCCAAAAATTCATTTATATTTGTTTTTACAGCCATCGGATTATTTCTCTTTTAAGTTAAAGGCAGGATTTCTGTATCTTCTTCCGTTAAATGTTCTCTGGAAACCTTTTTAAATCCGTATGTAAAATAGATTGTCATTCCAATAGTAATCCATATTCCGAACATGATGAGTGTTTTAAATGAAGGTAACCCGAAAATAATTAATCCGAGGCATATTAAAGCTCCTAAAGCTGGTGTTATAGGGGCAAAAGGAACTTTAAACGGTCTGTGTCTGTCAGGATCTGTTTTTCTAAGAACCAGTACTCCGACACAAACCATTAAAAATGCTGTAAAAGTTCCAATATTGCATAGCTCAGCTGCGGCATTAAGATCTAAAACCAAGCTTAATAAGGCTATCATGCTTCCGAGTATAATTGTATTAATATGAGGAGTATGAAATTTAGAATGAATTCTGGAAAATACTCCAGGGAGAAGCTTGTCTCTGGACATTGCAAAAAGAATTCTTGATGCGCCAAGTTGTAAAACTAATAAAACAGAAGTTAAACCCGCTATTGCGCCTATTGAAATAAATCCTGCAATCCAGTTTTGATTTACTGATGCCATTGCAGCTGCTATAGGAGCGTGCGTATTAATTAAATGCATGGGAACCATACCTGTTAACACAGCGCCAACAGCTATGTAAAGAATAGTACATATTGTTAAAGAGGCTAAAATACCTATAGGTAAATCTCTTTGCGGATTTTTTGTTTCTTCTGCGGCTGTAGAAACTGCATCAAAACCAATATATGCAAAGAATAAAAGGTATGCGCCTACAAAAATCCCTTTCATTCCGTTAGGTGCAAAAGGAACCCAGTTTTCGGGTTTCACGTAAAATGCGCCAACTCCTATAAAAAGACAAATTACAATAAGTTTTACAAGAACCATAGTGAAAGCCATTCTTGTACTTTCTTTAATTCCAACATATAAAAATGCTGTTACAACCCCGATAATAAAAATTGCCGGCAAATCCATACATATTGGCACAGGGCCTAAGTGAGGTATATGTTGAGCAGGATTAAGTCCTGCTTCCTGATATTTTTCAACAGCGACATTATATTGATGAATAAGCCATATAGGAGGATTAGTAATAAAATGAGGGAGGACTCCTTTAAAACCTTGTAAAAAGTTCATTAAATATCCTGACCAACTGCTTGCAACGGTGATATTTCCTATTGCATATTCAAGCATCAGCATCCAGCCTATAAACCAGGCAGCAATTTCTCCTAAAGTAGCATAAGTGTAAGTATAAGCACTTCCAGCTACCGGTATCATGGCTGCGAATTCTGCATAACATAAAGCTGATAATGAACATGCGGTAGCAGCCAGAATCAGAGAAACAATAACAGCCGGTCCGGCTCCTATATGAGTAGAGCTTCCCGCAGCGGCAGTTCCTGAAAGCGCGAAAATTCCCGCACCGATAACACCGCCTATACCTAATACTGTTAAATCAAATGCGGTTAAAGACCGCTTTAATTTATTGTTATTAGCTGAATTAATTAATGCGTCAGGATTTTTCTTTCTGAAAACGTTGGTAAATTTTCCAATAAAAGCAGGAGTTATACAAATATCTTCTTTTTCCCTGTCAATTACTTCGTTTGCTGTCATGATCCCTCCAGAGTAGCTTAAGAAATAAATAAAAATTAATGACTAACCAGGCTATTTTAGTGTGTATTATTATTTTTTACTTTACTACAATAAAAAATGCAGTAAAAACAATAATGAAATGATTTTAACATTATTTTATATTTCTTGAAGAAACTTATTATTTGCCAAAAAACCCTTTAAAAAGTATTTTCGGTGTTTATTAAAGTAAAAAAAATGACAACAAAAGAATGTCCGTGTATTTTTTTCCAAAAACACACTCTTTATTTTGATTTTGCGGTTTTAAAAAATTTAAAAAAATTTTTAATTATGAATAAATTTACTCATAATTTTTAAGAGATTGGTTAATTATTTTACTCATGTCGTTTTTGGCATGCTCCGGATAAATAATTTCGCAATTTTCGCCATATTTTAATAATCTTTTTATTAAGGCATCATTATCGTCTATATAAGCCGTAACAGTTATTATGTTTAATTTTTCATCTGTGGATATGATTTTTTCGTTTTCGTAAGGTCTATATACTTTTGCCAGATGACCTTTAAGTTTGAATGTTACAGGAAGCAATATCTCGTTGTATTGTGATTTTGTCGGTAATTGTTTTATATCAACAATTTGATTAAGTTTAATAGAGTGTGTCTGTTCGGATATAGGGTTGTATCCTGAAATATAAACATCTTTTTTGTTATATTTTATATTTTTAAGTTCTAAAATAATTTGTTTTTCTTCATTCGTATAAGGAAGTTTGTATTTAATAGATACCCGTTGATTAGCTGTTTGAAAACTTTCAATTTTTTTTATAAGTTCTTCAAAAGGGGCATGCTTGAAAAAATCTGTTTCCAAATTTTCGTGCTGTTTTTTAATTTCTTTATTTAAAAGTTGCACCTGTTTATCAGGAATAAATTTTTTAATTTTTTTTAAAAAATTATTGTAATTATCAATTATTTTGTTTTGATGCAAACTTTCTACATAACAAAACATTACAGCAAGGTTTTTTATTTGTTCATTGCTTAATTCTATCAGTACCGGCGATTTATTAAGTTCATAATTATGATTGTTTGCGGCAGTCGGCTTTGAAATATTATAACCCGCTGTTCTTAAAGTGCTTATATATTTTAATATTACTTCTTTTGAAAAATATCTTTCCGTGTATTGATCAGAAGAAAATATATTATTAAGATAATCGACTTTGCCCTGCCCATCATTCAGATGAAGCAGTAAAAGCAAAACCCTATATGCTGTTGCGCTTATCTTAATTTTTTTATTCATAAACCCACTAAAAGCTATGATATACTAACGTCTTTGTGTATTTCTGCCATCATTTTAAGCTTGAGAATTATTTCTTGCCTTATGTTTTCAGGAGATATAATGATACATTCAGATCCATAAGACAAGGTATTTTGTATAAACTTAAATTTATTATTTATTTTTGCCTGCACAATCAGACCGGTATCATTTTTTTCAAGAATTTTTTCGGATTCGGAAGGAACAAATGAAAATGCTGAACTTCCGGTAAGTTTATATTTTACTTCAAAAGTTTTATTAATTTTGTTTTTTTCTTTAATATTAATTGTTTTTATAGATTTTATTCTGTCTAATCTAAGATATAATGTCTCGTTTAGCTCATCATTATAACCCCATACGTAGAAAGATCCGTTTTCAAGCGTTAATTTTTCTGCTTTTATAGAAATTTCTTTTTCTCCGGAATTTGGAGAGTTGTAAATAAGCATTATGTCTTTATTTTGATTGCAATATTTTTCAATTAAATTTAGTTCGGGTAATATATTTTCAATATTGGTTTCACGACATAAGGTTGATTTTTTTGCGGATAAAAAAAATTTTTTGCTTTCAGGGTTAATAAGGTTAAAAACCTGATTAAATAAATCGTCAATTTCTACGGCTAATTTCCAGTTTCCCAAAGTTGATATGTACTTTCTTATTTCAATAATGGTATTAATTTCATCATTAGAAAGATTTAACTTAAACGGATGGGACTTTAAGATATATTTATATCCGGTATTCTTAGAGGGTCTTGATATTTCGCAGCCGATAGAACGTAAAGTATTTATATAAATGCAAATGGTGTCGTTTGATAAACTTCTGGCACCTTCAATATTTTCCTGTATTTTTTGATTTATATCATCCTCGCTTAAAGGTTCCTTTAAAAGGATATTCAGAATAGAAAGAATCCTGAATGCTGTAATGCTTATATTATCAAGATTTTTTGAATCCGGTTTTTTATTTTCGAATGCCATATAAATTCATACAACTTTTACATTCTACAAATACACACTAAGTCTTATGTACACATATGTAGTATAACATACATACCTTAAAAACATTGTGAATGGTTACAATATATGAATAAAACTAATATATTTGCGGTTATTATAACTAACTAGTGGTATAAAGTGAATTGCTGTCATTGCGAGGAGAGAAACGACGAAGCAATCTCATAATTTTACAAAATCTTGCGATTGCTTCGCTTCGCTCGCAATGACAATTAAAGAAGTTTTTAAAAATCATAACCCTGAACAATTGGAAATCTTCTGCCAACCCCAAAAGCTTTTGTGGTGACTTTAAGTCCGAGAGCCGCCTGTCTTCTTTTGTACTCACAGTTGTTAATTTTTTTTACTATATCTTTAACAAGCTCTTCAGGATACTTTTCTGACATTTCTTTAATTGATTTGTTTTCTTCCACAAACATTTTTAAGATATCATCAAGAATTTCGTAGGGAGGCAAAGAATCCATGTCTTTTTGATCAGGTCTTAGCTCCGCAGAAGGCGGTTTTGTAATTGTATCTTCAGGAATTATTTCATTAATTCTGTTAATATATTTTGCTAATCTGTAAACCATGACTTTTGGAACATCGGAAAGAACAGCTAATCCTCCGCACATATCTCCATAAAGAGTGCAATATCCAACGGAAAGCTCTGATTTATTTCCTGTAGTTAAAAGCATATTACCGTATCTGTTTGAATGCATCATTAAAATATTTGCCCTTACTCTGGCTTGAAGATTTTCTTCCGCCAGATCAACATTTTTATCGGATTCTTTATGAAAAATATCTACGTATGAATTGAACATATTGATAATAGGTATATTTAAAAACTCTATATCAAGGTTTTTAGCAAGTATTTCCGAATCACTCACGCTTCCTTCGCTGGAATACATACTTGGCATGGTTATTCCCGTGACATTTTCTTTCCCCAAAGCGCAAACTGCAAGTGCAGCGGTAACCGCAGAATCAATCCCGCCTGACAAGCCTAAAACAACTTTTTTAAATCCTATTTTTCCGCAGTAATCTTTAATTCCGCTACATAAAGCTTTAAAAAGGCTTTCTTCTTCTGATTGAGAAATATAATGAACATCACCCGTATTTGAATCAAAGTCATAAACAGCAAAATCTTCTTCAAAATCCTTGCAAAGACATTTTATTTCGCCTTTTGAGTCTATGACAAAGCTTACTCCGTCGAAAATCAGGTCATCATTTCCCCCGACCTGATTTATGTAAAGAATAGGAACATTATTTTTCACAGCGGTGTTTTTTATTATGGCAAATCTATCTTTTTCTTTGTTAAGCAGATATGGCGATGCAGAAATATTAATAATCGCGTCAATTCCGTTTTTAACAAGTTTTTCCGCGGGGTCGACATGATATAACTGTCTTTTCCAGTAATCCTTGTCATTCCATAAGTCCTCGCATATTGTAATGCCAAGTTTTTTGCCTTTAAAATCTATGATGAGTTCCTGTTGCCCGGGCTCAAAGTATCTTGTTTCATCAAAAACGTCATAAAAAGGTAATAAACGCTTATAATATTTTGCGATAATCTCGCCATTATTTATAAAAGCTGCTGCGTTATAGCATTTTTTGCCTGTAGCGTTGGGGTTTATATCGACATAGCCACAAATTACCGCTATATCTTTAGAAGCTGCCCTGATTTTATCGAGGCATTTCAGGTTATCATTTACAAAGCACTCAAAATCAAGCAAATCTTTCGGGGGGTAGCCGGTAATAGCTAACTCAGGAAAGACTATAAGGTCAACTTTCTTTTCTTTTGCAATATCAATATTTTTTATTATCAAGTCGGTGTTTCTTTGCAGGTCACCGACTTTTGTATTTATTTGACAGAGCGCTATTTTCATTTTTTCAGATTTTTCTCTTTTTCTTAATATGTCATGCTGAACTGGCTGCAAAACAAGGCGAACCAGAGAGCCGTAGTTTTATGCCCCTACCTGGTGATTCAGCATCTGCCCATGTGGGAATTAAAACCTTAAATTGTTTGTTGGATAGACCCTGAAACGAGCTCAGGGTGACAACTCGACGTTGAACAGATTCTCACGTCAGCCTTAAAGGCTTCCTCAGAATGACAATTTTGACGATAATAACTTTTTCGCAATGACAACAAAATAAAAAAGGAGAGGAAGGGATTCGAACCCTTGTGGCCTTGCGGCCCATTCGCTTTCGAGGCGACGCCAATCGACCGAACTCTGGCACCTCTCCAATATTTTATTTTTAATTATATTATTATTT
>Ga0209417_1004992_pt1 | contig 15140 bp, 9 predicted proteins | sample RifGroF2_FD_184002 | JGI IMG/M metagenome (GOLD analysis project Ga0209417, IMG submission 184002) | Groundwater microbial communities from Rifle, Colorado, USA - Groundwater F2 (SPAdes) (version 2) | ecosystem: Environmental > Aquatic > Deep subsurface > Groundwater | place: Rifle, Colorado... | reverse complement strand
TACCTGAAATTTCTGCACGGATTCAAGATGTCGCTGACGAAAATCACCCGCCGCATCAAAGAAACCCTCATACAGAATCTGTCCTTGCTTGAAATGCTGTGCCTTGAACGTCGCGCCTTTGAAAAACCACCCGACTGGAACCGCCCGGCACATCAGGAACTTTTCCCATCTTTTATGTTCTGATTTTTACCGGACAGTAGTGATAAAAGATACTGAATCATTGCATGCTTTTACTGGGGCAGTAAAGGCTAAAGAAAAGGAAGTCCGAGATCAGTCAGATGACAGCGCTATGTCAATTACCTCCGGCTTCAGCCGGAGGTAATTGACTAGCTTATTCACGGTTTTTGTGGGAGAAGACAAAAGATAACAGAAGTTGACAGGAGTCTCGGGGAATTGAGGATTTGAGGAGAAAAGATGGTGCGCCCAGAAGGACTTGAACCTTCGACCCAGTGATTAAGAGTCACTTGCTCTACCAACTGAGCTATGGGCGCAGAAAAAGGCGTGTTTAATTTAGGCTGGGAGTTGTTAAATTCAAATCAGCCTCGGATAAAATCCTGATTTTTTTATTGGGTGAGGGGGGATTTTACGGACATTCGTTCAATGAGTTTATTTTTTATGACAATATTTAGAGGTTCTTTTATTTTATTGCGAACGCGGCTCATCTCAATGGCCTTTTCGGCGGCAAGCGTTCCCAGAGACAGCAAATCCTGGTTTATCGTCGTCAATGGCGGAGTCATGTATTGCGAGGTCAGATTATCCTCAAATGCGATCACGGAAATATCGTCCGGGATTTTTTTGTTAAGAACGTACATGGTGTAATTGATAATCGTTCCGTAGCCTTCGCCTTCGATAATCAAGGCTGTCGGAGATTTTTTCAGGAGATAGCCGGTAAAACCTATTATTTCATTCGGATATCTGAATTTTACAATCATGGATTCATCGACCGGCAGCGAATGTTTTTTTAGGCCGTTTCTGTATCCCATTTCTCTTTGTGCCGAGCCCCAATTATCTTTTTCCCCGCATATATATGCGATCTTGCGATGATTTTTTGCGGCAAGATAGTCCACGGCCATTTCAATTCCGTGTTTATGGTCGGTGCCAATAAAGTGCATGCCTTCAACGGGCTCATTGATGCTTATTGACGGGACCGTAATTGCTCTAATTAGACGTGAAACGGATGGATTTATTGATATGATTGCCTTGAATGAGTTCTTATGCAAATAGGGGATGGAATGCTCTGAAAGTATCTGGACACCATAGTTTCCCTCAAAAAGTTTTTTGCTTATTGAAAAAATAAGTCCCATTTCGTAAGCGCCTATGTTGAATCCGTCGATACCTGCCGCCATTATCGCAAAAGTGCCCTGAGTGCTTGCGACCTGCGGGGCATAGTCCATTGACTTAGCCAGTTCCAGAACCCGTTTACGAATTTCCTCGCTTACGTAGGGATGGCGGCTGAAAACCCTTGAGACGGTCGCTGTCGAAACGTTGGCCTCTCTGGCTATATCGGTTATTTTTATTGTTTCAGATTTTTTCATAAGAATATCTTTATGCAACTGTTACATGTATTATGTTATATGGTTCATGGGTATTTATCAAGTATTTTGCGTATAAAAAATGATTTTAAGCCCTTGACATGTGTAACCGTTACATATAGAATATAGATAAACGAAGGGCGGAATGAAATGAACAGGAAGTTTTTGGGATTCACTTTGCTGGAATTGCTTATAGTGATTGCCATAATAGCTCTCCTTGCCTCTCTGCTTCTGCCATCCCTTGCAAAAGCAAAGAAGCGGGCAGACGCTATTGCGTGTTCCGGAAATTTAAGGCAGCTTCATGCGGCCGAGTTCATGTATATAAATGACTATAACGGCTGTGCGATGGAGCGTCTTTACGGCCCCAGCAACCAGTGGGCATGGTATGACACATGGGCCAGCCCTTTTCGTACCGGCGGATATGTTCCCGTTCCAAAAGGCGGAAGTTTTGTTACTGGCACCATGTTGGATTGCAGGGGGGTAAATGATAATCCGGAGGCAAACAGGGCATTCGAGGGTTCCGCGGACAATCATACCCATTGGACAAATTATGCTTATAATTACGGTGTTTGCCGAATCAAAAAGGTGGATAAGATAAAAAGTCCGGCAAAGAGAGTGCTTTTTGCGGATGCGAATCACTACTACATCGAATACTGGGATTACAATACGAAGATATATCCCGCTCACGATGGGGCTCCGAACGAAGTCTTTGTAGACGGACATGTAGGGCGGGACAAGCGTTTCACCTATGGATGTTCTCTGAACGAGTTCCGTTCATGGCTCGAAGTAAACGGTGCTTTTGACTAAGGTCTTTCAACTTCAGCTCAAATATTACAGGAGAAAGAATGATAAAAAAAGCCATTTCCGGATTGTGTCTGTTTTTCGCTGTACTTATCTCTGTTCAGGGCAACATCGTCAGAAACGGGGATTTCGAACCGGGCCCTTGGAGTCTTGCAGAATGGACAGAGAACAAAGGCTCCTTCGAGATGGACGGAGCGGTTTTTCGGAGCGGTAAAACTTCTTTAAAAATCACGAACAGTCAGGAGAACGGCACTACTCTTGTAAGGCAAGGCATTAAGCTCAATCCGAATACGGAATACAAGCTTTCTTTTTATATAAAAGGCTCTGATATCGTTTCCGTAAAATCTAAAAAAGGCGGGGGCGGTGTCTTGGTGCTGAACAAGGGTGAGCATCTGATGGAAGGAAGTCCCGCGGGCAGATGGAAGCTCTCTCCTGGAACGTATGACTGGAGAAAATGCGAATTTGTCTTCAACTCCGGCAGTGCGGAAAACGTTGCCCTTTATTTGGCTCTTGTAGATTCGTCTGGTACGGTATGGTTTGACGATATAGCGCTTGAGGAAGTGCCGAAATCCGTAAACGAAATACTGGAAGCCTCTCTTTATCCTGTCGATTTTCAGAAAGGCATTTACAATGTTCCGGAGGGTTTTCCCTGTACGATACTCTTCTCCTTCAAGGGCGATCGCTCTAAGTTGAAAAATCTGCGTCTCACTCTTGAGATGCCTGAGGATTTCCGTTGCCTTGGTGCGAGTCCCTGGCATGTCACTGAAAGTAATCCCGTATGGAAATGGGCCGCTGAAAAGATAGAAGAACAGAAAATTGAACGTAACGGCAGAAAATATACTCGCTATACAATAGAGATAAACGCAACTATTTTGAAGAGACTTAAAGTCGCCGCCCACGAGTGGAATAATTATGAACGGCTTTACGTAGAGTCCATTCCCGGCTCAAGCGGGAAAAGCGGAACCGTTTACTGGAGATTCAGTGATTTGAACTGGCAGGGCAAAGAACAGCAGTTTGAGATCAATTCAATGGCACCGCTTGCGTTTCCCTCAAAAAAACTGGGAAAATTCGGTCTCCTGATAGGGTATCTGAATAATGTGACCGTTCCATTTGACAACGTAAAAAAAGCGTATGTAAATTATTGGACGTCTCTCTCTGAAAAACCTGTCACATACAATCTATTTGGCTGGAACAATATTGACGAGGCGACCCGGAACCTGATTACTTCGAATTTTAATACAGGTATATTTATTGCTTCCAAGATGGGTACCCCGTCGCTGGGGTTAGAAAACTGGATAAAATCAAAAAAACTTCAAATACCGTTTTGTGTTTCTCTTGAAAATGTAGCTTATAAAAACTCCTTATGCCCGGAGTATCTTGTGAAGGACCCCGAGGGCTTGATATGGAATGATTTCGTCCCTTCGGGAATAAGAGAGAAAATGAAATTTCTACCGCAGGCGACATTCATCGATTTTGACTTTGAACCGGGGGCGATGAATCATTGTTTCTGCGAAACATGCAGGAAACGTTTTTCTTCAGAGTTTACCGATGCGGGCAAAATTCTTTCCTCAGATGAGATTAAAAAGAAATACCCTGTAAAGTGGTTCGAGTTCCGAGTGAAACAGCATGCTGAAATTCTGGCAAAATATTCCGCGAGTCTGAAGAAATATTTCCCGAAGCTAGCTTCAGTGCTTGTAACCGATCCTCTGCATTCTTCCGGAGATCCTATTCAGCAATGGTGCGGGGTCGACATACGGCTCTCTGACAACGGGGAATTCAGTCTTTTCCGAAATATGCCTTATTATTGCGGCCCTTCTTTTTTTAATGACATTAAATTCAACAACAAAGTTCTTAAGACTCCGAACTTCAATTTAATAGACCCTTCTGAAAATATGGAGATGTTTTATAAACGTTATACACCCGAAGGCGTCAGAATGAATATCGTCGCGAGCGCGGCCTTGGGATGCAAAGGGATAGGGTTCTGGCCCAATGACTGCTTTGACGGTAAATATCTACAGGAGATTGTTTTCGGCTGCTCCCTGGTCGCAAAGGCCGAGGATTACTATTTCTCAGGGCAAAGTGATGAACCTATAAAAATAGAACCGTTGAATGTTTTCCGGAAAACCTTAATGGACAATGGCGAGGAAGTTGTGCTGACATTTCCGGATTTTTCAGGAAAATTGAAAAATACTCTTCACCGCAAGGGTGACGGTTATCTCGTTACGGTATTCAACTACGATACCGACAATGATATTATTGCAAATGTCATGATTCCAAACCTGGCTGACGGCAGATACGAAGTGGTCGAACTTAACAGTGGCTTAAGATATACGGCGGATGACAATGGAGCCGATTTTTCCGCAGCCGATATCCGTAAAGGATTTATGGCGGAGATAGCCAGGTCGGATGTAAAAGTCATTGAAATCAGAAAACTCACCGGAGATAAAAGTTCTGCGGTCGGCGTTAAGCCGCAAACAGTTATTTCCAAGAAACTTAAAGATTTCAAAGGCAACCTTTCCTCCGTTGATAAGTTTCCAGTAATAAAGGAAGGCAATGCCGAAACCTCATGGGGTATTTTGAAGCCTGAAAAAATACCGATGATGAAAATGTCTCTCGGGGAAAGCTCAATTTATATAGATACAAAAAGCGCAAACGTCGCAGGATGGCGAAATAAGCAGGACAATTTATCAGATGTGCTCAGGCATAAATCCAGGGGACTTTTGGGAAATATAATAATGAACTCGGGCGTCAGTGGCGAAGCCGTATTTTCCTTTGAGAAGGGGTACATAAAAAATGGGGCACCGTCTGCCGAATTCATGTTCAAGGTTCCCGCTCCAGAGAATGCCGACCCGAACACGTCGTCAAGTGAAGGCCTTATAATTAAAAAGATTATATCCCTCGAAAATAAAGGGCAGTCTTTGAGGATTCATTTCACTCTTCTCAATCAGAACCCCTTCAAAAAAGCCATGAAAATCGGGTTTAGAATCAAAAATTATCCGATGCTCGGAAATTCTATGGCTGGAGAAGGGGCGTTGTCGCTAATTTCAAAAATTATCTTTAAAACCCCGGAAGGAGAAAGTAGAATCGCCTCCGGATCACCTGAAAATAATTTATACTTAAATGAAAATTGCAGTGATATCTCATTCCTCAAAGGTGTGCTTACTCCTAAAAAATGGACATATTCCGAAATCACCGTCGTCGCCTCCGATGGGGTCAAAACAGAGAAAATGACCTTCGTCCCTGATAAAAATGAAACAGCCGGATTTTATTCGTGGTGGTCCGAAATATCAGGTTTCACTGTTGAGCTTATTTCAAAGGAATCCGTGCTGGAATACGGCAAGTCGCTTGATTATGAATATATTGTAAATCTGGAGTAAATCCATCACTGCCCTTAATGTCGTATTGATAGAAATTAAAATGTGGATATTGCAAGAAGAGTGTTTTAAATGTAATATACATGGATTTTTAAATAATCATGAGGTATTGCAATGGCACTCTGGGGCGGACGTTTCAGTTCGGATATGAATACGAAGGTGGCCGAATTCACAGAATCGGTATCTTTCGATAAAAGACTTTATAAGCACGATATCGAAGGAAGCAAGGCGCATGTGACCATGCTCGCCGCATCCGGAATCATTCCCGGCAAAACGGCGGAGGATATTTGTGCTGGACTCGACAAAATAAAGAACGATATCGAAAATGGCAATTTTGAGTTCAAAATAGAACTCGAAGATATTCATATGCACATCGAAAGCGCCCTTATAGATGCCCTCGGCCCGGAAGGCGCGCGAGTCCATTCCGCACGCAGCCGGAATGATCAGGTGGCGCTCGATATAAGGCTCTATCTGCGCGATGAGATTGACTCCATAAAGGAAGGTGTCAAGGAATTCCAGAAGGCCCTCGTTGAGCAGGCCGCTTCCAGCAGCGACGCCATTATGCCCGGCTTTACACATCTCCAGCATGCACAGCCTGTCCTTTTCGCGCATCATCTCCTGGCATATGTCGAAATGCTCGAGCGCGATGCCGGCCGCCTTGACGACTGCCGGAAACGACTCAACGTTATGCCATTAGGCTCCGGAGCCATCGCGGGGACCACGTTGCCGATAGATCGTGAAAAGGTTCAGGAGCTTCTCGGCTTTCCTGAAATAACCCGCAACAGCATGGATGCCGTGGCTGACAGGGATTTCGCGTGTGAACTCCTCGCCGCGCTCTCAATCTTTTCAATGCATGTCTCAAGGCTTTCCGAGGATATTATACTTTGGTGCTCTCAGGAATTCAGTTTTGTTGAACTTGATGACGCGTTCTGCACAGGGTCAAGCCTCATGCCGCAGAAAAAAAATCCCGACATTGCGGAAATATCACGCGGCAAAACAGCACGAGTTTACGGAGACCTTATGTCGCTTCTTACTCTCTGCAAAGGGCTTCCGCTTACTTATAACCGCGATCTTCAGGAAGACAAGGAGCCCCTTTTCGATGCAATTGATACCGTGAAAATGGTTCTTGCCGTCTATCCTCCAATGGTCGCCACCATGAAACTCAACAAAGATAAAATGCTTCGCGCCGCCGAAGATCCTTTCCTTATGGCCACCGACCTCGCTGAAAAACTCGTCGAAAACGGCATGCCGTTCAGGGTCGCCCACCACAGAACGGGCTCTCTCGTAAAATGGTGCAGGGAAAACCATAAAAACCTTGCCGCCCTCTCCCTGGATGAAATGAGAATATCCATCCCTGAAGCGGAAGATGACTGCCTGAAACTCTTTTCGCCCTCAAGCAGTGTCTCGAAGCGCGAAATCCCGGGAGGGACGGGACCGGGGCAGGTAAAAAAACAGATCAGCTTCTGGACTGCGAGACTGAGCGATAACAAGGACAGATGAAGACGTATAATAAATTCGATACGCTTGAGACCAGCGCAACTTTTATAGGAATGCTCAAAAACGAAAACGAGCTCAGCTGGTCTGTCTTTTATAGAAATTATGCCAAGCTCATACTGAATTTTGCCCTGAAAAGAGGATGCTCAAGAGAACTTGCCGAAGATGTCCTTCAGGAAACCGTAATGGCACTTTTTCGCTATCTGCGCGGATTCGATTACGACAAGAAAAAGGGGAAGTTCAGATCACTTCTTTTCAAGATAACCGAGTCAAAAGTGGTCGATGCTTTTAGAAAAAATAAGATCAGCACCGTCTTTGACGAAAAGCAACTTGCCAATAAAAGCGGAGACGATGCAGACTCCTTAGGAGGAATCCCGCAAATCGAGGAACTCTGGGATCAGGCATGGGATGAGGAGCTGCTTCAGAATGCTGTCGAAGAGGCAAAGCAAAGGGTCAAACCTAAAACCTTTGAATGTTTTAAAAGGGTCTTCATCGAAGGACAAGCCGTCGGAGAAACGGCTGATAAAATGGGAATATCGCCAAACCTGGTCTCACAGCATAAATATAAAGTAATGTCGATCGTCATTGATTCCGCAAAAAAAATGCGAAGGCTTCTGGGAGAATGATATGAATAAAGACCGGAACGAAATGATTAAAAAAATCAATACCACGATGCATCACGCCATAAGTCCCGAAGAAGAGTCACGCATCGACGAAATAGGCAAAAGAGCAAGATATGTAAGTGCTATAATTCATTCGTCTAAAGGACTTTCCGCCGCCGTCCCCAGTCTTGTAATTGTAAGAGATGGTACGGTGCAGACGGCATTCCCCATGAGAAAGAAGATTCTGACCCTTGGTCGTTCAGAGCAGGCCGATATATGCATAGATTTTGAGAAAATATCCAGAGCTCACTGCGTCTTCAGTTTTGAAGATGCGGTGTGGCGCGTTAAAGACTGCGGCTCCATGAACGGAATATCTGTGAACGGCAAAAAGGTCACGGGAAAAATTCTCTGCGACGGTGATCTTATCGAGATAAGCTGTTATCAAATTGTCTTTGCCGATAAGCCGCCCGAGCTGCCGGCCGGGTTCGATTCAGTTTTTTGAAATATCGCGTATCGCGCGCCGCACTGTTTCCGCCGTCTCATCCAGGAGCGGAATCTTTTCTGTATGCGGCGGGACAAAGCAGAAGGCCTTTAAGTCCGCGGCTTTGATTTCCATAAGCTTTTCTTTCAGAAGCCCTAGCCAATGTTCAAGCGACTGATGCGCTCCTATAATAACCGTGTCTGTCCGGAAATATTGAGTGAACATGGCTATGTCGATTGTTGTGGAGAAAAGGTCAGGGAGTGCTTCCACGAGAAGAAGTCTTGATTCCGGAAAATTTCTCGCGAACTCGACCGCATAGTTCCAGTTCCCGCCGACGGGTATTACCATCGCTCCGCGCACCGGGTCAAAGCTCCGGACTTCCTTGAATTTTCTGATGGCGGAAGCTATGAAATTATTTGAGTCGTTAAGTTTTATAAATCTTTTGCCGTCAGAAAGCTCAACGATTGGAAACTCCTGAGACCTGGATGAGATTCTGAAAGGAACTGTTCCGGCAAAGTCATGTCTTTTTTTAAGAAACTCCGCGAAAAGGCTGTTTTTGTGTGAGACAAGGGATATCGCATAATTTCTGAAAGCTGAAAAACTCCGTGACTCATATTTTGCGTCCAGTCCGCCACTACCTACATATGTCAAATCTCTCATTATATCTTCAGCAAGATCTTTTCGAAGCTTCCTGAAGGCCTGTTCATCGGGGCTTCGACATGGGCCACAGTCTTTTATATCTCTTACATAAACATCTACAGCGTCCATAAATTCTTTTATATCATGCTTCAATGCGGTAACGTTGATAAGTTGTCTTTGCGGCGAACCCTTTTTGAAGAGCTGGATGGAGCTTTTGGGACGCGAAGAAGCATATTTTTCAAGAAACTCATTGAGTTGCATCCTTTTCATTCCGCTTACGCACGCCCCCCCCTCGGTACAGTTAAATATTTCTGTTCCCGGGGAAGATTCCAGATAAGTTTCGAGGCTTTTTCTTAGAAGGTCGAGTTCTTTTATCGTAGGAACGGTTTCCGTATCATTGCCGGGAATCCTGAAAATATCTCCTTTGTATGTTTCTTCCGCTCCTGAAGAATCCGCATGAAAATCGCCCTGTTCGGAAAGACAGTAATCGTTTCCTGCCACAGCCACGCTTCCGGCATCAAGTTTCAGCGCCATATCAAGGGCTGTTACGGTGGCGGTTCCTGAAAATGAAAGCTTTCCAAGATTGAACCCTTTTCTTCGCATATATCTGTTAAAATAAATTGAATCGCCCTCCGTCCATATTCTGTCTTTAAAGGACAAGGCTTTTTTGTGTGAAATGGAGGTCAGTCCGACGAGGACAGGGCTTTGCGGATTAAGCGTTTCCCCGAAGCCCTCCGCGTCGGCATATACTATGAAATCGGGATTGATTCCCGCATTTTCCAGTATTATGCCTGTACGGCCCGCAGCGATTATTATTATGTTATTCTGATACAGTTTTATCAGTTCCATCTGGTATTTCAGGGAGGGACCGGCTCCGCAGACAAGCACCGGAAAATCCTTTCCCGCCGGTATCCACGAATTTTCCGAATCATTCATTATCAAGGGAATATTTTGAATTGACGCCCTCAACTTGAGCAGTCCATAGTTCTTCTCATTCGTTACGTTAATTACGGCGTTATCGACAATACTCATGAGTTTTTCAGCGATGTCGGAAGGAAAGCCCGCGGCGCTGGAAAAATAATAACGCTCTATTCTTAACGCCCCGGCTGTGAGCCATATAAGATCGTGCGACAGATTTTCATCCAGCGCAAGAGGAAGAAAAAAGGTGTCGGAATCGTACTTGATAACATCAAGACCTTTTTCGTACTGAAAAAGATAAAGAAGGAAAGTTCCCTGCGGAACATTCCTTCTTATGTCCTCAATCATTTTCTCTTCAAGAAGTCCGGCATAAACATAAAGTTCGGGCCGTATCCTTTCCTGCCCTGACAGTGCGGAACGGAGTTTTTTCTCAAAAATGCTTTTTATATCATGTGGCATCCGTGTAAATATCTTTCAGGCTTCTTACCAGAAGAAGCTTTTTAACTTCCTTCTCATTAAGATTGCCTGCATGGAACTCTATTTCAACTTCTCTTCCCGGCCTCATATGGAAAAAATTGTCCGAAAACACGGTGTCAACATTTTCAAGTTCGAGCCATACCCACATTGCCGGCTTCATCGTTTTCAGGCTGACACTGAAAGTCCCAGGGCCCTTTTTCCTGACTGATGCTTCTATTTCAGGGGTTCTTAGATCCATGGACTTAGGCTTGTAAAACGAAGCCATATTTTCTGAGCACAGCTTTCCTTCATTGTCATAAAGTTCAGCCCATATCATCAGGTTTTTACCGTGCAGGCTTTTTGCGAATTTTGAAAAATCGCGGGATGCCGCCTTCTTGGATTTTCCTGATTTCAAGGATACTTTTTCCTTCACCTGGTCCAGTATTTTTCCGTCAAGGTCGGTAAGCAGAATATGCAGCTCACCGTTAAAGTCCTTCACTGAATCATTGACTGTGAAAAAGTCGGCATTGTTCTTTTTCCAGTCTTCTTCAATTGTAACAAGAAGCGGATTGAAAAACTTCTTTGCCGTGTATTGGAGAGCCTTCCAGCGGTTGTTGTAATCAATTGATGCCCAGCTTGCTACTGGCCAGCAGTCATTAAGCTGCCAGTACAAGGCTCCCATACATTGCGGAGATTTACGCCAGAACTCCACGGCATATTTGATTGCCAGGCCCTGAAGTATCTGGCTTGACCAGATAAGGCTTTCAAAATCCTTCGGCATCCTGAGCCAGTCGAGCATGTAACCCATTATGGCTGAATTGCCTATCGGGGCACGCTGGTGATGATCCATTACCCATGATGTGATGTTTCGGTCTTCGGGCACTGTAAAAGAGCGAACTGTTTTGGGCTCGGCAAAGCTTTGGAATCCAAATTCGCTGACAAAGCGGCATGGCGTTGTTTCCCTGTACCACTCAAAGGGCTGTTTCCCATGCCAGACGCTCCAGAGGTGGGCATCGCCTGAGGCCGGGTCGCATGTGTTTTTCCTGTCGCCGAGAGGAGAATGCGGGCTGGACGGCCAGTACGGCCTTTCAGTGTCGACTTTTGCAATGGTTTTCTGAAGTATTTCGTCAAAGAATTTGTAATAGTCTTCAGCTTTCATCTTGTCCTGTTCCCATTTTTCACCGACTTTGCCGCACTGCTCTATTTCGTTATTGCCGCACCACAGCGCGATGCACGGGTGATGTCGAAGGCGTTTTACATTTTCCGCTACTTCGATTCTAGCATTCTCGACAAGCGCCTTATCAAAAATGGGATACGAATGACACGCAAATATAAGATCTTGCCATACGCATATGCCGTATTCGTCGCAGAGACTGTAAAATTCGTCATTTTCATAAATGCCACCGCCCCAGACGCGCAGCATATTCATGTTGGCGTCCTTCGTACTTTTTATGAGGAAGCGGTATTTTCCTTCGGTCACGGCTGTGATGAATGTCTCCATCGGTATCCAGTTGGCGCCTTTGGAAAAGAACGGAACACCGTTGGCGGAGAAGTAAAATGATTCGCCGAATTTATCTTTTTTGCGTACAAGCTCAAGCTTTCTCAGTCCGATGCGAATTGCTTTAGAATCAATGACTTTATCCGAAAGCAGGAGGACTTCGACATCATAAAGGTTCTGCTCTCCCATGTTGTTGGGCCACCACAATTCAGGATTATTAATCGTAATCGAGGTTTTTGCTTTTTCCCCGGAAAACAGAATAGTTTCGGATGCAATTTTTTTGCCATTGAATGAAATGTTGAAAACGGCTTCATATTTTTTATTGGAAGCTTTTTCAAATTTGGCGGAAAGGGAAAGCTTTACGCTTCCTTTCTTGTGCTCCTGAAGCACAAGTACATCAGTAAGTCGAGCATCGCTGAAAGATATGATTTCTATATCCTTCCATATTCCGCATGTAACGAGGCGCGGACCCCAATCCCAACCGAAATTGCATGGCTCTTTTCTGAGCCAGTTGCCATTGTCGCGAGTGTTGTAGCCGACACGGCTTTGATGATTGGAAAATTCCCATTTCATTGCTTTTTTCTTTTCCTCAAGGTATGGAAAGACGGGCTTGAACCTTATTTCGATACTGTTCTTGTCTGGCCTGAGGATTTTTTTGACATCAAACTCCCAGCATCTGAACATATTATCGGTATCGCCGATTGACTTCCCGTTGATATATATTTCGGCAAGGGTGTCGAGTCCTTTCGCGCGGAGCATAACTCTCTTTTCCGCGAGGATACTTTTATCCACATTGAATGCACGTGAATATACCCACTCCTTGTCCTCGATCCAGAGTACCTTCAATTCGTTATCTCTGAAAAAAGGATCTTCGATGACCCTGTTTTTTAACAGGTCAGTGTGGACATTGCCTGGAACATTGGCGGAATGGACCTTTTTGGGTTCTGTCGCATCAAACAAATCCCATTTTCCGTTAAGCATAATTTTATTCATATTCTCGCCTCCTTGTTTTTATCATATTCTACTGTAGGAAAGATGATTGATAAATATACATTTCTGCAATTGAGATACCATTCTCTGCAATTATGAAAGGTAGTTACGGATATTGGTAGCAGAATTGAAGAGGGCCTGAATAATTTTTGTATGTTTTTCTTCGGGGCATCTGAAGGCCGGGGCGTAGCAGCCGAGTGCACCGACAAGCCTGCCAGCGGCATCAAGTACCGGAACGGCGATTGAGATTATTCCATTGTTTTCATGGATTATTATATAGCCTGATTTTTTTATTTCGGCGATGGCTGCGGAGAGTTTTTCTCGGGAATCGATATCGTTCCAGGATTTGCCGGGAAGCCCGTTGAGTTCGAGAATCTCATCGAGTTCTTCATTTAACCCGAAGGAGGCGAGTATTCTCCCTGTAGCCTTCGAGAAAAAATCGGCACTATCCATCTGGGACTGATCGATGGTAATGGCGGAACCTCCGCTGAAAGAAAGAATGGGAACCCTTCCGCCGTTTCTGAGTGTGTAGAAGACCGTGGATTCGTCTGTCTCGGAATGTAATTTCTCAAGGACGTTTTTAAGATAAAGCTCTGAAAATTTTCTGAATTTATTTTCGCTTCCTATGGCTGCGCATTTAGGCCCGGCGGCGTAGGATGAGTCGGGTTGCTGGGCGACGTAACCGCAGCGGAGCATTGTTTTCAGTATATTGTGAAGGGTATTCGGGCGGATATCCGTTCTGCGTGAAAGTTCGGCAAGGCTTATGCCCTTACGTTCGGGATCGCTGAAAATGAGTATATCCAGCGTATCGAGAGCTTTCTTTATCGAGTTTACGAGATGTTCCGCCATTTCAGGATGTCCTTATAAAAAACAGGCCGGACTTATCTTAGTCCGGCCTTCAGTATTTTCAATCTTTATATCTGACTTCTTGTATAGGGACACGAGAGAACGCATTTTTCGAAGTTACAGGGTCTGTACTTCGCGATTGTGGGCTGCTTGCGTAGAGCCTTGTCGAGGTCTTCGGCGCTGATCTTTTCAGGCGCTTTTTCGTCAAGCTTCCAGCCGAGGTACATATTGCCTTCTTCGGCAGAGAGCGAATAGCGCTTGTTCCAGTCGCATCTTTGCTGATCGATGACATGAAGCTCATCGCTTATGCCATCTACTTCGACCTTCACCTTATCCCCGAACGCGTTTGACGAACAGCTCTTGAGGCATCTCGAGCAGTCTTCGCAAAGCGGGGTAAGGGATTCTGTTTTTACGTTATCAGACAGAAGTTCGGCATCCGTAACGACAGTGATAAACCTTATATTGGGGCCGTATTTCGGAGTCACGAGAGATCCGCATTTCGAAAGCCGTCCGAGTCCTGTGGCAAGAGCGGCGAAGCGGTTTGAAAATGCGTCGGGCTGCTCGCCTCTGGGATTGCCGTTTACGGATGCGGTGTTCATAAGGTCGTGGGTAACCGCTGCGGAAAAACCTCTTTTTTCGAGGATTTTCTTTACTTTAAGCGCCATTATCCGGAGAAGCTTTGCGGATTCGTACTGGGCGTAAGCGTATATGCCTATCGACTCGGCATTGTTTCTGGCGGTCGCGTCCATCGTGGCTTTCGGAATTCTCAATCCCATCACGATTACGGACTTCGCGCCTTTGAGGTGGTCTTCAGGTTTGAGAAGCTTTCGTACTTCCGTTGAGATTTCAGGCTCTACGGCATAAAATCTCTTTGATTTGTCCTTAGCCACAAGCACTTCGCGTTTTCCGAATGCCGGCTCGAGCGACTTGTAGATGGAGTCGAATCGCGACGCTGGGGCTATTCCCGTGAGGTCGGCCCCGGCTTCTTCAGCTATGGCTTTGATATCGACGGTGTTCTTTTCGGGAGATTTGACGATTTCAGTTTTGTACTGGATCTCGTCGGAAGTTTCTGGAAGCTCCGCGCTGGTGAATACTGTTGACGCGACGAATGTCTTTCCGGCAGGGATTCCTTTGATGAAGTTCATGACGTCGGCATCTGCCGCGGTCGATGTTACAGTAGAGAAGCCGTTTCTTTCGAGCTCCCTGGCTATATCGTAGGACGTCTGAACGGATAGGTAGCCGCCAACCGCGTGAGAATAGGTTACCGCGATATCAACGTCGGTATTTTCTTCGCGTTCGTCTACTATTATCCCTGATATTACGGCAGTCTTTGCGTCGGGCAGGTATGAAGAGACGTTGATTCCGAGTTTTGACAGAAAGTCGGCACTCTTTATGACTACGAAGTCCATTGCCTTGAACGCTCCTGCCGAGCGGACTCTTTCGAGGAGCTGACGCGATACAGGAACGCCTTCCGCCGGAACCATGTGCTTTTTACGGCGCGGTGCGTTT
>Ga0209417_1004989_pt1 | contig 15149 bp, 18 predicted proteins | sample RifGroF2_FD_184002 | JGI IMG/M metagenome (GOLD analysis project Ga0209417, IMG submission 184002) | Groundwater microbial communities from Rifle, Colorado, USA - Groundwater F2 (SPAdes) (version 2) | ecosystem: Environmental > Aquatic > Deep subsurface > Groundwater | place: Rifle, Colorado... | reverse complement strand
TAAGACAGGCTGATTATCTAGTCATGAAGCCAAGCTCCTTGCTTCAGAGAGATTTTGAGAGAAAAAAGATCAAAGAGATCTATGAAGAAGCAATGGAAAAATTCAGGAAACATAAGAATGTAATTGGATTGACATACATCTACTCAGAGCAATTCAAAGGCTTTGTATCAAATCCATTGCCTAAGTTCTGGTCTCAGAAAGTGTCAAAGAGTTTTAGGAAGAAATGAATTTTGTTTATAGGATAATAGGAGACTGATAAGTTTTTTTGCTAATAAAATTTTTTAGTTCATATCCTCTTTGACTAGCTATTTTTCTTATTTCATTATTTATCTGATAACTGATTTTTGGAATTGGCTGGTCAATAATTTTAAGAATAGGATTGTTTCTTCCATACAATAATTTCGTTTGAGGTGTAATGACTAACCCTATAAATCTTGAATCATGTTTTATTTGTTCTTCATAAATATTAATATCTTCTTGAGAAAAATTAGTTGCATAATATTCCCCAAATACCTTTATTGTTCCAATACTATGTGTATGAAATTTCACTAATCCATAATCTGGGTGTTTGGAAAATAATTCATTTGCAATAGCAATTCTTTGAGGATCTGCCTGTACATGTCCTGGATTTCCTCTTCCTGTCATGAAAATACTTAATATTGGGTAATAGTGATCTAATTTACCTTCTTGAAATTTTTGTATTAGTATGCCGTTAACTTCATCTTTAATATTTACTAAATCATCTAATCTAATATCAAGTTCCTTTGGCAATAATACTATTCGATTTTTATTTGATTTACTCATAAATTAATGTACAATCTGTTCCTTAATAAATGTTTCGATTCAGTATTACTATCAAGTAACGAATATAAGAATTTCATTATCCACAACCTTTATATATAAGTAAGTCATACCTTACTTAGGTGATAGGTATGGAGTTTGCAATTGCTAAAGTCAGCACAAAAGGACAGATAGTCATTCCTAGCTCCTTAAGAGGAAATATCGTCAATGGAGATGAATTCCTCATGGTCAAAGATGAAGGAAGAATAGTGCTTAAGAATATGAAAAGCATAGCATATGATTTGAGAGATGATATTTTATTTGCTCAAAAGGTTGATGCTGCTTGGAAAGAATATGATAAAGGAAAATTTATAGCAAAATCCAAAGACAATTTCTTAAAGGAACTAAGAAAATGCTAATTGATTACAAGAAAGATTTTCTAAAGACAATAAGCAAAATAAGAGACACAGCATCAAAAGAGAAAATCAAGAAGCAAGTTGAAAAAATAACAGATGATCCGGAGATAGGAAAACCAACGAGATATGAAAGAAAAGGAACAAGAGAATTATATGTTCAACCCTACAGAATTGCATATGCATATGATAAGCAAGAAGATAAAATAACATTCTTAGAGATATATCACAAAGACGAACAATGAATATATTAGTATATTATCGCCACAATCTTTCCCTGTACATCATTGAATCTTACTTTTTTCTGGTCAACAGCATTATTATTGTCACCTTTTGTTATGTAATATGTTCCTTCTGAATCTGCTCCAATGTCAACAATCCTATGGACAACTATGACTTCATTGTCCTTATATGAGATTATGTCTCCAATACTGAGTTTGTCTGGTTTTATCTCTATAGCTTTTGAATGATGATTAATTACGGGAAGCATTGATGATGTTTCTTCAAATATAGATAAAGATGAATCATTAATGTTTAATATCACTTGATTATTATTGTATCTTATTCTTTCTATCGGGATGTTTTCTGGAATGTTCTCTAGAACACTATCTGGAATGCTTGCTGATGTTGAAACATTATAGACACAATAATTATCCAGATTAAATGACACGTTTCCAAGAAGATCCTTTGTTCTTATTATCTGCTCATTGAAATAATTATTAAAGCAGGTATTTCTTGATTCCAGATAATTGATCTTTTCATCTAATGTTTTGATGTTGACTAAAGAATGATACTGAAAGTATATCATTGCTGTAAATATGCAGGTCATCAGTATTACAAAAATCAACAACAATACATGTCCATAATCTTTAACTAAGTTTCTTACAGATTCAGCAAATTGCTTGTTTAATTGAGATGCACGAGATTTATGCTCAAGCTTTTTTATCCTATCACTGATTATCTTAAGATATTTGTTTTTATCTTTTATATATCTTAATTTCTGGCTTAATTCGATATCATTAACTGCTCCGCCAATCCAATTAGCAAAATCATCATGATCAAGATTGCAATGGAATTTAAAGGAATCTTCATCTAATGCATTGATCTGCTGAGAAAGTTCGTAAAGATTCCTTGCTGCAGCTCTATTCCTGAAAAAGAATACCTTATCCTGATCAACGTCCCTAAGAAAATCTTCCATAAACACCTCTCTTTGCCTTAATTTAGATATGGAAGTTTATAAAGTTAATGCGGGATGAGTTACGAAACCGATAAAATTATATATTATTAAGATTGAATAGTATTATGGATAATTTGAATATAAGATTGATAAAGAAATCAGATCTTAAAACGCTTGCCAGAATCTATACTAAAGTATATACTTACTCCGATGTCGGAGAAAAATGGATCGATACTACATCGTATAATCTGCTTGTTTATTGGTATAAAAGACAGCCGGATTTGTGTTTGGTGGCAGAATCATCAGGAAAACCTATTGGCGCATTTGTTGCAGGCATAAAACCATGGCATGATGGGAATCATTTGGTTGATGGAGAAATATTTGTAGATCCAGATTATCAAAAAAAAGGTATTGGAAGACTGCTTTCAATAGAAATGTACAAAAGAGCATTAAAGAAATATAATGCAATCTGTTTTGACGCGACAACATTCAAAGATAAAAAATTTCCGTTATCATGGTATAAATCACAGGGATTTGCTGAAGTAAAGAATTGGACAATAATAACAGGAGACTTAAGAAAAGTTCTAAAAGGATTACGGAGAAACTAGTGCTTTTTCTTCCACCCTATCAAAAACAATATTCCTATTAAAAATGCTGGACCTGCAATTATGAATGAATAAGAAAGCATATACCACTCAAAAGGATATTTTAAGGCATTGATCAACATTGTTGCAATATAGAATAATCCTGCTAGAATAAAAGCAATCCCTCCAACTATCTCATACTTCCAAGAGATGACAAGAATTATGATTAGAATAAATACTGGAATATTATGCATAAACAATCCTAATAATATCTCCCAGAAGCCAAGTCCTGGCTGAATGACATCTAATGAGAACATTGCTAAAAACAGAATGAAAATAATTGATAGAATTCTTGGAGTCCAATAGATGAATTTAGAAGGTTTCTTCTTCATATGCGAATAATTTATTAAATAATATATAAAATTGCTGTTTTGGTAATTGCGAAATTTGAACAAAGTGAGAAAGTCGGGGTAGGACAAAGGGAAACATTTATATATATGATGTATATATCTATATATGTGATGTAATATGGTACAAGCTGTAATAAATATCGATGAAAACACTAACAGGGTTTTGAATATTGTGAAAGCAAAGTTCGGTTTGAAAGATAAGTCTCAAGCAATAAATATGGTTGTAAATGAATATGAACGATCTGCATTAGAACCAGAATTAAGACCTGAATATAAAATTAAGCTAGCTAAGATTATAAACGGAAAACATCTTTCTCATGAGGAATTCGAAAAAGAGGTAGCTTAATGTGGCAAAATCCGAAGGATTTTGAGCATGCTCAGAAATCAAAATTTCTGACATACAAGGATCTCTACAGCGAAGAGATTATTAAGAAGCTGACTAAAATTAAGAAAAAAGATTCTGTTGAATATTCTCAAATTCGTAAAAAGATGAATTCTATTTTAGAAGATCCTAACCACAGTTATAAATTCCTAACTCATGATATGAAAGGTCTTAACAGGGTTCATATAGGTCATTTTGTTATAGTTTTTATTATTGACCATCAGAATAAAACTATCTCTTTTGAAGATTATGACCATCATGATATAATATACAAGAAGAAATAAGTCCCAAACTCCTCCGTTTCTAAATAGCCCCAACTCAAATTGCGTATAATCGATGTTAGGCGACCGAACGGAGTGAGGCAAAACATCGAAGATGTTTTGAGTCTGTTTTGGTGCGTAACATTTAAAAATAAGTATGTCTTTCTTGATGTAATGAGAACTTTTACAGCCATTATACAAAAAGAAGAGGATATGTATGTTGCTAAATGTCCCGAGTTAGGAACTGTCAGTCAGGGTTCTAGTATCGAAGAGGCTTTAGCTAATCTGCAGGAAGCTACTGAATTATATCTTGAGGAGTTTCCGATAACCGCACATCATAAGCCTATATTGACAACTTTTGAGGTGGCTGGAGTTGCCAAAGCTTAGAAATATTTCTGGCCAAGAATGTGTTAAGATTCTATGCAATAAGTTTGGATTTAAGATAGTACGCCAGAGGGGAAGTCATGTTGTTCTTAGGAAAGAAGATATAGGAACAGTCGTGCCAATGCATCAAGAATTAAAACGAGGAACACTCAAAGGCATACTAGAATTAGCAAAGATTAAGGAAGAAGATTTCTCAGAATACTTATAGCACCAAAACAGATTTCGCCTAATCGATGTTATACGCTTCCAAAGGAACGAGGTTTAGTGCAACGTCCCGAAGGGAAACCGAAGAGTTAAATTTTAGTGGCAGTCGTTTCAATCCAGCGAACAAAGTGAGCCATAAAGAACAAGTATCAAGGGGACAATTTTAGTTCGTCATTTCGTGGGGAGGGGGCGTGTGTTTTTTGCTTCTTTTTTACAAAAAAGAAGATAGGAAGAGGTGTAGTTAAAGTAGTTTCATCTCTTTAATTTTATCTTGTCTTTTTCTTTATCTATTAATTTATTCTTTATTAAATGATTAATTGCTTCTTCAACTTTATCTCTTATCTTATTTCCTGTTCGATTATTATTATAAATTCCTCTTGCTATATCTGCGGTTATAGCTTCTTTTGTTGTGCTGAAAGAATTCTTTAAAATATCAATTATTGCCCCAGCTAATTCTTCTTTTGGGATTAAAATAAATGGTCTGTCACTTTCTTCTGAAATTTTTACTTCGGAGAATATATTTACAGGTTCGAGAGAGACAGTGTTTTGGTAAATATGGATTCCCTTATCTTTATTTAACTCCCCTAATATTTCTTCAAATAAGTTTTCTATTCTTCGTCCTAATTTTTGAATACCCATTGAAGACAATACTCTTTTGTATAATAATTCTTTTTCAATTGGACTCTCTATTTCCAGAATTTGCATTATTTTCCTTTTAATGATCGAAACTGCCGAATAATTGTTAAGGCTTCCGTAACTATCAAATTCTAAATCCATATTTGATTTTGAAATCTCAGCTATTTTGTATTTTTTATATTTATCCTTGACTTCAATTTCCTTAAAGTCTTCTTTTTCATCAATTTTTGATAAATAATTATTCTGTTTGGGTTCTGGAATACCTTTCGATTTTAAGATATTTTTAACTTTCTCCTTTATCTTTTCGATTTCGTATTCTTTGTTGTTTAACCAATCATCAGACCAAATTCTGATTATATTCCAACCAAGATTCTCTAATACAACTTGTCTTATTTTGTCTCTATCTCTTGCAAATCTTGAAGAATGATATTGTGAGCCATCACACTCAACACCCAAAATGTATTCTCCGGGTTTTTTTGGATGTTTTATGGCTAAATCTACCCTGTATCCAGAACAACCAATCTGACAGCTTACATCAAACCCTTCTTTCTTTAATTCCTCATAAACAGTTTCTTCAAAAGAAGAATCAAATTGTAGCCCCTCGGTTTTCTGTAAGAATTTAGTCAAATCTTTACTTTTTGCAAAATCTAAGTAATATTTTAAGTACCTTACACCCTCTGCATTGATTTTATCTTCGTCTAAGTCGTCTGGAAGCATCGACGAAACAACAATAGTTTTAAATCTTGAACGAGTTATTGATACATTAAGTCTTTTGTACCCTCCTTCTTTATTCAATGGACCAAAATTATAACTAAATTTACCTGAGGAATCTTTACCATAACCTACACTTAGAATAATAATGTCCCTTTCATCACCTTGCACGGTTTCGAGATTTTTAACAAATACTTCCTCGTTATTAACATCGATTGACTCTTCTATAGGTATTCCTGCTACTTGAAATTCCTCTCTAATCGCATTTTCTTGAGCCATACTAAAAGCGATAATTCCAAATGATTTTTTAGGGTATTTCTTTTTCAAATCCCTATAAATTTTAACAATCTCCCTCGCTTCAATCCTATTTTTCCTGGATTTTCCTCTGTCATAGACTCCTGTTTTAATATATACATAATCCAGTCCGCTATTATCATTTTCCTTAGGATTGGGAAAGGTTATTAAACGGTTTTCATAAAAAAACCTATTGGAAAAAGATATAAGAGTCTCATTATTACTTCTATAATGCCAATCTAGTGATTTAGTTCTGAATTTAGTTATTGACTCACTTAAGAAGCTCTCTAAATCTTCAATTTCTTCTTCACTTTCATCATCCTGACTTAAGAAGAATGAAGTAGGGGGCAGTTGTTGTGTATCTCCCATTATTATGGCCTGTTTTGCTCTTATAAGGCAAGGAACGGCATCTTCGGGCATAATTTGAGAGGCTTCATCAAATATGACTACATCAAAATTTATATTTTTTGGATTAATATATTGGCTGACAGTCAGAGGACTCATCATAAAGCAAGGTTTCAAAGCAAATGCTAAATCAGGTATTTGTTCTAATAAATCCCTAATCGGTTTTAATCTTCTTTTCTTTTCATTTTCTCGTTTGAGAATAGAAACCTCATTAGAACCCATACTTGAGTAATTGTCTTTTGGTTGCCTCTCTTCAACAGACTCCATAACTTTATATCTAAAAATATCTCTAACTTTCATATCATCATCTCTGAATTTTTCAACAAGGCTTTTTGGAGAAAACTTATTTGATTTTTTGAGTATTTCATCTAAAATCTGGAGATAGTAGGACTTAAGAAAAACCTTGCTGAATTCACTTCTGACAGCATTACCAAAATATTTTTTAATGAATTCTTTTACTTCTTCATTTAACTTTATGTACTCTTCTTTAAATGCGAGAACATCTTTAAGATTCTTAAATTGGTTATTCAGTTTCCCCAAAACATTTAGAATATCTTGAATTTTTTCTAAACAGGTTAATTGTTTAACCTCAAAGAACCCTTCAATTTCATTTAAAGAAGAATAAAAATCTCTAAATAATCCTTTCTGATTAAAATTAGATAATAACTGAATTATAGCATAATTTTTACCTTTTGAAATTTTATTTGATATCTCAAAGAGAGGGATTAAGTTTTTACAATATTTATCTAATCTGGAAATATTGCTTAGATTACTACAATCGCCGATAATCTCTGATTTTTTCTTGTTCTTTGAAACAATTTCATTAAGTTTTTTATTTATTTTTTCATATTTGGCTTTCTTCTCAAAAAGAGAGAGCCATTCAGCGTGCCCCATTTTTGTTTTTGAATATTTATCCAAATTAGCCTTATTGGTTTTATATTCTTGATTAAAAAGTCTAGAGAAAAACGAGGTTTCTCTGAATATCTTTTCAACTTGATGTGTGTTTAAGTTATCAATAAAAGAATCTTTTACTCTCTTCGTTATATCCTCCCGCATCTCTTTTATCTCCAAAAGAACAGATAGTAACTCTTTTATCAGAGAATTGTATTCTTCAAAATCTTTTGAAAGCAAATAGGAGAATTCGTGGTTAAATTTGAAAGCAACGATTTTATCGTTTAATTCGTTTAGTAAGTTTAACTCGACAATAGAGTTTATCTCTACCTCTGTTTCTATTTTTAGTTTATCTATAAAGCCAATTATTTTCTCAGTATTCCGATCAAAATTCTTTAGATTAGAACTGAATCTATTAATAGCTAAAGAAGTATTCTTGTCTTTCTGATAATTAAAATATATGTTTTCGTTAGGATTTCCTAACAGAGTAAAAGAGGAATTAAACCTCTCTAGCTTGTCAAATAATATTGAAAACTCTTTTTTGTTTAGGGATATTGACCTTTTTAGTGGAAAATCTACAATCTCGTTTTTAGATAGTTTCGCCAACTCTCCTCTAACATCATAAACCGATAACTCCCAAGGAGAGTGTTTTTCGCATAAGAATTGATAAAATTCATTGATATCCTTTTGAGATTTTAAATAAGATGAAACATCATCTCGTTTTATCATTGAAGGTATAACTGGAGAAGTTTGAAGTTCTTTCATAAATTGTTTTATAACTTCTCTTTTGTTTCCTTTGTAATTATGTAAATTTAGACAGTATCTTCCTAACCCAACTTCATCGAGTCTTTTTTGGACTACATTTAAAGCAGCCATTTTTTGGCTCACAAAAAGAATTTTTTTATTCTTTTCAATAAGGGCTGAGATAATATTTACAATTGTTTGACTTTTACCTGTTCCCGGAGGCCCTTGTAATACAAAAGTAACTCCTGCTTTTGCTAACTCTATTGCTCTTTTTTGGGAAGAATCTGCTGGGAGAACATCTACGCTTGTGGTATCATCAAATTCTTCTCTCTGCAATTCAGAAATTTCATCCTGTAAAGCATCTCTGTCCCCGACATACGCTTTCACTAAAGGGCTATCTTTAACCAATTTTTCATTAAAACTCAAATCTTCATACATGATAAATTTTTGATACGAGAAAATATCCATATAGACATCTTCGATAATTTTCCAATCCTTCATTCCTTCTATTTGCTTCTTAAGGTAAGACAGATATTCAGAAGGGGTTTGATTCTCAAATTCATTTATTTCTATGCCGAACTCGTGAGAAAGCTTCTCTATTAATGCTGGATTTAATTGCATTTCTCCAGAATTAGAATCAATCTCAAATTTATGAGTTTCTTTGCTAATAGTGGGCAGTCTGCTGATTTCCAGAGACCAAAGAAAAATAGGGGCTTCTAAATATAAATCAGAGTTATCTGCATCTTTATATTTTAAAATTCCTAAAGATACAAAACAAGTGCTAACTCCTAACTCTTGAAAGTTCTCCTTGGCTTTTAAATAAAGAGTATATAATTTTTTCTCAACCGTTTCCTCTTCTTCAGAGCATAACCACTGCCTGTCTTTACCATTATCCTTTTTCTCTTTTAGGATAAATATGTTTTGCTCATTTTCCAAATCTTCAATTACTTTAGAGAAAGAGGGAGATATTATTTTTAGAGATTTTGATTTTGTGAATCTATAACGCACAAGATTATTCCTTTTAGATAAATCTATAAGTTTCTTTTTCCAATAGTCTATCTTTTTATCAATAACCTTGCTTACATCCATTTGATAATCTCCCTTTGTGCATATTTATCTCTTCTCCGTTAATGCTTTCTGAAATTCCTTTCTAATCTCGTTTATCTTTTTTTCATTAAGCTTGATTAAGATCGACTTGCATTTTACTAAAGACTCAGGAGCATTCTTTACCATCTTATTGTATTGCTCATCTGGAACCGTCCTGTCAATGTAATATTGAGAATCTATTCTTGCCTTCAAAGAATCTTCTGTAAAATCAAGGTCTTCTTCGCTAAAAAATTCTCTAAGAAACCTCTTTGCGAACGCTATTGTACAAGAATGAATCTCACATTTTATGCCTATTTTTATCAAAACGGAGTAAAGCGAAAAATAGAGAGTATAATATGCTGTTGAGATTTTCCAATCTTTTATTACATTTATTCTCATTGACTCTAGGGCTTCTTCAGCTTTCTTGATATATGCTTCTGCGAGATTTGAATTTGGTTCAATTAAACTTAAGCCTTCTTTCTTTCCAGCACACCATTTTATCTTATCCATATTTCAACACCTTTTGAATAAATAGTTCCGTATTTTTAAAAATTATGTGGTTCTTTAATACTTCTTTTATTAGGATATCTTGGTTTACATTTCTTTCAAATGTCTTTAAGGGATAACACTTTATGCTTATTTCAATCCCTAAATTTCTTGAAACTTTCATGGTTTCTTCTTTTTCATAGTCTCCAACTACAAAAATGTCTAAATCAGATTCTTTGTTAGATATCCCTTTTGCATAACTTCCAAAAATAATACCAATTCCATTAATAAATGGGCTTATTTTTTCTGTAACTTCTTTCACTAGAAGATTTTTCTCCATAAATGCAATTGACTTGTATTGCTCGACAAATGTAAGATATCTATTACTTAATTCGTTTATTTTTAACTTATAAGACTTGATTTTACCCCTTACTTTTGATTCTATGATTCCTTTATTTTCTAAATCTTCAAGAATTAGCTGTGCTGTTCGTGGGCTTATTTTAAGCAATTTCTCAACTTCTCTGATATAATATTCCCTATCAAATCCATTCGTAAATAAAGAAATGATTTGTAAGCCATTCTCGTAGCTGTATTCTAAATAATACATATGTATTATTTAGAATACAGCTACTATTTAAATCTTTTTGTTTTCGTTTCGTCGCCCCCTCCCCCTCGTTTCGTTTTAGTTCGTTCTCGTTAAAATTGTCTCCTATCAGTTCGTGCCACTAAAATTTGATTGCGTATAATCGATGTTAGGCACCCCGAACGGAGTTTATGACGGAGTCAATAAACGAAGTGAGGGTCGAGCACCGCAGAGCCGAAGGCTCGAGGAGCGGAGAAGTATCGCCCGAAGTTTTGATAACAAGAGTATTTCGTAATTCTATGAATTGCACTTAACCTTGTTAGGTGCAGAAATAGTTGCAGTTAGAAGAATCTTCCAGACCATTTATGGCGAGGGCGATATTGTGCCTAATCGATGTTAGTTGCGTCTTTTCGTAGAAAAGACCGAGGGATAGTGCAACAGTTTTTGCAAAGCAAAAAATCCCGAAGAGTTATTTTCAAGGGCATTTCTATCGAGTGCGAAGCACAATAAAGAACAAGTATTAAGGGACAATTTTATTATCATCAAGCACGAAAGTGCAATCAAATAAAAACATCGAGGCGAGAAAACTATTATTTCTGAATTAATTCAAATTTAATTCATACCAAAGCATTTCAAGATTTGGTGCTATTTCTTCTTTTTTCATTAATATAAATTTATTCGATTCAAAGAAATCTTTGTTTGTCATGAATTCAAAAGTATCAGTTATTATTTTTTTTATGTTTTTGAATTTACATTCTTCAATAAACCTACCCAACAATTCTTTTTTTATTTTAATTTCATTTGAGGTAATATAATGAATCATTGCCTTACTCTTTAAAGTGTCTTCATAACCAACAATAAACCCTACAACCCCTTTTTTATTTTTTGCTACAAATGCCATCAATTTTGGATTTTTAAACTCTTTTAATATATTTTCTTCTTTAGCGTGTTCTCTAAAACAATCAATCATTTTTTTGGGAAATTTAGAATTTGGATTCTTTAATTCGGACAACATTAATGCTGAAATATCCTTCGCGTGTTCAATTCCTGCTTCAACTATTTCCATTATTCGTACCTCAATTTTGATGCGGTTACTTTATTTAATTCATTGATTCCAAACATATCTATATATTCTTTCCATGCAGATTCCCATGCCCAAGAACAATTTTTGTTAATTAAACAATCATTACAATAGTCTGGTTGAGAAACATCTAGATTTCCAAAAATGGTTTCTTCAGGAGAAATGTAAACCATTTCTTTTGTCATTTGTTTCCAATTAATACTTAAATATTTCCAATAAGAAGGATCTAATGTGCAGGATGGAATAATAAAAACTCCTAAATTTTTATCTCGCCTAATTGCTTCATCTAATGCGTCTTCAACATAGGGTTTCATATCTTGATATTTCACGACTAGTTGTTCACGATTATCATTTGCATGACCCCTCATAATTAAACCATGAATTGAAACCCATGCAGAAGGAAAAGTATCGTATGCAAAGCTAACAAAATCTGAAAGTTCTTGATAATTTTGCTTTAAAATTATTGTTTTTACGGAAATTGGTAACTCTATGTCCTCTAAATTTTTTAAGCCTTCCACAGTATCTAAAAAACTTCCTTTTATCCGAGTAATCATATCGTGTTTTTCCTTGTATGGACTATAAAAAGTAGTCATCACTCTATCGACACCAACCGCTTTTATTTGCTTACTGAAAGACTTATCTTTAAATTTACGACCATTAGAAAGAATAATAAGGTTTGTATCATAATTTGATTTTATATAATTACAAATCTCAAATAAATCTTTTCTTAATGTTGGTTCACCACCACCAAGTTCAATGTAATCATCTTGAGAGGGTTTTGTCAAATCAATCTTTTCAATAATTTGGTCTAAGTTTAAGCGTCCTTTTTCATCTAATTTTTTTGCACAAGAAATACATGCGTTGTTGCAAGAATAATCTGTAACTAAAAAAATCTTTCTCATTTTTGTACCTCCAAAACAGGAGAGAAATAAACGCAAAGAGACTCTTTCCCATACTTTCCCGAGAATGTTAACCCTATATGACTATACTTTATAGGTTTATCAATCTCTAAAACCTTTATTGTCTCTTTAAAACCTTTAATTCTTTCAGGAACACAGGTTTCCATCATTTCTTCAATGATTTGATTTGAATTATCGGCAACTTCAAAAAATATAGATAAATCATTTGAGCTATTACTATCGTTTGAATATTTCTTAGAAACTGTTATATCTTTCAGTATTCCATCAGAATGTAATATAGAAAAATGCTCTAAATATTCTGAATTAATCCCTCTATTTTCTAAATATTTTTTTGTTCTGAAAAAATCAACATTTTCATCTCGCATGTATATTTTAACATCCCGATTACCGGCACGGTAGAAATCTATTCCCAAAATATAACACTTTTTTAGTCCTTCATTATCAAATTGAATTGAATTAATATTATTTATTATTAAGAACTTATTTATCTTGTTAATAGTATCACTGTTAAAATCAGGATTATCTGGCAGTCTTAAAAGATAAACTTTAATCCTAGAATTGTTCTTATTAAAATCAAATCCTAAAGCCATTTCTGGAACAAAATCTTGAGTGAAATAAAGAATCTCCTCTAAATTAGAAATTTCATAATCAGTTTTTTTTAAAAAAGAACCAATTGTTTTGAGATCATATAATTTAAACAATCCAAATCGTAAATTAAATTCATCAATATGGTTAATTAATGTTGAAAATTCTATTTTATCTTGTAGATTCCTATAATCAGAATATAAACTGCGATATATATTTATAAATTCATCAAAATTAAGACTACGGAATCCCTCAATGTACTCTTTTAAATATCTGAGAGACTCCATTTTTTAAAGATAAATTTAATACCAACTTCCAGGACCCATACCTAAGTTATATTTTTGTATTTCACCTTTTGGGTTTCCTGAATCCAACGGTACATACTGGTCTAATTTCGGTGAATAGATCATTGGTTTGTCATCTTTCTTTATCTCATGGTTTCTGACTCTTGTTACGGGACTTACATTTTCTTTTTCAACGATTTGTGTTAAACTCATTTTTGTTTTACCCCCTATAGTTTTTTCAGTTTTTCAACTGATATTTAAATGTAAAGTATAGCAAGTATAAATAATTTGCGATGATTTGTTCGGAAGATTTTCGGAATAGTTTTCTCACACTTAAAAAAGTAAAATTGTCCCCATTCCTTTCTTCGCCCTTGAAAATAATTGTGCCTAATCGATGTTAGTATCCCTCTCCTCGAACCGTTGTTCAGAGTTGAGAGGCACCGACCAAAGGGAGGTGAGTAAAATCTCAGATCAAGTGCACACATCAAGCCGTAAGGCTATCGATGATGAATTCTCGTTAAAGAATTCGTGCACCATAAATAGAGATTTTATTGATACTAATCGATGTTAGTATCTCCTGACCTCGAAAGTCTCCTCCACGAGCAAAGCGAAGTGAGAGATTGAGACTTTCAGAGTGGAAGGACACCGAAGCACAAAGTGCGTAGGTGAGTTGATTTTTACATCAAGGCACAGAAGCCATAATCTATGGATTCGAGAATAATCGTGTGCCTATCTAGAAAAATCAATTGATACTAATCGATGTTAGGCGACCGAAGTCGACCCATAACGTAGTTAATGAGGTCGACTGAGGCAAAACACGGAGTGTTTTGAGTTTATTTTTCCTTCAAGCGAACACATGAGCGAAAAAGTAATTTCTATAAAATTATCGCTAGCGAGAAAAATAAATTTTGCCTAATAACTGTTAGTTTCCCTCGTTAGAGGTTGGATTTTAGTGCAACGTTCGGACGAAGTCCAAAAAATCCAAAGTAAGCGGGCGAGCGTCTTTTAGGGCAGATATTTTACAATATTAACTTTAAAATAGTAAACCACCGAAAGCTTTATAAATATGCTATTGATTACTAATTGTATGACAATCAAAAAAACATTATCAAGTATTGTTTTGGCTGGAGCATTAGCTTTCGGCGGAGCAGGATGTTCTTATCACTCACAGTATCAAGAAGGAAAAGTAACAAAAGAGGGCGGAACGGTTGTTAATATTGTAGAATCAAGTGGAGCTTTTTTTGGAAATGAATCTGTAAAATTTGGGAATCCAAATTATGTTCTTACTGTCGAAACAGACCAAGGAAAGTATGTAATTAATGTTAGAGAAGATTATCGTAAACCTCTTGCCGCTTTAGCAGAAGCAATTGAGGTCGGAGATAGAATAAAGTTCAAGATAAATTATTGGGATGTTAGAGACAAAGATTACTTTTCAAAAGATAGAATTGGAAGTGTGTGGAGTGATGAGATAGAATTACTTGGAAAATAAAATATCTGCCCTATTTTATTAATTCTTATTTTTCTTGGAAAAATACTATTTTTAGCTCGCCCGCTTATTGATACTAATCGATGTTAGGCGACCGAAGTCGACCCATAACGTAGTTAATGAGGTCGACTGAGGCAAAACACGGAGTGTTTTGAGTTTATTTTTCCTTCAAGCGAACACATGAGCGAAAAAGTAATTTCTATAAAATTATCGCTAGCGAGAAAAATAAATTTTGCCTAATCGATGTTAGGCGACCGAAGTCGACCCATAACGTAGTTAATGAGGTCGACTGAGGCAAAACACGGAGTGTTTTGAGTTTATTTTTCCTTCAAGCGAACACATGAGCGAAAAAGTAATTTCTAT
>Ga0209417_1004988_pt1 | contig 15151 bp, 16 predicted proteins | sample RifGroF2_FD_184002 | JGI IMG/M metagenome (GOLD analysis project Ga0209417, IMG submission 184002) | Groundwater microbial communities from Rifle, Colorado, USA - Groundwater F2 (SPAdes) (version 2) | ecosystem: Environmental > Aquatic > Deep subsurface > Groundwater | place: Rifle, Colorado... | reverse complement strand
AAGTCATTATGCTTTTTTCAATTTATTGAAAATGGCTATTAGATAGGCTAATGCGATGAAAGCTCCCGGAGCAAGAACAAACATGAGCATTCCATAATTTTCAGGGTAAAGTGTAAAATTGAACACCTTACCTGTACCAAGAATTTCACGTGTAGAACCCAGAAGTGTCAGTGCCAGCGTAAAGCCAAGTCCCATACCCAAACCATCAAGGAATGATTTAAAAACAGTATTTTTTGCAGCAAAAGCTTCAGCACGTCCCAGCACTATACAGTTTACAACTATCAGAGGAATAAAAATCCCCAAACTATCATAGAGTGCAGGAACATATGCCTGCATCACCATTTCAACCAAAGTTACAAATGCCGCTATGACCACCACGAATGCCGGAATACGCACATTATCGGGAATAAAATTCTTCAATAATGATATCACTACGTTGGAAGACAAAAGCACAAAGGTGGTTGCCAGGCCCATACCAAATCCATTCATCGCCGACGAGGTAGTTCCCAACGTTGGGCACATACCCAGCATAATCACAAAAATAGGATTTTCTTTGATAATCCCGTTGAATAATACTGATAAATTGGATGATTTACTCATTGTTTTTCCTCCTTATTTTTTGCTGTGTGTGAGTCGCTCATAGCCGTTGCCCCTGAAGCGATATCATAATTTTGGGTATAAGCAATATAGGCATATCTGATAGACTCAAGAAATGCTCTGGATGAAATAGTTGCAGCTGTGATAGCATCCACTTCCCCTCCATCTTTTGTTACCGTTAAATTATTCTTTGTACCGTTTAAACCTCTGATATCCTGATTTCCCCTTTCTGTTTTGAACCAATCCACCATTTTTGTTCCTAAACCGGGAGTTTCCTTCTGATCAAGTACCGAGTAATTGATGATATTACCTTCTTTATCGAACCCAACCATAATCTTGATTTCTCCGCTAAAACCATTTTTCGAGAAAGTCAGTACTGCTGCCCCTACAAACTCGTCACCTTTATATGCCTTATATACATAAAAACTATCAGGGATATTTTCCAAAAGTACAGCCTCTTCCTCCAGGCGGTCAAAAGGAACAAGTACCTCTTTAATAGCATTCTCTTTCTTTGCTTTTTTTGAAGCAGCAATAGGTTCCTTTGTCAGCGAATAAACCGAACTTAAGGCAACAGTAGCAACCACTGTAATCGTGGTCAACACCAACACCATATTCTTAAAACTTGATTCTAATTTTGCCATTTTGTTTTTTTACCATATAAGTCATTAAAGTTTTTTTGTCTTCAGTCTGCGGTCTACAGTCTGCGGTCTGTTGACTGAAGACTGTAGACTGTAGACATCAACCCTTCACCGCTTTCTCACCAAAACGTTTCGGTTTCACATAGAAATTAATCAGGGGAGTAAAGCCGTTCATAATCAGGATAGCAAACGAAACTCCTTCAGGATAAGCTCCCCATGTACGGATAACAACTGTCAGAATACCGATACCAACACCATAAATCCACATTCCTCTCGGGTTCATAGGAGAAGTAACGTAGTCGGTCGCCATAAAGATGGCGCCAAGCATAAGACCTCCTGATAACAAATGAACAACAGGCGATATATACTCTGCCGGATTTACCAGATATAAAATACCTGCAAAAACAAGCACGGTAGCTAAGATACTTACCGGTATATGCCAGGTAATTATTTTTCGTATCAGCATGTATACCAGACCAATTAAGAGTGCGACAGCAGAAATCTCACCCAAAGAACCCGGCATATTACCAATCAGCATATCCATTGTTGAAGGTAGTGTAGCACCTCCTTCTTTCAGCATCGACAATACAGTAGCACCGGTATTTGCATCTAAATAGGCAGTAGTCAGAGGAGCAACAACCGGCCAGGTAGTCATATCCACCGGAAAAGAAATTAAAAGAAATACACGCCCGACTAAAGCAGGATTGAATGGATTGTTACCCAAACCTCCGAAACTCATTTTTGCCACACCAATAGCCACAAGCGAGCCAATGATAATCATCCACACCGGAAGATTGGAAGGCAGGTTGAAAGCCAGTAACAATCCGGTCAGTGCCGCCGAACCATCAAGAATTGTTGTTTCACCCTTCATGATGAATTTCTGAATCAGGTACTCAAAAAGCACACAGGAAACAACGGCAGTAACAGTAACAATAAGTGCCCCTAATCCGAAAAAATACAAGCCGGCAACCAAAGCAGGAGCCAGTGCTATCATCACACCGGTCATGTTTTTCGAAATCGAATCTCCGCCATGGATATGTGGTGCAGGTGATATAATCAGTTTTTCCATTTATCAAATTTGTTTTACGTTCCTATTACGAATGATATTCCCAACCGTAGATTTTCCATAACGGATATAGTCGAGTAGCGGACGATTCGACGGGCAGGTGTAACTACAACTACCACATTCAATACAATCCATCACACGATTAGCTTCCATTTCAGGCCACATATTTCTTTCACTCTGAGCCATCAGGAGGAAAGGTTCCAGTCCCATAGGACAAACATTCACACATTTAGTGCAACGGATACAATTTTTTACCGGTTTACGAACAGATTCTTCATCTTTCATATAAAGCACCCCGGCACTACCTTTTGCCATCGGAATATTCAGGTTCATAAGTGAGCGTCCCATCATTGGCCCACCACCAATAATCTTTCCGGTACCTTCAGGAACACCACCGGCTTCTTCAACCACATTCGACAGGTAAACACCTAATCTCACCCGATAATTCGAAGGATTGGCAGCATTCTTTCCGGTGATGGTCATCACACGGTCAATCATCGGTTTATTCTTTTGTACTGCTTCATAAACAGCATAGGTAGTACCTACATTCTGAACCACAGCGCCTACTTCAATCGGAATTTTTCCGCTCGGCACCTGTCGATGAATCAAGGCATCAATCAATTGTTTCTCACCTCCCTGAGGGTATTGTACTTTCAAAGGCTCTATGACAATCCCTTTATAAGATTTTGCCAATTCATTTAAATGCTGTATAGCATCTTTTTTATTATTCTCAATACCAATGATCGCCTTTTCAACTTCAAGTGCTTTCATAAGAATCGTCGTACCAACAAGGATCTCTTCGCCGTGCTCCAACATCAGCTGATGATCGCAGGTCAAATAAGACTCACACTCCACTGCATTGATAATCAACACCTCTGCTTTCTTTCCGGGAGGCGGCGATAATTTTACGTGAGCTGGAAAAGTGGCGCCACCCAGACCTACAATACCGGCATCCTGAATTTTACTTAAAATCTCTTGTTTAGTCAGGTGACATTCCCTTTTTATTTCAGGAGTTCTGTCGATAGTTTCCAGCCACTCATCACCCTCTACATCAATGAAAACAGCTGGTCGTTTGTATCCCGAAGCATCCAGCTGCACATCAATTTTATTTACTTTTCCCGAAACCGAGGCATGCACATTGGCAGAAATAAATCCATTAGCTTTACCGATCATCTGACCAACTTTCACTAAATCGCCTTTCTTTACGATTGCCTCACTGGGAGTGCCGATATAGTGAGCCAACGGAATCGCAACCATTTTGGGAATCGCTGCTGTCTGAATTTTCTTTCCTGCCGAAAATTTATTCTCTGCCGGATGTATTCCTCCAATTCTGAAACTCTTCATTCTATTTTTTTTGTTCCTCCGGTTAAAACCGGAGGTTATTGATATCTGTATTTGATTCTATTTTCTATTCCAATCTATATTCCCCCGGTTAAAACCGGGGGCTATTGATAATTCGCTATTCGCTAACAACCGCTTCCTTTTTGGTTTTTGGTGCCGGAAAATTCACATCTGTAATGGCATGCGTCGGACAAACTATCACACATTCGCGACAAAGCTTACATTTATCATCATGGATAAATGCGAGACTATTGGTGATGGTGATGGCTTCGTGCGGACAAACCTTTTCACATTTGGCACAACCGATACAACCCACACTACAGGCTTTCCGGGTAATATGACCTTTATCCTCGTTCCTGCAATTCACATAAACGCGCCTTCCTTTCGGACCTTTCTTGCGCAATTCAATCAGCATTTTCGGACAAGCACGTACACAGGCACCGCAGGAAGTACATTTATCTTCATCTACTTCAGGAATCATGGTTTCAGGATTCACTTTGATAGCATCAAATTCACAGGAAAGTTCACAGTCGCCAAAACCCAAACATCCCCATGAACAATTGGTTTCGCCGCTGTATAAATTGTGAGCGATAAAGCAATGTTTTACTCCGTCATATTCATTATTTCTCGGACGATGCTCGCAGGTTCCCTCACAACGAACCACAGCAACTGTGGGTGCTTTGGCGACAGCTACCTTCCCCAGAATATTTGCAACGCTCGTCATTGTGTCGTTTCCTCCAACCGGACAAAACAAATCGCCCAACTCATCCGCTTTTACACAAGCTTCAGCAAAAGCATGACAACCCGGGAAACCACAACCACCACAATTGGCAGCAGGCAATGCCTCTTCCACCTGATTAATGCGCGGATCTTCAAATACGTGAAATTTTTTGGCGACAATAAACAGAATTACTGCTGCAACAGCACCGATTACTCCCAGGGTAATTAATGATATCAGAATTAAATTCATGAGGGTTATTAGATATTAAACTGAAACATCATCATTGAAAGATTCCTTTCTTTTGATGTAAAATTTCAATTTTGATTTTAATTTTTTATTGAAAAAAGATAATATTAAGAAATACGGCAACAAAGTTCCCAAGGCAATACTACCGGAAATTGCTTCATTGTCAATTTTGTCTTTCAAAATAAATAAAGTAAAAAGAATGAGAAGAAATGGTATAACAAAGGAAAGAAGAACAGCAAGAAGACCCATGGAGCTTTGTCCGTAGATGATAACATTTTGACCGATTTTCAACCCGGCATCATCCGACTCAACATCAATAAACTTATCAGCCATATCAGCAGCCGTGCAGGCACCTTTGGCATGACAGCCACTACAGGCAGACTCCTGAAGAATCTGCACCTTAATGTGTTTTCCGTTGATTTGGTGTACGAAACCCGAATGTTCGATAATTTGGCTCATTTTGTAATGTCGACATTGCAATTCGGGCACAAATGTAGTATAAAATTTGAATTACAACAAAAAAAAATAAATATTTCAAACCATATAAGTCATATAAGTTACATATAAGCTAAAGATATGAAAAACTTATATGTAACTTATATGACTTATATGGTTAATATCAAACGCATTAACAAATAACATCAAAACCAGTGTAAGGCACCAGCGCTGCCGGAATCTTTATACCATTAGCAGTTTGATTGTTTTCAAGCAGAGCCGCTACAATTCTTGGTAAAGCGAGGGCGCTACCATTCAGGGTGTGACAAAGCTGAGTTTTTTTATCATTCCCTTTAAAACGACATTTCAAACGATTTGCCTGATAGCTTTCAAAGTTAGAGACGGAACTTACTTCGAGCCAGCGTTCTTGTGCAGCAGAAAAAACTTCAAAATCGAAAGTCAAGGCAGAAGTAAAACTCATATCTCCACCACAGAGACGTAGAATTCTCCATGGAAGTTCTAATTTCTCCACAAGAGTTTGCACATAATTCACCATATCCGTCAGCGACTCATACGATTTATCCGGATGCTGAATCTGAACAATTTCCACCTTATCAAACTGATGCAGACGATTCAATCCGCGTACATCTTTACCATAAGAACCAGCTTCTCGGCGAAAACATGCGGAGTAAGCTGTATTTTTTACAGGCAATTCATTTTCACTCAAAATCACATCCCTGTAAATATTAGTTACGGGAACTTCTGCGGTTGGAATCAGGTATAAATCATCCAGGGTTGCATGGTACATCTGACCTTCCTTGTCGGGTAACTGGCCGGTACCATAACCTGATGCGGCATTTACCACATAAGGTGGCTGCACTTCCAAATAACCTGCCTCACGTGCATTATCGAGAAAGAAATTGATGAGTGCCCGTTGCAATCTGGCTCCTTTTCCTTTGTAAACAGGGAAACCTGCACCGGAAATCTTTACTCCCAATTCAAAATCAATTAAATCATATTTTTTTGCCAGTTCCCAGTGTGGCAAAGCACCATCAGGCAACTGTGGCATTTTTCCTCCAGTACGTTCAACAAGATTATCTTCGGCATGTTTTCCTTCCGGAACGGAGTCATGCGGTAAATTCGGAATTTGCACCAACAAATCATTCAGCTGTTGCTCAAGAGAAGCCTGCTTTTCGGTCAGTTCGCGAATCATCTCCTTTAACTCAGCCGTTTTCTCTTTTGCTGCATTGGCTTCATCGGTTTTTCCCTGTTTAAACAACAGACCGATTTCTTTCGATAAATTATTGGATTGTGATAGGGCATTATCAGCAGAAGTTTGCGTTTGTTTACGCTTTTTGTCCAGTTCAACGACCTGAGCGATAATTTCTTCTGCTTTAAAATGCTTCTTTGCCAAACGGGCAATTACTTCGGCAGTGTTTTCGGTGATGTATTTGAGTGTAAGCATATTCTTTATTTTTTATAACCATATAAGTCATATAAGTTACATATAAGTATGTTATTTCACAGATTTCTCTTCTAAAAAAAGATAGGTATAAAAAACCAAATGCATATATTCAACATATCTTATATGTAACTTATATGACTTATATGGTTTAATAAAAAATCTCCCGCAATTTTACACCACGGTAAAACAACAGGAGATTCATTTATATTGTATATGATCTAACGATTAGTTAGCTTCTATCGGTTTTACAGAAACGTAAGATCTGTTGTCTTTTCTTTTTCTGAATTCTACGATGCCATCAACTAATGCGAACAGGGTGTGGTCTTTACCTAACCCCATATTTTCTCCCGGGTGGTGAACTGTTCCACGTTGACGAACGATGATATTTCCGGCTTTAGCAAATTGTCCGCCGTAAATTTTTACTCCAAGTCGCTTACTTTCCGATTCACGACCGTTCTTCGAGCTACCAACTCCTTTCTTATGTGCCATTTTCTTTTAATTTTAATCGGTTAATTAAGCTACAATCTCTTTGATTTTCAATTCTGTGAAGTTCTGACGGTGACCATTACGTTTGAGGTAACCTTTACGACGTTTTTTGTGAAAAACAATCACTTTCTCACCACGAACATGCGATAAAACTTCGCATACAACTTTTGCACCTTCAACAACAGGAGCACCTACGGTAATCGCACCATCATTGTCAACAAGCAATACTTTGTCAAATTCAAGTTCTGAGCCTCTTTCAGCTTCATTCATACGGTGTACAAACAGTCTTTTTCCGGCTTCCACCTTAAACTGCTGACCCAAAATTTCTACAATTGCGTACATTAAATTATGTATTTATTATTACATCGGGAAGGTGAGATGCCTAATGGCAGCGCTTCTTACAACCCTCTTCGAAACGGACGGCAAAGATAATTAATTTATTTTGAAAACACAAACATCAATTATACTTTTTTATCATTAAGATCTGACTTGACAGTTCGGGGTATAGTAGATTCATTGCCATCACGTTCTGACCGGTAATGAGGCGACATGATTTCGATACTTCTTTCGGCACATACATCTTGAATATTCTGATGCAACTCTGAATAAATCAGAGCTATAGCATTCGACTCCTGTGAAAATACATTTAACTGATAGGCCACATAAAAATCATCTAAAGCCGTCTGTAAAACAAAAGGCTTTTTGTCTTTCATAAGGTTTGACGTACGTGTAGCAGCTTCAATCAATGCTTCATGCATATTCCGCCAGGGGACGTCATAACCAATTGTAACTGTTGTATGCAGTATTATTCCGTCCGACTTTGCCAAAACAGAGTAATTGGTTGTATTGCCTGATAATACGGCTGAATTCGGGATGGTAATTATTTCATTTTTTATTGTTTTCAGGCGGGTTATCAATAAGGTCTTTTCAACCACATCACCAGTAACATCACCGAGTTTAATACGATCACCAATCTTAAAGGGACGCATATAGGTAATCACAAAGCCTGCTACCATATTTCCAATGGCACTTGAAGATCCCAACGAAACCAAGAGCCCTATAAAAACTGAAACTCCCTGAAAGATTGGAGAATTTGATCCGGGCAAATAAGGGAAAATCAACACAAACATAAATGCATACATCAGAAACTTAATGATGCTGAAAGTGGGTAGTGCCCAATCGGCATGAAAACCACTTACAACTAACTTTCCTGATTCAATTTCCAAAAAAACATATTTTACAAATTTTATCAGATATTTAAACACCAGATAGATAACAACGATGGTAAATAGTTCAGGCAAATAATTCCATAGTGACAGCATCATACCTTTAAACGGGCCCCAAACAAAGCCGAATAAAGTTGCTGCCCAACCTCTTGAAAAGGGAAAAATACTAAATATCAAAGGGAGTAATAAATATACCAGAATAATGATCACCAACCATTTAAAAATTTTAAGCAACCAAAAAATCACATTCAACTCCTGCTCAGCAGTTAAAAATGTATAATCTTTATAAGTAAGGTTCTTCAGTAAGCGATCTTTGTGAACAGTAATTTTCGCAACCACCCACAAATGTCCTTTCCGGATCAGCATTATCATCAGCCAAATGCCTGCCAACACAAGTAAAACCAGTCCGGTACGAACGAGAATAACAATAAAACTACGGTCTTTCTTTGCCCGTTCAATACCGTCGCGGATAATTTTTATATATTTATTGGCAAGTTCCAGATTTGACAGATGATGGCTTTCTGCATCCGCATCAGATACACTCATGACCACCATCTCATCACATACAATGTCAACATAGTTACCATAATGCGAAGTTTTGATGTTTTCCACATTCATAAAATCATCCTCAAAGAGGCTAGAGAGACGCTTCGAAATATTTACAGCTCTTTCCTGTGGTGAAAGGGATGCCTGTCTTTTATCAATGTAAAATAAAGTATCAGAAAATAGAGTTACCGGATAGGCAACAAGAACCAGCTCAGTTGTTTTTTCTTCACCAGCAGACTGAGCAGTTTGAGCTGAAATAAAACATGATGAAGAGAATATGATCAGGGTCAATAAGATATAAATATTCTTCATAATATTTCAGGATATTTTTTACTCACAAAAATATAAAAAAACTCAGAAAAACAATATCATTTTTCACATTTCCCTCAAACCATCTGAATCTATAACTTAAGCTCCTGAAGCAAATTTTTGACAGCATCTCCAATATTTCCTTTTTCCTGTAACTTTTTTATAAAAGCTGAACCTATGATGGCTCCTGATGCATATTGATTTGCAGTGTCCAATGTAGCTTTATTTGAAACACCAAAACCTATCAGTCTGGGATTCCTGAGGCTCATCTCATTGATCCGGTTAAAATAGGCAACACGACTGTCAAAATTATTTTGAGTACCCGTTACTGCAGCTGATGATACCATATAAATAAATCCATCAGTATGCTCATCTATCTCCCTGATCCTTTGTTCTGAAGTCTCAGGAGTGATCAGAAAAATAAACTTCAATTTATATTTTTCAGCAATCAACTTATATTCCGACAAATAATCCGACATTGGCAAATCAGGAATAATCATACCATCAACCCCTACCCTGTCGCATTCGCGGCAAAAATTTTCAAAACCAAACTGCATGATTGGATTGAGATATCCCATCATCACTAATGGAATCTGAATTTCGTTTCTCACTTCCGTCAATTGCTCAAATAACTTTTTGATGCTCATACCATTCCTGAGCGCCACATGACTGGACTGTTGAATAACGACACCATCGGCCATGGGATCAGAAAAAGGAATGCCAATTTCAACCAAATCGACACCATTGGATTGCAATTCTTTCAGAGTAAGAACTGTGTCATCAATTTTCGGAAACCCGGCAGTAAAATATACCGATAGGATATTACGATCCTTTTGTTTAAATAGTTGATTGATACGATTCATTATACTTTAATTTTTTGTAAAAATTCTTTCAGTAATGCTACATTTTTTACCCCCGGAGATGTTTCAAAACGACTGTTTAAGTCAATGCCTGCCAGACGTGCATGTTTTAACGACAGAATTGCCTCCGCATCCTCAGGCGATATTCCTCCACTCAGAATAAATGGAGTCAACCCTCTGTATGCATTTATAATTTCCCAGTCAAATTTCTCTCCGGAACCTCCATATCCCTGTGTTTTGGTATCAAATAAAAAAAAGTCGACAAAACCTTCATACAAAGCACTTTTCTTTATATCATCAACAGACAGGATAGATAATGCTTTTAGCACTAATAATTTTTGTTGTTTTAATGCCAGACACAGAGCCGGTGACTCATCACCATGCAACTGAACACCCTGCAATTGATACATTTTTACCTTTTGCAATATTGTTTCCTTTGTTTCATTGACAAAAACCCCTATTTTTTTTATGGAAGGAGGTATATACAATTTTGCAATATCCTTTGGATTATTCACATACCTCTGAGATTTCGGATAAAAGATAAGCCCAATCATATCTGGCTGTAAAGCTACAATTTGCCGGATATTGTCAGGATATTTGAGGCCACATATTTTGATCATTCCGTTCATGATATTTTCTCAATAAAACCTTTCAATGCTAGCGCAGGATCATTTCCCTTCATAAAGTTTTCTCCCATTAAAAAGCCTTTATATCCGGCCTTTCTGAGTTCCACAACAGTTTCGGGTGATGATATTCCGCTTTCACTGATTTTTACAAATTTATCAGGAATTAAGCCGGCTAATGCCAGCGAAATATCAATATTCACCTCAAACGTTTTCAGGTTCCGGTTGTTTACCCCCACCAAATCAACATAGTTGTTTATATGCCGTAATTCTTCCTGATTATGCACTTCCAATAAGACCTCCAGTCCCAAATCATGAGCTTTCAATGCCAGCTCCTCAGTCTTCTCAACTGTCAACGCCGCAGCAATCAACAAAATCACATCAGCCCCCATCGCTTTAGCCTCATACAACTGATATTCATCAATCATAAATTCTTTTCGAAGGACCGGACAGCTCAGATGAGGCCTGGCAGCGATTAAATCTTCAGCAACTCCTCCGAAATACTTCGAATCAGTCAGGATGGAAATACCGGCAGCACCCGCCTGATTGTAGCCGGAAGTAATCTCCACCACATCAGCATCTTCGTGAATCCAACCTTTGGAAGGAGATTTTCTTTTAAATTCCGATATAATGCCAGATACAGAATTTAACAAACTATCTTTCAGCGAAATACACTTTCTGATAAAGTAAGGTGAAGCCTGCAGATCGTCAATAGAAACGAGCTTTTTACGTTCTGCTACTTCATTTTCTTTATCAGCGATTATTTTATCTAAAATTGTCATCTAATTATTAATTTTTAAAAACCACTAAAGACAAGGAATAGTTGAGAGTTGAGAATTGAGAGTTGGTATTTAACTAAATAACAAGTTCTCATTCTTTCATATACCACTCCTCTTCCATCACTTTCAACTCTCAATTCTCAACTTTCAACTATAAACCTTTAAGAAGCCAATAAATGCTTTTTTTGCATTTCCGCTTATCAATGCTTCTTTCGCCTCAGCTGCACATTCATCAATTGTCTTGTGAGGAGAGCAGGTACGGATAGCAAAGGCAGCATTGACTAGCACCGCATCCCGTTGTGCATTAGTGGCTTTATTTTCGAGCACGTTCATAAAAATATCAGCAGCATCTTTGATGGTTTCTCCACCCCATAATGCCTTTTGTTCAATTTTCTTGAATCCAAGTTCCTCTGGTGTATAAACAAATTCTCCTGTATCACTTGTTATCTTAGCACTGTCAGTCAACGAAATTTCATCGTACCCATCCAAACTATGAACAATCGTATATTTAACGCCAAGATGCTGATAAATATAACTATACAACCGCATCATTTTCAGGTTATACACACCCAGACATTGAAAACCTGGTTGTACCGGATTAATCAGAGGGCCCAACACATTGAAGAAAGTACGCACTCCAAGATTTTTCCTTACCGGAGCTACATTTTTCATCGCCGGATTAAAAATCGGAGCATGAAGATACGCAAAACCCGATTGATCCAGAGAAGTCTTCAACACGTCCTGATCAGTAGTAAATTTAGCCCCGTAATATTCCAGCACATTGGATGAACCGCTCACAGAAGTAGCACCATAATTTCCATGCTTAGCCACCTTATATCCCGCACCAGCCAATACAAAACAAGCTGCTGTAGATATATTGAAAGTATTTTTTCCATCTCCCCCGGTTCCCACAATATCTATAATATTATATTCGGATAGATTTACCGGTACAGCCATTGAGAGCAAAGCATCCCTAAAGCCGATAATCTCCTCCAGTTCAATACTTCGCATCAGATATACAGAAATAAAAGCAGCAATCTGTGCCTCATTATATTTTCCATTGGCCATATTGGTCATCACCTCCGTTGCTTCCTCCCGCGTAAGGGACTGATGATCAAATAACCTATTTAATATTTGTTTCATATTATTCTATTTGTTTCCTTCAGACACGACCGGTTCGTACATATATTATCTGTTTTAATAATCTATTTTTTAATTCCTACGGTTAAAACCAGTTCGCTCGTAAAATAACCGTTATTTATATTCGAATTTTGATGCCTCCGGTTAAAACCGGAGGCTATTGATAAATTGCTCCCGCTATTAGCTATTCGTTATTAGTTATTCGCTAAATCCCAGCCAATTCCTCAGCATCGCTTCTCCATCAGGAGTCAACACCGATTCAGGGTGGAACTGAACACCACGAACATCATAGGTTTTATGAGCCAGCGCCATGATTAATCCTTCTTCATCTACTGCTGTTATTTTCAAACATTCAGGCAAAGAAGTCTTTTCAACGGCCCATGAATGATAGCGCCCCACCAGCATCGTATCAGGAAGTCCTTTAAACAGAAGATCATCTTCCAGCACATGGATATTTGAACTAACTCCATGATGCACTTCAGGCAGGTTTATCAATTTACCGCCAAAAGCCTCTGAAATGGCCTGTTCGCCCAAACAAACACCCAAAATACTCTTTGTTGGAGCATAGGTACGTATAAGATCAAGTAAAATCCCCGATTCAGCAGGAAGTCCCGGCCCCGGCGACAAGATGATTTTATCGTAACGGGCAATATCCTCCAGAGCAATCTGGTCATTGCGATGCACCTCCACATCCGCATATCCCAATTTCTTTACCGCATGCACGAGGTTGTAGGTAAAGGAATCATAATTATCAAAAACCAATATTTTCATAATCGTATTATTTCTACAATAAATTATTTATAGTGAAGAAGCCAGTTCAATGGCCCTTTTCAGGGCTGCCAGCTTGTTATTCACCTCCTGCAGCTCACTCTCTTCATCCGACTTTGCCACGATGCCCGCACCGGCCTGATAGTAGAGTGTATTTTGTTTACTTACAAACGAACGTATGGTTATTGCCTGATTAAAACTACCATCGAAGCCAATATAGCCGAGACATCCGCCATAAGGTCCGCGGTCGTGTGGTTCAATACCATCAATCAGCTGCATCGCTTTGATCTTTGGAGCACCTGAGAGCGTACCGGCAGGAAAAGTATCAGCAAAAAGCTTAATAACTTTAGTATCAGCCAATAATTTACCGCTTACACTCGACACCAGATGCAATACATGCGAATAGAACTGCACCTCACGGAAAACATCCACTACCACATGATCCGTATTCCGACTCAGATCATTGCGGGCAAGATCCACGAGCATCACATGTTCTGCATTCTCTTTTTTATCTTTTGCCAGTTTTTCTGCCAGTTCCAGGTCTTTTTCATCATCACCGGTGCGACGGAAAGTACCCGCGATAGGCTTGATGTATGCTTTCTGCTTTTTTCCATCCACCACCAGATGTGCCTCCGGGGAAGAACCGAAGATACGGAAATCTCCGAAATTAAAATAAAACAGATAGGGAGATGGATTTACCGAACGTAAAGTACGATACAACATAAAATCATCGCCGGTGAATTCCTGATAAAACCTTCTCGAAAGAACTATTTGAAATACATTTCCTTTATAGCATTCTTTTTTACCTTTTGCCACCATTTTCCGGTAGTCATCATCCGAGATATCCGATTTCTCTTTCCCATTTGCCTGAAAACTATAGGTAGCAATATTATTATTGCGTAATATTTCCTCAATGGAAGAAATATTCGACACCTCTCCTTCCAACAGATTTTCGAGAATAGTCAACTCATTATTGAAATGATTTACCGCGATGATATATTTAAAAAGCGCATAATGCAATCCCGGCATTGAACCAGGCACGGTTTCGCGGGCTGATAATTTTATATCTTCAAAATACTGTACTGATTCATATGAAGTATAACCCAGCAAACCGTTGATTAAGCTGTTCGCCGATGTATTGTTTTTCAATTCAAAAGATTTAAGAAATACATCGAAACGATTAGCCACTGTCATCTTATCAGTAACGGGAGTCTCAATTTTTTGACCATCAGGATATTCTTCCCTGATCAAAAAGCGATTAACGGATATCCCACCTATCTGATTAAATCCTATATAAGAATAACTATTTTCGATGCCATGATAATCCGAACTCTCCAATAAAACGGAGTTCGTATATAAATCACGGATCTTCAAATAGATACTCACCGGCGTTTGCATATCCGCAAGCATTTTTTTTGTCTGAACGTATAATTTCATTTTAATAAATATTAAAGTTGAAAATTGAGAGTTGAGAATTGAGAGTGATAAATTTTCAATTCTCAACCCTCAACTCTCAACTAAAAAAATGTTTAACATAGGTTTCCATATCCTTATCCCCTCTTCCTGAAACCGTTACAACAACAACGTCATCGGGTTTGAAATTGTTTTTTTCCTTTTTCAGAATTGCCAGGGCGTGAGCAGATTCAATGGCAGGTATGATTCCTTCCAGCTTTGTAAGTTCAAAAGCTGCTTCAAGAGCCTCATCATCATTGATAGCATAAACTTTCGTACGTCCGGTTTTTGCAAAATGCGCGTGAGCCGGGCCAACCCCTGGATAATCAAGTCCGGCCGAAATTGAATAGGGTTCAATGATCTGACCATCCTCATCCTGCATCAGCAAAGATTTAAAACCATGAATGATTCCTATAGTCCCGACATGAATAGTTGCCGCCGTCTCACCTGAAT
>Ga0209417_1004987_pt1 | contig 15154 bp, 15 predicted proteins | sample RifGroF2_FD_184002 | JGI IMG/M metagenome (GOLD analysis project Ga0209417, IMG submission 184002) | Groundwater microbial communities from Rifle, Colorado, USA - Groundwater F2 (SPAdes) (version 2) | ecosystem: Environmental > Aquatic > Deep subsurface > Groundwater | place: Rifle, Colorado... | reverse complement strand
CCGATCCTTCGGTCTTATTCACTGCGGCTGGTATGCAACAATTTAAATACTATTATACTGGCCAATCTGACGCGATGAAAGATTTTGGATCTCTAAACACTGCTAGTATTCAAAAATGTGTTCGTACTTCTGATATTGATGAAGTTGGCGATGAATCGCATCTGACATTCTTTGAGATGCTAGGCAACTTTTCTTTTGGTGGCTATTTCAAAAAAGAAGCCATCAAATACGGCTATGATTTTATAGTCAAAGAGATGGGCCTTAAGATCGACTATGTGTCTATATTTGAAGGTGACGTTGATGTACCAGCCGATGAAGATTCGGAAAAATTCTGGAAAGAAGTGGACCCCGATATTGTAATTAAAAAATTTGGCAGAAAAGATAACTTCTGGGGACCGACTGGCGCCGAAGGACCCTGTGGACCAACTACAGAAATATATGTTAATGGCCTAGAAATTTGGAATATAGTCTTTAATCAATATTATCAGCACGCCGACAAGAAACTAGAATTACTTAAAACTCCGGGTATAGATACCGGCATGGGGCTAGAAAGACTAGCCATGGTTGGCCAGGGCGTCTCAAATATTTTCGAGACTGATCTATTAAAACCAATGATGGATATACTCCCAAGTAATTTGCCAATTAGACAAAAAAGAATAGCAGTGGATCACGTTAGAGCCTTTGCCTTTTTAAAGGAGGATGGGTTCGTGGAGTCTTCTAAAGATGACATGGGAGGATCAGTTCTCAATAAACTTCAAAGAGACACATTTGATTTTGGCATATCCAAAGACATAATCTCAAAAATAGCTATTAAAATTTATAATATATATGGACCTATATATCCAGAATTAAGTCCTTCGTCTGGTTCATATAATAGAGTAACTAATCTGACTGGTCCATCTGATCCTGATTCAGCCACCAATATAGGCCAATCAGGATATTCTGGAGCAACTGGATCATCACTTATGCGGGGATATGATGGATTTCAGATAATAAAGTCTAAGCTTAGAGGCGACAGGATGTTTACTAGAAAAATTAGTAATATTACTACTTCAACGATCGCTGGAATTGAGACCGCAGACAATATCCTCAATAAAAGCGTTAGTGAGTATAACAGCTTGCATAATAAAGATATAGCTAATGCCGTAAAAGCTTTAAATATCATAGAAGGAATCATAGAGAAAAATAAGATTAAGGGCCTGAAAGCTCAAATGCATATTCCGGGACAAAAAATAGTTATTCGGGAAATGCCCCTAGAAGATCTGATTAATTCCACTAGATTGTCCGGAGATGAGGCATTTGATATATATCAAAGAACTGGAGCTAGAATAGAACAAATAAAAGATATTGCTGAATCCTATGATCTTGAGGTTGACCTAGACGGCTTTGAAGAAGCCAAAAGGAAACATCAGGAATTATCGCGGGCAGGTGCGGAAAAGAAATTTGGTGGTCATGGTATCGCTAAGGGAGATTTAACCGCGGCCAACGATGAAGAACTTGGAATTAAAACCAAATATCATACGGCTACGCATTTGTTGCAGGCGGCGTTGCGCAAGATCTTAGGAGATTCAATCAAACAATCGGGGTCAGATATTAATGCCGAGAGATTGAGATTTGATTTTACTTTAGATAGAAAGATGACGACAGAAGAAATTAAACAAGTTGAAGATCTAATTAACAGAGCTATAAAGCAAGATCTCATCGTTAATTCGGAAGAAATGAGCTTTGACGAAGCTATTAAATCTGGAGCCCTAGCTTTCTTCAAATTAAAATATCCAGAAAAGATTACTGTTTATACAATAGGAAATAAGAATAACTATTTCTCTAGGGAAGTTTGCGGTGGTCCTCACGTCCAGCATACAGGTGAGATTGGCGGCATCAAAATTGCCAAGGAAGAAGCCGTTTCAGCCGGTATTCGTCGTATCAGAATCCAGTTGACAAATTGATAAGCATATATTATCGTTCTGGTAGTTTTTTGGGGAGATAAGCCATGTTGAGATTTAGGCTCTATTTGCCTATACTGCTAGTCGTTTTATCTACTATTATGTTGGCCTATGCATGGCCCAAGACAAATTTAGATTTTGAAATAGCGACATTCATGATTGCATTCGTCTATCTTATGGTGAATGGTACCGTCGGAATTTTAGCTATAAAAGCAAGGGACGAGGCGGTGAGTGCCGATGAGTTCTGGTCCATGCTGAATAGGCGCATAGCTATTCTTAGTTATTTTTTTGGTACGATTTGGCTCGCCTCAGCTATCGTTTGGGTGGCACTAGACACTGCCTGGGGTCAACGATCGAGAATCTTCATTCTTGAGTGGTCAAAATTCATGTTTTCATAGACGCATAAGCGTCTTTTTTTGTAAAATAAATCCCGTATTATACGGGAGATTTTTTTGGGAAAAAACCGAGATGGCGCAGTCCAATATAAGAAAGAAGAGCAACTAAGGCGTCCGTTACTATTAATGCAAACAAGGTTAATAAGACTTTGACTTCATTGGGGCCCAGCTGACCAGATTTAAGCATTACGAAAAACAGTGCCATGCCCACAAAAGACATAATTACACCAGAAAAAATTGTTACAATAAAAACAAAAGCACATACCAACACCGAAAGAATTCCTGGCATAAGCATCTCCTGAAAGATCTAGGCAGAGACTAAAACAAATGATAGAGTGTGTCAATATGAACATCTGGCAGAAAATAGCTAAAAAGAAGAAGCCATTTTTTGTATTGGCGCCGATGGCTGACGTGACCGATTCACCATTCAGACAGATTATAAGTGCTTGTGGTGCGCCCGATTTATTTTACACGGAATTTATTTCAGCCGACGGCTTGGCATCAGCTGGCCATGATCGACTCGTACGGCATTTAAAATTCTCAAAAAAAGAAAAACCGATTATTGCTCAATTTTTTAGTAGTAATCCCGAGAATATTTACAAAGCTGCAAAATTAGCAGTAAAGCTTGGTTTTGACGGTGTGGATATTAATATGGGTTGTCCTGATAAGAAAATAATCAAATCTGGCGGTGGAGCGGCTTTAATTAAAAATTTCGAATTGGCTAAAGAGATTATCTTAGTGGCTAAGCGTGGTGCTGGTAAATTGCCAGTATCTGTCAAAACTCGCATCGGGTATGGTCAAATTATAACTGAAGCCTGGATAGGCAATATTATTGAGGCAAGACCAGACGCCATAATTGTTCATGGACGTACCATGAAAGAAATGTCTAAAGTATCTTGTCACTGGGACGAGATAGCCAAGGCTGTAAGACTAATAAAGAAAGCCGGGATTGTAGCTATTGGCAATGGCGACGTACTCAGTATTGACGAAGGGACAGAGAGAGCTAAAAAATACAGTCTAGATGGCATTATGATCGGTCGAGGTATATTTCAAAATCCATGGGTATTCAATAAAAAAATAGATCCTAACGATATAAAACCTAAAGATAGAATTGGATTAGCACTACGGCACATAAAACTATTTAAGGAATTCTGGGGCGATGACCGTAACTACGATAATCTTAAAAAATTCTACAAAATATATATTTCCGGCTGGCCAGGAGCTAAAGAATTAAGGACTAGGCTGATGAATACCAAGAATCTAGCCGAAGCGATAAAAGTAACGAAGCCCAGCCCTATTGAAGAGGCTTACGGAGCCTGACGAGGCGAGTAAGAGGCGAAATGCCAGCAGGCATTTACGGCCGTACTATTCAGTAGGGCTGGGCGGAGTAGATTTATCGACAGAAAAGCAACCTGGACATTAAGAAAATGTGGTATCATTTAAGTAATGGCAAGCACAAAGATTATAAATGTTCTAAAGGACGACAAGTTCGAGGAGGTTTTAGATCTATTTAACCAAACATCGGCCCAAGATGTTATTTTTATAATACCTAAAAAATCCAAAGCATTTTCTAGTGAAGATCATTTTGCGACATTACAAGCCTCTGCCACCGAGAATGATAAAACGGTGTCGTTGCTTTGCTCAAATCCGGTGATGAATGATATGGCTAGAAAATATAAGTTTGACGTCCTATTGAATGAAAAAAGCGACAAGAAGCCAACGTTAATTAAGGCCGTCAATCAAATAACAGATTATGGCTCTATTACTGACGAGGACACCGAAAATCCTGAGATAATAGGTAATGTCAATCCTTTGAGAAATAGCGAGCCGACGGATGCCGATGACGACTTGGATGATGATTTCGAAGAAGAAGATAAAAAGAAATCAGATGACTCTGACGAAGACCCCGAAGACGATATTGAAGGATTCGGTATATTTCATGAAGATAAAGTAGCAGATAAAAACAAAAAAGCAGTTAAAGTAGATGACGACAACGATGCAGATGACGATGAACAGGCCACAGATAATAAAGATGACGATGAAGAAGACGAAGATCTTGGCATAAACATTAAAGAAAGTGAGGACTTGGATGACGAAGATGACATGGGTACAACGATAGGCATCTCAGATCTCGATCCTGACAGATATGAAATTACAACGGCTGCCGTGCGAAAGAATCTGGACGATATTGTGCGACAATCAGATGATGACGTAAGGAATCTTAAGATTAATAATTCTGGCAGTAGATCAGCTAGAGTTGGAATCAGAAAATCAAAAACAGATAGTGATTTCGATAAGATTAAAGAAGTTTGGGATAAAGAAAGGCCTTGGGAGATTGTCAGTAAACCAAAAGAGTTATTTAATTTTAGAAAATTATTTAGATCAAGTAAATCTGATGATTTCGGTTCATCTCCAATACGCAAGAGAAAAGCAAGTCGAACTGTAAAAATCATTGCTTATGTCATCTCGGGTTTAATAATACTTTGTGCGATTGGCTTATTCGTATTGAAGGGGAGCGCCAGTATTACCATTCAACCATATAGCACTTCCATCAGTCCACAAATTAAGATTTCTGCGGGTAGCAAGTATTCGGCAATTGATTTTAGCCTAAATCGTATCCCAGGCCAGTTGATCAGTACCGATAAAACAGTATCCAAGACTTTTAATGCTACGGGAGAGAAAGATGTTGCCCAAAAAGCTCGAGGCAAGATCGAAGTTTTTAATGATCAAAATACCTCACAATCATTAGTGGCTACGACAAGATTTCAAACCGATGCTGGTTTGATTTTCAGAACGTTGAAATCTATTAGTATCCCCGCTGGTAAATCGTTGATCGTAGAAGTAATCGCCGATAAGGCTGGAGCAGATTACAATGTCAGTCCATCTAATTTCGTAGTCTCATCATTTAAAGAAAGCGGGGACAAGGAAAAATTAACAAAGGTTTATGGCAAATCGACTGAAGCTATGCATGGTGGAACAAGCGGTAAAGCTAAAGTGGTGACGGAATCGGATTATAATAAAGCCAAAGATATTTTGTTAACTGATTTGAAGGCAGAGATTGAGAATGGACTTAAGGCGCAATCGGCTAATCTTAGGGTTATTACTTCTGAGGCTATAGCAACCAAGGATCCCATCTCTTCTGCCCAAATAGATGAAGCGGCCGATACTTTTACGATGAGCTTGAGCGGATCAGTTAAGACTATTGCATTCAAAGAAAATGATTTGAACGAACTTGTAAAAAAATTAATTGAGAAAAAGGGGGATATAATAGTTTTTCCTGAGAAATTAGAGAAAACTTACACTAATATAAAATTTGATGAGATGGCAAGTACTTTAGATTTTACAATAACAGCCCGTGGCTCAGGCTATGCCAAGGTAGATAACGATAAAATTATTAACGAAATAGCCGGTAAAACCATATCTGACACCAAGATATACCTTGAGAAGTTGACAACGAGTAAAATCATTAAAAGTGCCAATGTTAAATTGTCTTTTATATGGATGCAAAAGATGCCAGATGATAAGGCAAAAATCAAGACGGAGCTAGTATATCCCTAGGTTCTGTTACGCAGATTTGACTTTAAATTAAGTTTTTGATAGTATAATAGAGCTAAAAATAATCTAGTTTAAGGCGGATTATTAGCTGATTTCATTGATAATAACTCTTAGATTAGTCTCATGATTTCTAAATGGGGACTGATCTAAAAAACAAATACGATTACGCTAACCCCTGTTTCAGGGTTGGTTAATACGTTTTGAGATCACTTAGCATATCGGTCTTCGACCGAAAAAACATTGAGCAACGAACAAAAAATTAAGACAAACGGTCAGATCATTGAGGCCTTGCCTGATACTAAATTCAAGGTAAAGCTTGACGATGGAAGAGAGATTTTGGCATACTTGGCGGGCAAGATGCGCCTTCATTACATAAAAGTTATGATAGGCGATAGAGTATCGCTTGAATTAAGCGAGGATCAGACAAGAGCTAGAATCACTTATAGATTTTAATAATAGTATGAAAGTACGAGCATCTGTTAAAAAAATGTGTAATAACTGTAAATTAGTCCGAAGAAAAGGACGTCTTTTTTGTGTTTGTAAAACACCTAAACACAAGCAAAGGCAAGGTTAACTTATTATATGGCACGATTACTTGGTATCGTTATTCCCGATAATAAAAAAATACTCTACTCCCTTCCTTATATATATGGGATTGGTTTTAGTGCTAGTAGAGTAATATTAAGATCAGCAAAAATCGACGAGAATAAATTGGCTAAAGATTTAACAACGGAAGAGCTTAATAAGGTTCAAAAGATTATCGAACAGAATTATCGAGTAGAGGGAGATTTAAGAAAAGATATCTCCACGAATATTAAAAGATTAAAAGAAATTGGATCCTGGAGGGGCTATCGTCATGCCAGAAGATTACCATTGAAGGGTAGAAGCAAGACTAATTCCAGAACTGTCCGCGGTAATGTTAGAAAAACAATGGGATCTGGCCGAAAACCATCATCCGAGAAGACATAGAATCAATATGCAGGCTTAGGCGGTTGTTCTATTAGATAAAAAACAAATGGGCAAAAAAAAGATAATTACAAAGACAGACGAAACAGAGACACCAGCATCAGAAGCTGTGGTTTCTGCTAATAAAAAAAGTGCGAAAAAGCAGGTTATCAATGGCATCGCTTTTGTCAGTATCTCTTATAACAATACGACTATTTGCATCACTGATTCCAATGGAGGAGTTATTGCCTGGTCATCGGCTGGATCTATGGGATTTAAAGGAAGCAAAAAATCAACACCGTATGCCGCTAATATGGTTGCTAAAGATGTCTTTGAAAAAGCTAAAAAATACAATCTGGCCAACATAAGAATCATAATCAAGGGGGTTGGACCTGGTAGAGAATCTGCTATTCGTGGTTTGGCCGGCACTGGTTTAAATATTCTTTCAATTCAAGACAAGACTCCGATTGCTCATAATGGCGTTAGAAACAAGAAACCACGCAGAGTTTAATATTGTAAATAATTATTATGGCACGTTACAGAGGACCACGTGAAAAAATAGAAAGAAGAGTAGGCGAGCATCTCTTTTTAAAGGGTGAGCGTTCTTATTCACCAAAGGCTGGTATGACGAAAAGACCATATCCGCCAGGAGTTCATACTCGTCGAGCAATGAAGAAATCTGAGTTCGGGCAACAGTTAATTTCAAAACAAAAAGTCAGGGCTATCTATAGACTATTAGAAAAACAATTCAAAGCATACATAAAAAAGGCTGTTATTTCCAAAACAGATTCTTATACTGGAGTTGTTGAAGGACTTGAGGGTAGGCTTGATAATGTTGTCTTCAGGGGTGGTTTTGCGCAGTCTCGTGATCAGGCAAGACAAATTGTAGGCCATGGTCATATTTTGGTTAATGGCAAAAGAGTCAATATCCCATCGTACCAGGTAAAAAGGAATGAGGTAATTTCACTAAGAGAAGGTAGTAAAAAGTCTATTTATTTCTCTAACTTAATGCCACAGTGGTTTGCAAAAGTAGATGCACCAGATTGGTTAGAGGTAAATAAAGATAAAATTGAGATAAAAGTAAAAAGTGCACCAACACTTGAAGCAAGCGGATTGAAAATTGATGATCTTCAAGCAATTATTGAATATTACTCACGTTAATTAATTGCGCACATGCAGAGATTATTAATCTGCATGTGAGCATAAAAAAATGATTACACTACCGGAACAAATTAAAGTATTATCCAAGGACGGCAACACGGCCGTGTTTGAGATATCGCCATTAATGCCAGGTTATGGTGCTACCATAGCTAACCCCTTGAGGCGTGTTTTACTATCTTCAATGGAAGGTGCGGCCGTTACCTCCATTAAAATTAAAGGCATTGATCATGAATTTTCATCAATTGAAGGGGTGCTTGAAGATGTGATCGAGATTATTCTAAACGTCAAGAAGCTTAGATTTAAACTTTTTTCCGACGAGTTGGTAAAGGTTACCCTGGATGTTAAAGGAGAGAAGGAAGCAACCGGTGCTGATATTAAACTTAATACCGATATTGAATTAATAAATATGGATCAGCATATCGCAACCTTAACCAATAAAAAGGCGGAGTTGAGCATTGAATTTGATGTCGAAAAGGGCATAGGTTATGCGCCAGTTGAATTAAGAAAGAAGGAAAAGCTAGCAATTGGAGTTATTGCTATTGATGCAATTTTCTCTCCGGTACAATTAGTAAATTTTGCCGTTGAAAATATTCGTGTTGGCGATAGAATTGATTTCAACAAGATTACCCTAACCGTAGAGACAGATGGCTCAATTCAGCCAGAAGAAGCCATGGTAAAAGCTGCTAATATATTAAACGATCATTTTAAAATAATTTCCGAAATTCCCGTTGAGAAAATACAGCCAAAAAAGGAATCTAAGCTTAAGAAAAAGACAAAATAAATTTAATGAAAAGAGGTAATATCCCAAAATTTGGAAGAACGATGGATCGACGCAGTGCAATGCACAAAGCTCTTGCGACAGCCCTGATTGAACATGGCCGAATTAAGACAACTGAAGCTAAGGGCAAGGCGCTAGTTAAGTTTATGAGTAAGCTAACAAGGCAAGCGAAAAAAGAAACAATCTCATCCAAGAGAGAATTGGCTAAAATATTGGGAGATAAGGCGATCAAACAATTAGCCACAATTATGCCAAAATTATCCTTAAAAGGTGGCTGTGTTAGGTTGATCAGACTTGGTCAGCGCAAAAGTGATGCCGCAAGTATGGTATTCGTTGAATTAATAGAAAATAGCGTCAAATAATATGATCAAACATGAGATAAATGCGGAGAATATGTCAATGGGCAGAGTAGCGAGCCAAGCGACTCATTATTTGCGCGGTAAGCATTTGCCATCTTTCAATCCCAGAATATTGCCTCAAGTAGAAGTAACGATTAGTAATATCGATAAGATAAAATTTACTGGACAAAAATATGCCAAGAAAGTATTTTATCATTATTCCGGTTATCATGGTGGACTAAAAACACGTAAATTGTCGGAGTTATGGGAGAAAGAACCAAAAGAGGTAGTCAGATACTGTGTCTACAGGATGCTTCCTAAAAATAAAAGTCGTGATAAAATTATCAGACATTTAAAAATCAATTAACATGCCCAAGATAGCCAAGAAAGAAATAAAAAAAGAAGTTCCGGTAGCGGAGAAAGAAATAAAAAAGCCTAAAATTGAAGTGGAGCTTTTTGATTTGCCATCTAAGGATGCTATCGACACTAATAAAGAGATCGCCTCGATAGATGAAGAAATGCCAGAGAATGGAAAAGAAAAATTCTATCAATCCATAGGTAGGAGAAAGGTTGCAATTGCTAGGATAAGAATTTATACCAAAAAATCAACAGATACTATAACAGAGGAACACGCCTTAATTACAATTAACGGTAAGGATTATACTAAATATTTCGAGGATAAAAATCTTCAGCTAGTCGTTGAATCACCGCTTAGAAAATTAAAGTCTCTGACTCGTTTTAAGGTAACGGCGGTAGTTAATGGCGGTGGTATAGCCGGACAGGCCGGAGCAGTCAGGCATGGTATTGCCAGAGCTTTAACTGATTTTGATTTAAATTTTAAGAAAAAACTAAAAAAAGCAGGCTTTCTCACTCGTGATCCTCGAGCCAAGGAGAGAAGGAAGTATGGCTTAAAGAAGGCTCGCAAATCTCCGCAATGGAGCAAACGATAAGACTTCTATGCAGTAATTAAAAAAGAAGAGTCGCTACCGCGACTCTTCTTTTTTAATATCTTCGATTTAAAGTGTAATACTGTTAATTCCTCCTCGAGTATCAATCTCTACTATTTTACTGGATCCGACATTAACAAGAATGTGATCAGAGTCTCTGAACCAGCCGGCACTTTTAATAGCAGTGGAATATCGCGATAAAAGCTCGCTTGTACCAACTAATTCATTATAATATGAGGTGTTCTTTATCCAATAAATATACAATTCGTTATTATTCCACCAAGCAATTTTATCTTTGTCCGGCGATAAAGAATATCCAGTCACATTATTCGCAATAGTTATAATATGAATTTCGTCAGAGCTGGCTATAATTCTTAATATTGATCCTTCTTCAAAATAGTAATCAGACAAATCAGGGATTTTTAGTATCTTTTTTTGACCATTAGCATTAGTTATAAGGCGCATTTCATCTATGAAAATATTATTGTTTTGAGTAATTTCGAGCTTAAGAGCTTCATTGTCTGGTCCCTCATTCGGGAAGAGTATGATGTGAGAAAAATCTGAAACAAATCCTTCTGATATGATAATTTTCTTAGACCAATTACTAAAGCCCGGTTTCTCTATTCTGACAGCATAGGTTCCTGGCAATATTCCATCTTTGCGAAATGTGCTTCCAAAAAATGATGTTGGTCCAACATACTTGTCATCAATATAGACATCCGCATCAATATTAGTCTTTAAACTTAGAGCCCCAGTTTTAACAAAAATTGATCTGGCAAAGTCATATTTATATCCTTCAGCATAAAGAATAGTAATGTAGGTTCCAATTAAGAATATGATCAAAAAACCATAGAAAAGAAAGCGTTTTTTAGTCTTGGTCATTAATTAGATGATAATATAGATTGCCTATTTTTTCAATTGACATTATCTTCTTATGGGCGTCAATTACACTGAATTTGTATTGTGTGTATTATACTTGTATAATTGAGACGAAAATTTTGCTATGAAAAAAGTCGGAATTGATTTAGGAACTACCAATACTGTGGTTTTTGTGCCAAAGAAAGGCATAGTTATTAATGAGCCTTCCGTTGTCGCAGTCTCAGTTTTAGATAACCGAGTTATTGCTGTGGGTAATTTAGCCAAGGAAATGATTGGCCGTACACCAGACAGCATAGTTGTTTCCAAACCATTAATAGATGGTGCTATCGCTGATTACAGGATAACAACGGCTATGTTAAAATATTTCATAAAAAAGGCAGAAGGTTTTATGAATTTCATGAAACCGGAGGTTTTGATTTCCGTGCCTGCCGGTATCACGTCAACTGAAAAAAGAGCCGTCATAGAATCTGCCTTAAATGCTGGAGCAAAATCTGTTTATTTGGTTAAGGAGCCCGTACTGGCAGCTATTGGCGCCAAGATACCAATTAATAATCCGTCCGGTAACATGATTCTTAATATTGGTGGAGGAACAACCGAATTAGCCGTAATATCACTCGGCGGTATTGTTAGTTGTTCTTCGGTGAGGGTTGCAGGAAATAAACTAGATCAATCAATTGTGGAACATTTAAAAAAGAAACACGGTCTTGCTATTGGTGAAAGAACTGCAGAATTAATTAAAATGAATATAGGAAGTGCCGTGAAGCAATCCGTGGAAGAGAAGATTAATGTCAAAGGAAGAGATCTGTCAACTGGCTATCCAAAGACCATAGAGATACTTTCTAACGAAATTACGGAAGCAATGAATGAACGACTGGCAGAGATTGTTAGAATTATTAAGAGTGTCCTAGAAGTCACTCCTCCAGAATTATGCTCGGATATTATGGACAGGGGTATTCTTATTTCCGGAGGCGGAGCCTTGTTGAAAAATATAGCTACCTTAATAACTAGGGTTACTGGTGTGCCGGCATCAATTGCCGAGGATCCATTATTCTGTGTAGCCCGGGGAACTGGAGTAGTACTGGAAAACCTAGATGCCTATAAGAAAAATGTCATAGCTAAAAGATAATAATAACCCCTTGTCTTTGTCCAGATTAGGGGTATAATAAGCGCGTAAAGTTTAATATAAAATCAATGAAATACACACTCTCTTTATGTCTCGTGGCGGTGATCACTCTCTCTATGATCTTAGGAATTCCGGCAATTTCTATAGCTTCAACACCAAGTCTGAGTATGTCTTCATCTGGATCAAGTGACGTTGTTCAGTTAACAGTTTATGGAGATGCTTATTCTAGCGTATATCTATACTTTCAAAAATCAAGTTATGGATTTCAATCTCAAAGCATTGGTACGACAAATTCCAGTGGTTATTTGAGTACAAGCCTGAACACTTCTTATTATGGTGCGATATTGGGTAGCCAAGCCTACGTGATGATCAATGGACAACAATCTAATACTGTTACTTGGCCGTATAATGGAGGTTATAATAATTACAATACTGGCAACCTATCTCTTAGTCAGACAAATGTTAATTTAACCGTTGGACAAACCGTAAACATATCAATTTATGGCGGTTATTCTTCTTATAGTATGTATCCTGGTTCACAAAATATTTATTTAGCAGCTATTAGCGGAAATATTCTCACAATTGTTGGACAGGGTATTGGGTCAGACAATTTACGAGTATGTAATTATGGTGGAGGATCTTGTGCCACAATATATATATCCGTGACCAGTGGATCAAATAACTATTATAATAACCAGGTAGCGCTTAGCCAGGGAAGCGTCTCATTGATGTCTGGAGGAAACGCCGTAGTAACAATTTCCGGCAATGGTGGTTATTATGTCTCTAGCCACACTAATCCAAGTATTGTAACGGCCAGCCTCACTGGTAATACCCTAAACTTATATGGTAATAGTTATGGAAGCGATAATATTTCTATTTGTCAGACGGGTGGTCAGTGCGCGACTCTTTATGTAACCGTAACTTATAATAATAACTATCAACCTGTAATAACTCAGACACCTATAACTTTCAGCCAACAAAATATAAGCTTATCTTCGGGTCAAAGCTTAAATATTTCAGTTTACGGGGGAGCTACCAATTATTACACAGTTGCCTATAATTCTAATACTAGCAGTTTGCAGACAAGCTTGAATGGAAGCACTCTTACCCTGACTTCGCTATCAAATAATAGCATCAATTCCGTAGTGATCTGCTCGGTATCTAATAATTGTTCTGCACTCTCAGTTACAGTAAATGGCGGAAATGTATTGGGAGCTCAAAATAACTGGACTTATTGCTCAAGTGAAAATCAATACTGTTCCTTTTATGGAACCCAGACTGTACGTTATGGGGCTAATGGCAGTTATTTTTACAGAACTCTAACCGGCGGTACCTCGTGTTCAAATGCCGTGTTTGGCGACCCCTTATTTGGAGTAGCTAAGCAGTGCAGCTATGGCGGTCAATACTAACCATAGATAATGCCATCTTGATTCAATTGGCCGAATTTGTGGTAAAGTATTGGCAATGAAAATAGCAATTGTACATGACTGGTTACTAAATCTTGGAGGCGCCGAGCGTGTGCTCATTGCCTTACATAAAATTTTTCCAGAGGCACCAATCTACACTCTCTTTTATCGAAAAGATTTTACCTCAAAATACCTAAAAACGGCTGCAATTAGGTCATCTTTTTGTCAGAAAATCCCTTTAATCCAAAAGATATACCCATGGATTTCGTTTATATTTCCAACGGCTATTGAATCCTTAGATTTCTCTGACTTTGATTTTGTCATCTCCTCATCAGTAATTTTTTCAAAAGGTATTGTCCTAAAACCTAGAACTAAGCACATCTGTTATTGCTATAGTCCGACTCGTTTCTTGTGGGATTTAAACAGTTCGTCGCATGGGCAGGGCATCTTGGTCAATATTTACAAAAATCTATTACGTCTATGGGATCGTTCAACTGTCACGCGAGTTGATAAATTTATCGCTATATCTGAAAATGTTAGACAGCGTATTCGTAAATATTATCGACAAGATGCGGATATTATTTATCCACCAGCGGGCATTATAAACAGCGAAAATATTAATACTCAATTCAGCGATTATTATCTAATCGTTTCTCGCCTTTATAAATATAAGAACATTAATGTAGTTATTGATGCTTTTAATAAATTAAACTACAAACTGATCATCATAGGAGATGGTCCAGAATATACGAATCTTTCTAAAATGGCTCGTGAAAATATAATCATGCTTGGTTTCGTAGAAGATGATATTCTCCCGTCTTACTATAAAAATTGTCGCGCCTTTGTAATGGCTCAAGATGAAGATTTCGGCCTAACACCAATAGAGGCCATGGCTTTTGGGAAGCCGGTATTAGCGTTACGAAAAGGTGGGACATTAGAGATAGTCAAAGAAGGAGAGTCTGGAGAGTTTTTCAATGATCCTATCCCAGAAGCGGTCGCGGACGGAGTAAGAAGGCTAGAAGAAAACTATGCGAACTATGATCCTGAGAAAATTATGGCTACAACTGATAAGTTTAATTTCGAAAGATTTAAGAAGGAGATTTTAGAAGAAATAAAGCGTTTATGCTAAAATTTAATTACTATGAACGGCAAGATTAGTATTGTTACGATTAATTATAATGCGTCAGGAGAGACGATAGATTTTCTTAATGCCCTTAAAGAACAAACCGAAAAATCATTCGATGTTATCTTGGTGGATAATGGATCCAGTAAAGTTGACCTAGACGCCCTGAATGTCTGGCTAGAAAAAACATACATTCCAGGCTTGAGTGTGCTCAAAAATGGTGAAAATAGTGGGTTCTCAGGCGGATGTAATATTGGCATCAAAAAAGCCCTTGAAAATGGCTCAGAATGGGTCATTTTATTAAATAACGATACTTTACCCGACAACGGCTTTATCGTTGATTTAAGGGCTGTTTTGGGTGGTAAGGAGGGTCTTATCGGCATACCCATGGACGAGGGCCCTAAAGTAGCTTTTTGCGGGAAAATAGGCTGGTTAAGACCTACCCTGAGTCATACTCACGAAGTTCCCAAAAAACTAGCCAGATATTATGTTATAGGCGGTGGCGTTGCTATACACAGATCAGTATTTGATGAGATTGGATTTTTAGACGAGAGCTATTTT
>Ga0209417_1004984_pt1 | contig 15160 bp, 17 predicted proteins | sample RifGroF2_FD_184002 | JGI IMG/M metagenome (GOLD analysis project Ga0209417, IMG submission 184002) | Groundwater microbial communities from Rifle, Colorado, USA - Groundwater F2 (SPAdes) (version 2) | ecosystem: Environmental > Aquatic > Deep subsurface > Groundwater | place: Rifle, Colorado... | reverse complement strand
CCCGCCGCCAAGAACGCTTCGCCAGGTTAATTACAACCGCCATAATTATATAATTGTTTACTTATTTAGAACCATAGAACAAAAACTCCTAACGAAAATACAAACCCGAAAACACTAATTACCCCGCACCGCACCAGCGGTCGGGGTTGAGGCGCGGGTTAGGCGTTTTCATTTCTTCTTTTTGATTTTTATTTTAAAAGCAACTGACTCTAATGAAAATATTTCTTTGGGACTATTGCTAACAATCCAAGGTTCTAATGCATATTCAATAACAAGTTTATATTTTCCATTAACTTGTTTCTTAAGCATATCATCACTCATGAAATATATATGATGATCTTCTTTTTCAAAAGTTAAGTCTACTTCGACATTAATTTCTTGAGAACTGTTAGATGATATTTCTCTTGCAACATCTTTATCCGATACTGTTCCACAATATCCATAGTCGTGTATCGATTTTTCCCATTCTTCTGATGCTGAATTATACCTCATTAATCTAGCTCCGAAAGGCCACCCCCAACATAAATATGCTGAAAGGTTACTAACATTTTTTAGAATTGGTTTAATATCCTCAAGAGAGTAATAGATTGGTTTGATATTATCAAACACAAGCACATTATTAGTCTGCGCGATTAAATCAGTAATCAGAAATATTATTATTAGAATTACACTTTTCATAAAATCTTTAAGACGCCTAACAGCGTTGCGCCTAACCCGCCGCTCTGAACAGCTTCGCCGGGTTACTTACAACCGCAAATAATTATTTAATTTTTATTTATTTAGAACCCTTAACACAAAACACCAAAACGAAATTACTGAACCCGAAAAACCCAATTACCCCGTACCGCAACAGCGGTCGGGGTTGAGGCGCGGGTTAGGACGCAATTATTAATTTCACTGATTAAGAATTTAGTTTTGAAATTTATCTACCTCTTTTAGAGCTCAAACTTAAATTTCAGCAACTTTTGAAAGTTTATTATGAATGTTAAGTTTTACCTTTTCTAATTTTGCCTCAATTTTATCATAATCAGTTTGTGGCATTCCACTTCCATCCGTATAAAATGAAAAAGTTGCTATCCATTTTTGATCTTCTTCTGTTTTATGAATTAAAGCATTTAAAAAGAATTCCGTTTTATTAAGTAAAAGATCACCCAAAATTGTTCCTATATATTCAGAAACATAGCCATCAGATTCAAATGATAGATTAATAAGTTCAGATAGAATCAGTGTATCACCTTTTTGAATAAGATTATCAGCGGTATCTAAAGTTGCAATTACAACATCGTCGGAAAGATCTCTAAAATGATGCATTTGATAAACGATTTGTTTATGATTATCAGATTGATTTTGTTGACAAAAACTTTCACTGATATAGAATTGTGTCAAAAAAGCTAAAAGAATTATTAAAATATTTGTTTTTATCATACTTTATTTTGCGACCTAACGACGTTGCGCCTAACCCGCCGCCCAGAACAGGGAAGCCAAGTAAAACACAACTGCCAATGATTAAACAAACTGCACTTAACTTGCTTTCGCAAGTGCAGTTTGTAAGTTAATTAATTAGAACGAACACTTAGAACAACAAACTATAACTAAAATACAATTTCAAAAATCACAAATCCGCCGAACCAAAACGGCGGTCGGGTTGAGGCGCTGGTTATACCACAGTACTATTTATAATCTTTAGGATAAAATATAAATTGAGTAATATGAACTCCTACTTTGTCCTTATAATTGTACATAAATGTAACATCATTATCTCTAAAAACTTTTAATTGAGGGTTGGTCTTTACCATATTTTTAATCTGTGGTTCCATATTGGATCTAAAAACAATAGTATCAATATCAACTTTACTATAATTAATGAGTGTGTAGTTATATAAAACTGTTTTCCCAGGAAGAACCACAGTATTATCCCATCTAGTTTCAGCATCAACTATCATAGGCAAATTTTTATTGATATCACTTGCAAGTTGTATTAATTGGGTATCGAAAGAAGGTTTAAGAATTAGAGGTAATAAATATTGTTGCAAAACAATTACAAATATTATCCCAGCAAAGATTCCAATAAGAGTTTTAAAATTTACCTTACTTTCCATAAATGTATCTTTCGATTAATGGTATAACGACGTTGCGTTTAAGCGGACGCCACGAAGTGTCCGCTACTAACAATCTGATTTATTGTTTATAAAAATCACTAGCACAAATGCCGGACAAAACCAAATAAACTAAAACTACAAATACCACGACCGACTACAGCGTTCCGCTTGAGACGCTGGTTATATTGCGTCTCGATATATTTTTTTAATTAATTCTTCTTCGACATCTTCTGGAACTGAGATATTCCGAACTAAGTTTGGATATAATATTAATGAAGGTTTTTCAACAACTTCTTTTGCTATTTTTATTACACCCAAATCATCATGAAGATATTTTCTCATTCCACAACTTTGAGCATCACAACTCATTCTAACTCCAGGTCGACAATCTTTCCAAATACAAATTCTTCCCAAGTATTCATTGTTTCTATTTGCTAGGAATATATCGGCTCCACCAGTTAGTCCTCCGGATTTACCTTGAAGTCTTCTACTTATTTTAGCAAGATGTGTCAAATCCAGGTCATCCGAAATAGTAACTAATAAATCAACATCCTTTGGCTTTACCTTACAAGAGATCAACGAACCAATAATTGATATTCTATCAACACCATCAATCTCTTTACAAGATTGAACGAAATCTAGAACCAACTTGATAAGATTTTGCCGATACTCACTTATCATTTTATAATTTCTTTATTTCACAGATATCTAGCAATATAACAGCGTTGCGCCTAACCCGCCGCCCCAAGCAAGGAAGCCAAGTAAAACACAAATGCCAATGATTAAACAAACTGTACTTAACTTTCAAAGTTAGTACAGTTTGTAAGTTAATTAATTAGAACGAACACTTAGAACAAAATGTCGAACAAAAACAAAACGCCAAAAATTATAAAATCGCCAAACCAAAACGACGGTCGGGTTGAGTCCACAATAATGGCGTTGCCATAAAGTTTTTATTTAATGACAATAAATTACTTCCAACTTGTCAAAACCTAAAATTGTGCTAAAATCAGTCATTTTACCGGTAATTTTTACCTTGTCATTAGCAGGCGCTGGTTAGGCATTTGAATTATTCTTCCAAATAAATTCTATTATAATCTGAAAATTCTGTTTCGATTAATTCATTTTCAATAATTTCTTTAGATAATTCGAAATCAACGACATAATTACAAACTTCCATAGTACCGCTTCCAATACTTCCACCATCACAATGACCTAAACCAGTCCATCCAAGAGTTTCATTCATTCGATTTTCCAGACGATGCCTTTTTTCTAAATCTTCTTCAGTTCCCATACCATCTATAGAATATTCAATAATTAATCTATTTTGTTCATCATCTTCTATGGGTTGAAAACCTTTGCTTATCAATTCATCAATTTCTTTTTGAATTATTGTTTCAGCTTTTTTGAATATAGAAGACTTTATAATTTTTGATTCACCCTTTTCACCTAATTTTCCCCAATGCACAGTATTAGTGCCATCATTATTTTCCCAAGTTTCCCAATATTCTTTTCGGGTATTTGTAAATTTATAAAGTTTTAACATCTTGATTCTCCCTATTGCCTAACGGCATTGCCGCTAACCGGCAGCCCAGAACAGCAATGCCGAATAGTTGCAACTACTTTTTAATTTATAAAAATGTTTCTTAGAACAACCTACCTTAAAGAGTAACTAAACTTTGCAAAGCAATTTTATAACTGCACAAATGCCGCACTGAAAAACGTTGTCCGTGTTGAGCGGCGGGTTAGCTTACGTTTTATATTTATTATATAATTTATTTTCAATATTGATTCTCTCTTCAGCAATTTTAATATGCTTATCATATTCTAAGTTTTCAAGATAAACTGGACCAATTGTATTTGAGTAACAAAAGTCCCAGAAGTTTTTAGCGACTTCAATTGTAACTTTACTACATTTATCTGCCCTTTCTATCCAATCCTCAACTCGCATTGTAATTTTTTCTTTAAACGGCGAGTAATGAACAGAAGCATCACGCAAAAATTTATAATAATCAAAGAATGATAAATACGGTTCAACACGATTTGATTTGTCCGATAGGAATATACATTGCTTCTTGTCTTTTCTAATAAGCGCAGGATATTTTTCAAGTTTCATTTCAAGAGATATATATCTTCCGTTAGATTTGCCTAATAATATTTCTTTTTCACTATCAGTGAGAATATTTTCATATTTATAATGATACTCATAACCGATTGAATTTATGAATGCTTCTAAAAATGAATAAAATGAAACAACAGATAACCTTGCATAAGTAATAAGGCAATATTTAAATTGAGTTAGTTCCCAATAAACTTTATCATCCATACGCCCGCCTTTATGTTCTGCAATAATATCTTTACCAAATTCAGTAAGTATATCATTTGTTTCTTTCGCTTTTAAATATGAATAAAATGCATCTCTCAATAAATATTCTTCTTCTATATTTGCGTGACCAGCGTGATGACCTAATCCTACTTTTGTATGAAATGGTAAGTGCTTGGGAAATTTCAGTGCGTTAGAATCAAACCATTTATCTAATACTCCTAAAGCAATACCATTAGAATATAGTTCTTGCTCATCTGAATAGAGCGACTTAAACTCTCTTGCGATATCTTTATAACTTTTTTTAGGTTTAAGAGCTTTTTTGTAACTCTTTAATATTATGTCAAGACTTTTTTCAATATGCTTATAAATACGACTGAATTCGTAATCATTTTTTTCTGTTAGATTTAAGTGGTATTCAGTCAATAGTTTATTGACAAGTGGGTCTGCTATATTTTCAGATGGAGTATTATTAAGTGAAGTAAAAAGTTGAACGACAGCCAACTTATCTAACAAATCCTCTCTTATTTTTATAACATCTTTCATATTTTATTTAACGAGACCATTTAGTAAGCTAACGACGTTGCGCCTAACCCGCCGCCCAGAACAAGAAAGCCGAGTAAAACACAAATGCCAATGATTAAACAAACTGCACTTAACTTGCATCAGCAAGTGCAGTTTGTAAGTTAATTAATTAGAACGAACACTTAGAACAACAAACTTTAACTAAAACTGCACCTCAAAAATAATTAATTCGCCGAACTAAAATGGCGGTCGGGTTGAGGCGCTGGTTAGGTTTAATGACTTAAAGCCCGCATAAAAATAGTTGGATCATAAATGTATTGAATTTCCTTTTGCAGTACTAAAGTATTGATCTTGTTATTTTCTATTGTACTAATAACTTGATCAAAGCTAATATTGATTTTATCAGCAGCGATTTTTTTAATTGGAAGTTTAAATATAATATACAAGGATTCATTATTTAGCTTTATAAGTCCGTTAGTGTAATTATAAATATTCTGAGTTTTCGATCCAAAATATTTTGGACTCCTTACATATTCTTTATAGCATACAGTATCTACAGTTATTTCGCTACAGTAGATTTTATCAGGAATTATATCTTCTTCATTAACTTTAAAGGATACTTTTGATAAATCGATTTCAATTTCGGATTTTGATGAAATTATCATAGCTTCAAAAGTCAAACTGTCATTTTCGGGCGAAATTAAATTATAAGTGATCGAAAAAATATTTGGGATCATAATAGGTACATATGAGAAACCTAAAGCCAAACTATGCCCATAATATGGTCTTGGTGTCAAATAAATTGCAAATTCCTTTTCAATGTAGTTGTTCCAATATAAAGTAAAAGGCATTGCAGAATAATTGTAATATTCAGGTCCTTCTTTCCAGCCGGATCTATCAGTATAAATATCGTTTTTAAAATAGGACACACTGTCTAATGACGCGCATCCAAAAAAAATATTAATTAATAAAAATTTGAAAGTGATTGCGAATTTATTTCTCATTATGGTATTAAACCTAACGGACTGGAGCTAAGCTGCGTTGCAACGTTCCAGCGCGTTGGATTAAAAGTTTAAATTAAAAATGCTGTTTCGTAACGTATATTGTATTTAGAAAACTCAACACACAAAACCTAAGCGCGTCGGCGGTTGCAACGTCTGCTTGAGCGACTGGTTAGGTGGTGCAAGAGCGATTTATTTTTTTATTTCTTCTTGTCGTTGTATGGTAAAACTACTATCGAGAGTATACTTCCATTGATTTCCAATTTCTGTATAATGCCATTTCGATTGTTTACCTGCTCCAAAAAGTAAATAGTAGAGAATATTTCTACTTCGTTCAACACGTTGCACGTTTACAAATAACATTTTGTCTTTAGTTGATAATTCACGAGTGTAGCTTGATTTATTAAATGAATTTCTTTTGCAAGAGAATGGGCCACGGGATCAATAACTAAAACAACATTGTGACCTTCTAGATCTTCATTTTTAGATTTACCAATAACAAACATTCTTCCTTCAAAATAATACACTTCCTCTATCATTCCACTGTAGCCATTTGACCAGTAAAGATTGTGGTTTGTTATTTGAAATATTTTATTCGTATTAAGGCAAAACGAAAATAATTCCACCGACCTATCTTCATCCCATTCACGATTAGCTAATTTCCATTTAAACCAAAACTCATTATTAAAGTTATATACTTCTACTGAATCATCAATTGTAACAAAATCTTTGTCCAATAGATTTTGTGAATCAAACTGAAATACTTTATGAAAGTCTATTTTCACGATTTTATTCAAATCTCGATGTAAAATTGATACAGTATCTTTTTGGTCTTGTCCGTAACCAACAATAATTGTCACAAAAGCCAATAGAATAATGTATTTAATATTTTTATGGGACATTTAATTCTGCACCACCTAACGACTTTGTTTTTAAGCCGCCGCCCATCACATCAATGCAGCTTTGAAAAACCAACGCCAATAATTTATTAATTACTTCGTTTTGTTAACTACATTTAAAGAGCAACTAACTTTTACAATGAAACTTTATAATCACACAAATGTCGCAACTTTTAAAGCGGTCGGCTTGAAGAACGGGTTATGTGCGTTTATATTTTATTCATATTCTCGACTATATCAATTAAATCCCAGCTTTTATTTCCAGCTGTTAAATACATTTTTACAAGTTCACACAAATGCGTTAAAGCACCACCATATTGTTTGAGTGTTTCTGTTGGTGTTTTCTCTGCAACATGTTCTGTAAAGTTTGATCGCCATATGTAGTTAAATGACATTAACTTCATTCGAAAAGATGCTTCGCTTTCTATCTCTAAAATTCCTTTTCTTTTTTGACGTGGTTGTAATACTAACCATGGAATGTCAACAACACCGTCATGAGAGAAAAAGAAATTATTATAATCTTTTCTCCATGCTTTATATAAGCTATTAGTTTTTATCTTGCTTTCTCCCGAACCGCATTTTCGTAACTCTTTAATATGTTCTGGGACTGCTGAAATTAACCCACCCGTAGTTTTCTTTTCAAGATAATAAGCTTTTACTATGCCATCTCCGGCTAACAATTCCTCTGGTGAAATACCAATATATTTTTTAAAGTTCTTCAAATCTTCTGATTTCTTTACTCTTAATACATTGCCTTTTGAGATAACTACTTTAGGAACAATCATCTGATAAAACATAGTATGCGGGAGATTTTCAATTTGAATATGGTTATGTAATAAACATTCATTCTGAATATTAGCCGCTACAATTAATGCAGTCTTTGTATCCTTCGTTAGCACATAGCATGCATCTGTGAATTGATATTTTATTATATCATCAATATCCGTTAATGCATCACTTACTGCCCGATGAAAACGGATAATATTATTGAGAGTTATTCCCGGGCTTATTAAACACCGATTAGCAAATGCTATTAAATCAATAAATATAACCCAATATTCTTCCCACTCGTCAGCCCACTCATCAGAATTTACGAAGATCTTCGTGCTACTATTTAATTCTTTCGACGCATTTTGGAAATCCATTATAACCTTTATAATTTGTCGCACATAACAGCGTTGCGCCTAACCCGCCGCCTCGAACAGCTTCGCAAGATTAATTACAACTGCAATAATTATTTAATTGTTTACTTATTTAAGAACTTAGAACAAAAACCCCAGAACGAAATAACAAAACCCAAAAACACCAACTACCCCGAATCGTTTAAGCGGTCGGTGTTGAGGCGCGGGTTAGGGCTTTGATGAATCTTTATAATATAATTTGGGAAATAACCATTTAACTCTTTCATCTAAGAAACTTTCGAGTTCTTTCATAGAATTATCAAAATTGTTTTCATCAAGTACAAAAAGAATATCATCGTAATTCAGAAAAAAGAATTTAAATGGATCTGAATAATCATAAACTATTTCATAAAGGGATATTTTTTCTTTCTCTGATAATTGTGTAAAACTTTTATTTGCTTTGAGCAATTTACTAATTGCAATTAGAAAAGCTTGAGAATAACTTTTATCAGGATATTTTGCTGAACGTACATCTATAAAATATTGGCTCTTATCATTGATTAAATCAAACTCAATTATTTTATTTGAAAAAGTAATTAATGCACCCATTCCGGGACCATCTTGGGCTGAAATTCTCTCGAATCCCTTTTCCATCAATAGTAGATTATTTCTTGAGTTAACATAGTCTTCTAATACTGTAAGCCATGTCTCTTTATTTTTATTTCTGTTAAACATAATCTATTGAAAATATTTAAGAGCCCTAACAGCTTGCAATTAAAGCGCCGCCCAAAACAACAATGCTACAATTGCAAACTACCTTTTTGTTTTTAAATAAACTTTGTTAATTAATCTTACTTCACACAACAATTTAGTTCTGAAAACGAATGCCGATAACCACATCAAACGACCACATCGAAGATAGCGGTCGCTTTGAATTGCAGGTTAGGGCAATAAAACCCTTTTAATAAATCCGAGAATCACTTTTTAGAATAATCGTATATTGTTATAGTATAAAAACGGTTAGTAGAATCGACCTCCCAAAATGCTAACAAGTCTGAATCAAGAGCCAATGAATATTTTATCTCTGAAAAACTAACCTGCTTTGGAAGCTGCAAGAGTTTTTTATTAATGTAGATACAGGTGTCAATTCCTATGGCTCGAATTTTAAATGGATTACCCCCACTCATATGTGCATCCATATATTGTAGTCGCCAATTCAATGAATCCACATTAGGGGGATGGCGAGCATCGAGATGGGATGTTTGTCCAAGAAACTTAATTGATTCAGTGTAATTAAATGATGTATCCAATGTTAGATATTGAGCGTAGAATCGTTGTCCAGTTCCAGTATCAGTGAATTCTTCAAAGGTGCTCAAGGCAACGAGAGCGCGATCTGTCATACTCATAATGACATTTGGAAAGAAAGACTTCTGAAAGGGTAAAATATTTGAAGTTTTCAAAAGTGAATCTAACGTCTGAATGCCAAATTGCGAAAAAATCACTATATGATTAGCAAAGTAGGCAATATGTTCTGCCTCATACTTTAGGGTTTTCTTTTTACCCCAAATAACTTTTCCTGTGGATAAATCAATACAATTAACTCTAGAAAGTACATCATCGACAAAATAAATTTTTCGATTGTGTACTAATAACGTGGAATAAGAACCAATGTAATCCGATAATTTTCCCATTTCTTTGTTGTTACAACGGAATTTCCAGGTTTTGACCTGTTGGAATTGTTGGGCTGTTTGACAGGAATCTGTTACAAAATCATTACCCTTTCCCTGAGTATTATCTATTACAACTAACAGAACTAACATAAGATAAAATAAATATGCCATATTATGTTTTGTATTCATAATTATTAGAGCCCTAACGACGTTGCGCTTAACCCGCCGCCCATAACAGCTACGCCAGGTTACTTACAACCGCCATAATTATTTAATTGTTTATTTATTTAGAACCCTTAACACAAAACACAAAAACGAAATTACGAAACCCGAAAACACCACTTACCACGAACCGCAATAGCGGTCGGGGTTGAGGCGCGGGTTATACGGTTAATTTTGTTCTGACATACTTTTTATTTCTTCTGATATACAATTATAAAATAAAGATAATGTTTCTTTATTCTGCTTAGAATTTAATTGTAAATGATTATTTAAATATTCTTCGAACTGTTTTAAGTTGTATTTTATGTCTGAAGTACCCAAATCTTTAAAATGCATTTCATAGCCTAAAAACATACCAAAATATTGAAAACTATATTTTTCCTTTTTTAAGTTTTCTCTTTCAAATGTAAAGTAATTAATAGCATAATTAGGATCGTTCAAAATAATATTCAAGCAATATTTTCCAAGAGCCTCCGAGATAAAACCATCAGACTCAGAGCATAGCTTATTAAACAAATAAAAATTAAGCGGTAGTAATTCTGAATCAGAAGTAACTAATAAATCTAATAGTTCAAATACTTTTTCATCATCATAGATTTTAAGATTACCATTGTAATACTCAAGGACTAAATCATTGATATTATGATTAGAAATGAAGTTGCTTTTTTCTGTGTCAGTCAGATTCTCCCAATAGATAGATTCTTTTTTGTGACTAGCTTCTAATGCAAGAATAAAGCAGTTAACTAGAAGAAATATTAAAAAAAATAATTTCATATTACAAATTCAATTTTACCGTATAACGGCGTTGTCGATAAGCGGCGCCCAAGAACAGCGATGCCGTTTAATTAACAACTGCCAATAATTATTAGAAAATTTATTTAACAGAACTACTTTACAAAGCAACATTACACGGAAAAACAAAACCAATAATTACAAAAATGCCAAATGCGAAAACGGCGTCCGCCTTGATTGGCGGGTTATACACTCGCATTCAAAATACCTTGATCAGCATTAATATTATAAGTTATTGATCTACCTTCGACTCCATCAATACTTGGAAATAAAAGTAAATCTATTTTATTCATATTAAATATTTTTTTTGGCTCAACCCACTGGCCGTCTTTCCAAGCAGATAAAATAGAAAACCTGCTATCTTCTTGAACAATAACAGAACAAAATATTCCAGACTCAACATGTTTTACCAAAACAGAAACTTCGAAAAATTCATTTACTAATTCAGATGTAATGTTTTTGTTGTCGAGTAAAGGTCTAATAGAAGTTTCATCAAAATCTTCATGATCCTCACCGGATAAATCATTTACCCAAATTGGATATTGAATCATTTCATCAATAGTGATTTCTTCAAGACTTTTCAGTGAACCTAATTGATATTCTTTGTCTGATTTAATCCTAATGTCACCACTTTTACTAATTGAATCATTTTTCCCCTTTTTCAAAAAATTTAAAATACTCATTTTATTCCCTTGTGTATAACGGCGTTGTGCCTAAGCCGAAGCCCAGAACAATAATGCCACATTTATTAAATAACTTTTATTTAGAACAAACTTTCATTTACTAACTACCCCGAACAACATAGCCGAAACGGAACTACAAAATTATAACTAACACAAATGCCAGATGCGAAAATGCTTTCGGCTTGAGGCACGGGTTAGGTTACATTTAATAATCACCAATTACCATACTGACCACCGTAAGCTCCTAAATCATTTCTTGAGCCATTATAATCGTTAAATGTTGATGTTGAATCACCTTTATCAATACAAGGTGAACCTACTTGTAAATGATAATTACCGGTATTGGGATTTTGAAAAAGTGGATTAGCGTTTATATTACCAGCTAACCAATGAACGGTACCGTAATTGTTGTCCCTAATACCGTTTCTTCCGCCTTCTATATTTGAGTAATAAACCGTTATGGAATTACGCGTGTTAAGCGGTGCAAAGTAAACAGCATCAATAGGATTATCCCAGCAAATAGAGTTAGTTAAAATAGGGTTGAGGCAACTATTACAAAATATTCCACCTATTGAAAGAGATGATAAGTTATTAGCAATCGTGACATTATTAAAAGTTGGACTTGAATTAAATATAATTTCAACTCCACCGCCATAAGCAGCTTCATTCTGTACGATTAGGACATTTTCGAGGATTGCATTACTTGATTCTGAGCAAGTCAAACCACCACCATCTGTGGCAAAATTTCCGGTGATTCTAACATTCCGCAAATGTGGATTTGAATTATTCCAACAGTAAATGCCTCCGCCATATTCAGAATTGTTCCCAATTAATGTCACATTGTTAATAAATGGACTCGAATTGTTTAAACAACCAATTCCACCACCGTAAGAACTATGGTTGTTCGTAATCCGAAGATTTTTCAATGTTGGGCTTGAGCTGCTGTCACAGAGAATACCACTTTTTGAGCCATTAATAATTGTGAACCCTTCAAGTATTGCCATTTCCGATTCACCACTATAAAAAGTTACAGTACTTCCTTTTCCATCACCATCAATCACAGTAGTTGAAAGTCCTTCAGTAGATCGAATTTTGATATTCTTTCCCTTGAAATTAATATTCTCGATATATCTGCCAGGTGAAACAAGAATTGAATCGTTAGATTTAGCCGCTTCAATTGCAAGTTGAATTGTCGGATAATCTGCGGGAACTCGTATTGCAGAGGGGTTTGTATCTACAGGGTTTGATCCTTTATCACTGCAAGAATTAAAAAATAAAAGAATGGACAAGGACGAAATAAAAATAATTAATTTCATTTTTTACCTACTCTAATTTTGTAACCTAACTATTAATTCTCCTGCACTGAATTAGTTGTTTTGGCATACATACCCGCGTGCAGTTGCATATATGTATTCCATTTGTTCTGTTTTTCGTTCTTAATCGCAATATTTAAAAATAGGGTCTGCTGGATAACATTCCATCCGTATTTTTGCCTAGCACCTCATTTAAACTCCTTTTTTTTTGAAAAATATTTAAATGATTTTAAGTAGAATTCTTCTATTCGTTTTGTCGTTAATTGGAATAAGCAAAGGAAAGGTAACATCTCATTTACCCCGTTCGGTAATTTTTCGGTATGTAAAACTATTTCAGAAATAAAGCAACCTCATCCATCAATAATTATTATTGGCAAAACTAAATCAATTATTTCATTTAACCAAAAAAAATATTTATTCCGCTTTCTCCCCCTCTCAGAGTCTCAAATTCCTTCTCTCCTCCCGAGCTGACCTGTGGTGAGCGAAGCCGAACCAGTCGAGAGACTCCATTCCCCCAAGAAAAAAATAAAAAAAGTTTTATTCACAACTATTACGCCATCCTCCCCTCTCACCAATCTTTTCTTCCTCTGGTGAAGCGGTCGGCGTTTAGAAACTGATTAGCCAGCATCTTCAACAGATTAATATTTACTCCCACTCTTTCTTCAGCATTAGCTCCCCTATTCTGTATGCGTGAAGCATTTCATGCATTAGTAGTTCCCTGAACATTATCAGTACTGAGTAATGGCTGTACATTTCATGTTCTGCCTTCCTTTGCCAATCTTCTACAGATAGCTCTTTCAAACGTTTAACAAGTTTCGCTCGTTCTCCAACATACTGTTCAAGTGCTTTTTCTAAATCCATGTTTAGTAGTGAGCCGGCTTCTTCCTTTGGAGATGGAACTATAGCCTTTATGTAAAGAGCTGGATCTAACAGCATCGACTCAAGACGTGAAAGGTAAATTCCATCAGCACTAGATATATGGCAAGCATGTTCGTGAGCAGACCATTTGTTGGGGCTAGGACGACGCATGAGATTCTGTGGAGGCACCTCGCGAACGAGACTAATTATAATATTAGGAGCACTCTCTAAAGTAGTTATCAATGTTTGCATATTATCCATAATATTCTCCAAGTTCCTCAATGCCAGTATGCTGCCTAACGGCCGTTATGTCAAAATGCAACACTGCTGAATTAATTATTTAAAGATTTCCGCTTTCGTTTTACGTTAGTAAAACAAACCATTTAATTATTAAAAATCTCAACACCCGAAGTGACAACCATGCAACTGAGTCTCCATTTTTCTATCTCTTTATTGGTTTTCTAATACTTCCAAATTGGAGATCTAAAAATAATTATTCCCTTTATTTTAAACATACGTACTTGTAAATAAAGCGCTGCCCAGAACAACAATGCAACACTGAAAAGCTAACGCCAATAATTATTTTTAAATTTGTTTTGTTCACTACATTCAACAAGCAATTTACTTTTGCGACACAACTTTTCAATTACACAAATGCCGCAACGTTTAAAGCAGTCGCTTTGAGTTGCGGGTTATACTCCGTCTAATAATTTTTTCTGTTAACTTTATGATTAATGGTATAAATGTAAAAACAGTAGCTAGTATTAATAATACATCTATATTGGAATTGTGAAGTTCAAGACCTTTTATGTATGGTAAAAATACATTCTCAGATTTCAAACCAAATACTTGTTCATCATCCATTGATGATAGCCATATTGTGCAACTATTGTTTGATTTTAGTTTTTTGAGAACGTCATCAGTATCATAATAATCTTTCCAAAGAGATAAGTTGAATCTGTACTTTTTTGAACCAGAATACAGTACTATATCTGTAGCTCTGCGACTATCTTCCTTTTGAACTTCCTCATAATTTATGTTTAGTGAGATTAAGGATATTTCAGTTTCTTTCTTTGTTATTCCGAAATAGATCAAGAATAATAAAACCCCAAATGCACTGGCATATTGGTAACCTATACTATTTTCATTTAGTTTTTCTATAATATCGTACTTAGTTTTATTTTTCATAATGGAGTATAACGGACTGGAGCTAAGCCGCGTTGTAACGTTCCAGCGCGCCGCGATTGTTTATTTATTTGCTGATAATTATTTCTATCGTAAGTTGTCATTTCATTTCTCAGCACTCGCAAATTAAGCGCGAGAGCGGTTACAACGTCGGTTTGAGCGACTGGTTAGGTAACGCCTATTATATTTTGTGAATTTTTCCTGTCCACAATAAAATCAACATTACCCAAGTGATTATATTCACTAGTTGAACTGTTGAATAAAAACTCCAAAAGATAATTTTATATCTTTTTCTCCAACTAGACTTATAAAAAAAAGAAACAAGTGTAATAAAAAGGAACAGTGCAATTTCTAGTATGTAAGATATATCTTCTCCATTACTTACAAAAACAAATTGGTTGTTTCTTAATAGACCGACATATTTCCATTCTTTGAAAGTTGGAGTGAGTCCAACAATGAGAGTATCGCC
>Ga0209417_1004982_pt1 | contig 15170 bp, 9 predicted proteins | sample RifGroF2_FD_184002 | JGI IMG/M metagenome (GOLD analysis project Ga0209417, IMG submission 184002) | Groundwater microbial communities from Rifle, Colorado, USA - Groundwater F2 (SPAdes) (version 2) | ecosystem: Environmental > Aquatic > Deep subsurface > Groundwater | place: Rifle, Colorado... | reverse complement strand
ACGGGATCACTATATTGATCCTTGTAATCGATACCATGTTCATCTCGTGTTTTAATAGATTCCCAAACAGACTTCATCTTTTCTGCATCTTTCAGGGATTTCATCTCGCCTTTGGCTATGCGATTAAATAAAACAGGTAAGTTTTTATCCATACTCGCTAAAGAAGAATAGCTAAATAACCCCTTAAATGAATTAGTGGCTTTATCAAAGAAATCTTCTTTATCAAAAAGTTTTTGTTTTTCCTCTGGGGTGAATACTTCTGCTTCAAAAAGAGCTCTCATGAGTTCGTTAAAAATCTTGTCCACATCGTTTTTATCCTTTGGATCAAGCTTTTGCTTAATCTCATCCAATAACCCCTTGTTAGTTTCTTGCATTTTCTGGACGATCGTTGCCTTATCTCCAGCAAAAGGAACCTTCAGGTCATCACTTGAAACAAAAGAGTACTCAGCTTTCGGATTACTTAACTCAGAGGCAAATTTTGAAAATATATCTGCATATGTATATTTATCTGCTTTAATATCCGCCAAAGAGCTTGTTGATGGGTCTCCATCATTCACTAGCCCGGTATTAATACTATAACTCATAGCTCCATAAATATTTTTTATTTCACCCTTACTCACTTTTTCGTGTATCCTCTCGGCAAAAGCCCGAATACCGGCACAGGAAAAACCGCGAATCCCCTTCTGGGCAAGAAGGTCTTGTAGTTTTGCTTCATTGTGATCATCCTTTTTTGAAAACCAGCTAAAAGAAACCTCCTGTGAAAGATTTCTTATTTCAGCCAAAGTCTCTTTTGCTTGCTGAATCTGATTCGAATCCCAATCTTTTGCTTCATTTGGTAAGACTCCCAGTAGCGGACCGATGAGCGCAATATCTTCAAGCATCTGCGACGTATTCCCACCATATGCATCGGTCCATACTGCCGTTTTTTTATAAACTTCATCAATATCATCTGCGATAGTAAATGCTTTCATCTCCGTCGGAATTTGTTTACCCCACAAAATGCCTGCTTTTAAAAACTCGTCTAACGTTATCTTCCCATCGGCTACTTGACCTTCTACCGTTCCATCGGCCTTGCTAACATCGAACAGGTCATTAGAAGAAACACCCTGTTGTCCATTGTTTCTAGCGGTCATAAATGCGGCTACTTTACTACGAATACTTTCCGCCATTTTATTATTTAAGTCAGCTGGTGGGTTTCCATGAGTAACAACTACACCGCTAATCGTTTTTTTTAAATCCAACTTCTCAGCATCTGTGAGATCAATACCATCCGATCCATTTTTACTGATTAACGCCATTAAATTCGTTAGTGTTTCCGGATCTTCTTTAGCCAATACTTTTATCACTTCTCCGGTAATACGAGTATCGGTTGAAGCACTTGCCCCGTATAAAACCCGGTTTACAATATCCGCCTGTTGTTTATACTCCGCATCTGTAATTTTGCTTGTATCATATATAGGCTTAACGTTGGCTACTGGAGATTTTCCATATAAGTTAAGTTCTAGTGTCATAATATTTTATTCCGGTTCCTTAGCCTGAGTATCCGGTTCAGGTGGTGCAACTTTTTTTTCTCCTGGAGGAGCGGGGGTTGGCGTAAAAGAAAGGAACACCTCGCTCACGTCATTTAAAGCAAGTGGAATTACCTTATACTTTTCTTTATAATTTCTTAGCCGAATTCTCATTTCAAGAAAATCATTTAATGCATCTTGATATTCTTCTTTTTTAATTCCGGCTGTAAACCGAGCGCTTAAATACTTGCTAAAATCCGCTTCTTTAAATTTTAGTGTCAGCTCTCCGTCAGCTGTTTTCAATTTTAATTTGTAAAATTCTCCTTCTACTAATAAATCATTACCAGATACATCCGCATATGATTTCAGTTGAGCAATCAAATCGGTTGCGTTTATTGATGCTGCTGATCCACCTGGTGGTGCTGGGGGTACAGGTGTTTTATTATAAATGTCACCAGAAAACCCTTTAAGCTGGTCATCCAGACTGCCAACATTGGTAGTTGTAAAATTAGCTAATCCCGGCTCCCCTCTTACAGCAGAATCCAGACCATTTCCACCGGGATAGAAGGAAACTGTTTCATTAAGATTCTTAAGATTTAAGCTGTTAATAACAATATTTAAAACTGGTTCATCTTTTCCTGTTAGTGATAAATATCCTTGTTGATATACAGGCAATTCGCTAAGAAACATCCGTAAATCTTCAAGGGTAATCTTGCTAGCACTACCCAGAAATGCCTCTGAAGCAACAGAATTTACTTTTGTCGCTGAAACATCAATCGTTTTGGCCTTCAAAAAATCCCCAGAAAGAATTTTCAAGTTTGTTAGTGAATTAAACAATGTTGCAATTTGGCCATTATCAGTAACAACGGGCTTTGGTAATGGCCAGTCGTTATCTATATTTTTTAATATTTTAATTATCGCCTGAAGACTTTCTATTTGAGTTTTTGTATCTCCGGTTAAAGTGCCTGTATTCATTGTATTTATTTTTTCTATATCATCTGCATTTAAACTTTCTAGTCTAGCAATGATTGATTTTGCTTCATTTTCGATGTCAGCTGTTACAATTATCTGCTTACCATTAACGTCATTTATCCCGAGTTCTTTTCTCCACTGCTCAATTGGCTTATCTGTCTTGTAAAAATTATTGACTCCATCACTTTCTATATCATCAGCATCTGTCCCATCTGCTTTTTCTAGAAGTGAAACTAATTCTTTCGCATCAGCTACTTTTGTAAGATCAATGTCTTTGCTATCTGTAAACTTTGGATCCTTAATAATTGCAAATATCGCTTTTTGTAACTCATTTTTATTCGTTGCTTCCGCCCCACCGATATCCATTGCAGCAGAAAGCAATGCATCGCCAATCGACATCGGTCTCTCATCTAACCCAAGGGTTGAATCAATTAATTTGCCTTGAAGGTCAAAGTTAAATAGTTTTTTGTAATTTGCTTCCGTTAATGTCTTTTCATCAGCTCCAAGAAGTGTGCATACTTTTTCATAAGAAGGCTGATTCTTTGCAGGAACTTCATCCAGCTGAACTCTCGCTCCCGCGGTTTGTGTAATTGAAACTTTCAAAATATCGCTCATCACTGCTCCTCAAGCCATTTATAATCCCTCTGCCACTTTGTGACATCCCAAATTTCTGTTTTAAACCTCCTTTATCAAAGGAGGTGCCCTACGGGCGGAGGATTATCCATTGCGACCGGAGTGGGTCTCTTCACCACTATTAATATCATGCCCAAAGCACAATAAACTTAAACATTCTTTTATGAATTTTTGTTACCCTTAATAATATATCGGAAAATTTTGAATTTTGTTGCAAAAAAACAACGATATTTTCTAGCTTATGATAACCCTAACGACCTACGCATTGCGTCTTCAAATAGTGCTATTCGCTGATCTTTAGCCAAGACCGGAATGTTTTTATTTTTTTGGTCATCTTTTTGATCAGTTGAATTCGTTTCAGTGTTAGCATTCAATAGGTCACTAAGACTTTTATCACTTTTTAAATCTGCAGTTATTGCACCAATTCCTCCATTTGAAATCAATACAGAAGTAGCTTCCTTTATTTTAGAAATATCACCAACCATTATTGCCATTAATAGACTCTTCTTAGCCTGAGCTATTTGATCTTTTTCATCGATTAATTTTTCTTTCGTTTTTTCTGCCAAGTCTTTCTCAAATTTTACTTTGTCTTCCTGCCTTTGGATTTCCCAAGCAGCAACCATTTTTTCAATGATAGAATCTTCCAAAAATATTTCTGATAGGATCTTATATATCTCAGATTGAGTATTATTATTTTCAGCAATATATTTATTAATAGCGGACTTAAGGGCATCTCTTATTAAGTTACTTTTTGAATTTTGTTTTAGTCCTGATAGTAACGCAAGTAATTTTATTTGATCATTTTTATTTAAAATCGTTAAAACATCAATAATCTTCCCAAGGTTATTTTGGTTATTTGCAATCGTCACAAAAACATCATGAGACAATGGGTTAATAAGTTTTATTCCTCTTACTGTAAGATTAATTACTTTATTATCTTCAATTGTAACTTCTGTAACCCCAGCCGCTTTTAAAGCATCAATCTTTTCAGCGGTAACTCCGGCACTTAACAAAAGGTCTGCCGCAGTTGATTTTACGTTCTCTTTTTTTGTAAGACCCGACGCACTTTGTGAATCATTTTGAATATTTACTTGAAGTTTGATACCATCAATCGTAACTGTAGTAGCCTTCGGGTTTGACTCATCTTCCCCCTTAGTACTAACATCAGAGATTTTCTGAAGTAAGTCGTTTTTGGCTTTACTCTCTTTAACGGTTCCTTGTTTACTAACGTCTCCGCTTGCGACTAGAAGGTTAATTGCATCAATTCCCATTTAAACTCCTTTGAATTCCCCTCAATTGGAGGGGTGGGTCTCCCACTATTATATTATTATCTTGCCCATACTTAGCCATATTAAACATAATTTTTACCGCTTCGGCACTTTTATCGCACCTAGCCTTTTACGCTATCTAATGTATCGTACACATACCATCTTAAGTTGCAATTATTTTTTCTGGTGGATTAACTCACCCCTAAGCATTTTTTATATTTTCCTTCCCTTCTTCTAGGGAGGGTGTCGGGCTTGCCGCGACGGAAGGGTTTCCTTTCGAAGAAGTAGAGGGTACGTCCTACCAAAACGGTGGGTACACAGAATTCACCCCAAACCCCTCTCTTTTAGGAGAGGGGTTTGGGGTGAGGCTTGATTAGGAGTTGGATGAGTCCAATACATTAAACAATCTGCATACATATTTTTTAAAAAACAAGTGAATAATCTATATGAAAGACAATTTAACACTCCCCCCTTCTTTCCTGCTATCCGAAGGATCTAGCAAAGCGTCGAGAAGGGGCCGGGGGATGAGTCAAGAAATGCTGGGTAAGGCCGAGAGGGGTTAGCTAATAATGGGCGGTGGAATATCAATAGATGGAGTAAGCGTAAGCGTCGGTTCTGATGCCAGAAATATCAGCCGTTCCGGAGGCATCTCTGGACGAGCAGAGCAAGCAGGTTCTGAGTTACTTAATCAGGTTACCGCCGATTTGAATGCAAATAAAAACCATGACATCAATTTTGGCAGAGCGATGCGTTCCTTTAATGAATTTCAGGGGACATCACTAACAGATGCTGTATCGGTTACCGCCTCTGGATTCAGAGATAAAAACAAAATACGGGAAGAAAGAAAAGACTTTTATAAAATGTTTGATATGGCTATGCCACCAAACCAATTACAGGAAAGTGGTCCACAAAGAAAAGCCACTGAGTTGGAATCGCAAGCACAAAGTATGCTCTTGGAATGGAAAAGCTTTAATAGAACAGGCACAGGATATGGAAAGTTTTTTATAGAAACTGAACAAGATCAAGGAAAATAGATTATGAACTTGCTACAGGAACTGGAATTAGCTTCAATCGCCTATAAAAAAATAATTACGTCAACTACTGGATTTGAGAACCAAGTAAATAAGCTCCGAGAATATTTATTTAATAAATATCTTTCAACCTACATCCGAAATAATGCTGGATTATCAGACCTATTAAACGGAAAAGGCGGAAATTGCGAAGCACAAACAAAACTCGTGATCGATGCATTCACCTCCTCAGAAATCCAGATGCCAAAAGGCCATTTTCTGGGAGTCCAACAATTTAAAGATCACATTCAACCAGTTATCTACAATAGCTTTACTAACACGGTGTGGGAACTAATCAGCGGGAAAATTGTCGACGAGATAATCGCTCCCATTTATGCACCTCCTATTTTATTCCATGCCTATTTGCTTGGACAAGGAGTTGCACCAGTCATTCCAATAAAAGATTTATTAATCATCGATATTAAATTACCTGAAGAAAAACAAAATTCAGGAGGTTATTCCACCAATACTGAGCTGGTTTTCCAAGGGGGGAAAGGATACTACAGCGATGAGGCTGTTCCCGAACAAGCAGAAATTACATTTAACCCCATTCAGGACTATTCAAAAGGCATCTACTCGACAGAAACTAAACGAACCTTTATGCAAAAAATAAAAGCCTTCTTTTCAAAAATACTTAAACATTAAGGAAGAAACTTTTTAATACCTGGAATCTGAGCCACTTCTTTATAGCTTAAGTAAATCAAGGATTTTTTACAGTACTTTTGGAAATCTTTATACGGTAAACGAATAACTAACATCATAACCACCATCACGATAAAAAGCCATTTTATAACGTTTAGCATCATGCCGCTGATCTTATTAATACCTCCAATAGGGCTATCTGATAAATATCTTGTTAATAACATTCCCATTAATTTAAAGAACACAAAGCTAACAACATAGGTTAAGAGTAGTGTTAAAAATGTCACCCAAGCTCCCTTTAAATGAAATGTCTTCTTAAAAAAAACATCGAAGACTGAATGATATTTAGATGCGACATAAAAAGACGTACCAATAGCCAATGCATCAAAAAGAATGCTAATAAAACCCCGTTTATATCCAGCAAAAAGCGCATACCCAATAATAAAAAGAGTAACAATATCAAGTGCGTTTATATTTATATTCATTTCTTAATTATCTCTATTATTTTCTATCTTTCTTTTTTTACCTTCTCTTTTAAGAGAGGGTGAACGCAGAGCGACCGGGTGAGTATATTTACCCCTGTTTCAATTCTTCCTTATAATCCAATAGTTTTTGTTTCACTTTTTCATTTTTTAAAGCAATAATCTGTGCCGCAAGAATTGCGGCATTCGTAGAACCATTTATGGCAACGCTTGCAACTGGAACACCAGTCGGCATTTGAACAATTGAATACAAAGAGTCCAGACCACCGAGGTCCGACGTTTTTATTGGGACACCAATTACAGGCAGAATAGTATGTCCAGCAATCACGCCAGGTAAATGAGCCGCCTTTCCAGCAGCGGCAATTATTACAAGATAGTTATTGATCGCATTTTTTGCTATACCTAGCACCTTTTCCGGATTGCGATGAGCAGAAGCAACTTCTTCATCATATGTTAGTCCAAATTTGTTTAATGTTTCGATACAAGATTCGAGAATCGGTTTATCCGATTTACTACCCATAATTACTAATACATCTTTCATTTAAATGCTCCTCCCTTGTTATTTATTTACGAAGCCACTATAAGTGTAATCAACATTCACATTAGAAACCGCTTTCAAGTCTCCCGTATACACTTGTGTCGGCTGACTATCTGCAACAGAAGTAAGGGCCATCCGGCCCATTGCTTCATTATTTTCACGATACGGAGTATAACTACTACCCCCTTCAACTATTCGACTAGCTCTGAGTCCTTTTAGTCCCATCGTTTCTCCAATAAGCTCCGCTTTCTTTTCTGCCTCAAGTAAAGCAATTTTTAGTGCTTCTCGTTTGTATTTTTCATAATCGGTATGAGAAAATGTAAGGGTAGAAATTACATTAAATCCATTTTTAACACCAATATCCATTACTAACCCAATATTTTTAAAATCAGTAATCGTCACATTAAGCATCTGGCTGACCTCATATCCCATAAACTCTCGTTTTCGATCAATATACTCATATTTTTTCCTAATTCTGATTGATGATGTTTTAATATCCGTTTCTTTTACCAGTTTTTTTATTTCTTTAACAAAAGCATCCACTTTTCTATTCGTATCGGATTGACCAAAGACTGCATTTTTATAATCATCCTCTACACCAACTGTCAGATATGCAATGTTCGGTTGAAACGATACTTCACCAATCGCAGACACATTAACAATATTCTTATCAAAATCGCTCGCACAAACAATACTAATTCCTACTAAAAAAACAAAAACTAATACCCTAAATAATTTCTGATTCATTTTATTTCCTCTCATTCTTAAAATTCATGGCTACGTATATTTTTATCACGTTTCCTGTGATATGCTCAATTATAACACATGGGCAGAGGTGCATAATATTGTTTAATTACTTAAAAGAATTTCTGTCTATTCATAAACTGCTGCGTTCTTGGAAATACAGCTATGATTATGAATTTGAACAGAAACCCGATATTCGAAATATTCTTAAAACAAGCCTTTATATTCATAAGTTTTCTCAACTTTTTCATAAAAAATTGCTATTGAAAAAAGCACTTGAAAATCAGTGGTGGCAATATTTTAATCACATTTTCCCAGATTGCATTGAACAAAATCCTCTAAAATTGCCAAAATATCTTCCAATCTCATTCAAAAAAGTATCAACTCTTCTTGAGAAAAACAATCGACATTGTTTAATCATTCAATCTTATTTATTAAATGGATGGTCACTGCTCTTACTCCTAATTATATCCAAGCTTGCCGGCACAAAAACCCCATTATATATTGTGACGACGGATAGCATGTGCTTAAGCATTTCAAATTACTTAAAAAAAATATTTAAGCAACACGGCTTACCTGATATTGAGGATTCGAATATCTTTTTTTTAAATAGCGAAGATCACTCCAGTACAAACATTCTTAAAGCCTTTAAAAATGGAGGCATCATTTTTACATTACTAGATTCTCCACTACCAGATAAATGGGATGGCACAAAACATACGATTCAATTATTAAAAAATTCATTAACAGTTGGGGAAGGGATTCTTAATTTAGCAGCTAAATATAATATTGCCATATTACCTGTCACATCATTTTTTCATAAATATAAATTACATTTAACGTTTCATCCAATTCAAATATATACGCACATAAGCTTAAACCCATCCACAGTAGTATATACTTTAGAAAAACTGTATGAACCACTTGCACTAGTTATTAATAAATATCCAGAAAAATGGATAGCATGGAATACTTTAAAAAGCTTTAATCCTGTTTTTAATAAAAATCCGTCTACTCAACTCCATTCACCCTTACTTTGGTACTCATATAGAAACTCTTCCTACATTATTAACCTAGAAACCGGTGAAATTATTAAAATTTATAAACCCATCTTTAACGCTATTCTCATATCAGGTTCTAGGTCTATTGCTCACAACTTTCTTGCTAGCAAATACCCTAATATTACTACAGATAAATTAGCTAAACTCTTAAATATCTTTTACCCTCAATAAAAGCGTTTAATTTGCGTATTAAAAAATTCTGTATACTCTTTTTTGCTAAAATTGTACGGAACATGAATACTGATATGCACCTGCTCTTCAATAAATTTTACCCAAAAGCAAAAACCATTCAGCCATCTTGGTACTACTTCTTCAGCATTTCCACTTGACGTCATAATTTCTACTGATGATTTGTTTTCAGAGTTAACATTCACGTCAAATATAAAGACTGACTTTGTCTTGAACACGTTACCAATACTATCTCTTAATATTTGCTGTGTTTCTTTAAATTTTTCATTGATTTTGTCGCTATGGTACAAACTTTGAAAATGGATATGATGCTGAACTGCTTTTTTTATACACAACTGGATATGATCCATGCTTCCGGGAATATTCTTTACGTCGAGTAATACAGGAATACTATCAGCAAATCCACCGATTGTATTTATAAATTGATTCATCTCATAAGATCGACAATTATGGATCATCCATATTGGCATGTGTTGCAAGCCAAACTCTTTCTCGCAAAAACAACAAAGCAATTCAACAGCTAAAACCATTCTGCTCTCTTTTAATTTATCTAATGGGAAACTAAAATAAAAATGTCCTGGATTAGTCCTAACTTTTGAATTAATCATTCCTTCTAGTTTTTGCATCTGTTCCGTAATCTCTTTCAAGTTATAAAACGTTGCAATTTCTTTATGACTTATCTTAATTGGGCCTGATGCTACTGTTTTAATATATTTTGAAAATGAAGCACACGGTTGGTGGGTTTGCTCTTGATAATTTCCCGAAATTATTTTTTTTATTAATATCTCCGAATACTGGTCATGAATACTCTCATCCATCAAATAAATCAATTCGTAAGCATTTAGTCTCTTTTTTATAAGAACTATTCTAAATGGAAAGGCTCTTAACTTATTATTGTCTGCGTAATATTTCACTAGTACTTCATATATAAACCCATCGGATTCTTTTTGAGATAAAGGAGATAAATCCACCATCGGTATTCTGCTAATTTTCACTCCATTAAATTCTCTCCATTTGGTCAATTCACCAGACTTTATAATAACACTTCTAAGCAATCCTTGCGATTCGACCATTCGGTCTATTGCGTCTGCAAGCCTTTCAATGTCTAGAGTTGAATTGAATGACACTCTATTTAAAAAATAGACTTTCCTATAGTAACTCCTAAAATTTTTCTCGTAAGCTGTAAAACTATAATCAATTTTTATACCACTTTTTATTAAGTTATTCATATAAATTGTTTCTTCATTCCTAAGAGTTTTTAATAGGTCGACTATAATCTCATTAACATCTTTTTTTTGATCAATATTTTTTTCATCTACTATTCTTGTTTCATTTTTTTTATTCTCACTAACGCTCTTTCTTTCACCCGGCTTTATTTCTTTTACATTTATTAAATTCAGCTCTTTCTCTCCAAGTCTATGATTATCAATATCATTCGCTATTGGAACGATTTGATTAGATGCTTTTTCATTTTCAATTGATTGAGACAATTTTTGTATTGTTCTATAGTAGTAGATATCTTGCATTGAGCATTTATATCCTATTTTTTCTATTGCTGCAGATATACGAATAGCATCCATGGAATCTCCGCCTAGATCGAAATAGTCCATATCTACACTAATGTTTTTAGTCATTAAAACAGACTCCCATATTTTGCCTATATTTGTTTCTAGTTCATTCAAATAATGCGCTGATTCTCCCAGCATTTTATCTCTCATTATAGCTAATTCGTTATGAGATATCTTTCCACCGACTGTTTCGGGAAACTTTTTTATACGAATAAGGATGCTAGGGATCATGTATATCGGCAGTTTTTTTGCCATATGCTCTCGAATACTGTCTTTATTCAAATCATATTCAGATTCATAATAAGCAATTAGTTTTTGATGATTTGACTGCTGATCATCTGCAATAACAACAACTCTCTTGATCCCATCATATTTAGAAAGAACCGATTCGATTTCTCCACACTCAATACGAATCCCATTTATCTTAAGCTGTCTGTCGCTTCTGCCCTCAAAATAAATCATCCCATCTTTGGCTCTTTTTCCATAATCACCGGTTTTATACATCCTCTCCCCTTCCCTAAATGGATTCATACAAAATTTCTCAATATCAAGACTCTCTTGATTAATATATCCTCGTCCAACAGCCAGTCCTGAAATACATATCTCTCCCACCATATTTAGCGGGCAACTGAGATTATTCTTGTCTAATATGTAAATTTTTACCCCATCTATCTCTTTACCAATAGGAATATCTTTCAACACATCACCACGTTTACATTCATAATAGGTTACATCAATCGCAGCTTCTGCTGGTCCATAAAGATTTAATAACACCGGTGCATCTCTTTCTATAAATAATTCGAAATATTTCTCAAGCAAATAACCATGTAGTTCCTCTCCACTGAGTATGATATATTTGACCGAAGAAAGATATTTTTTTACATTATGCTCTTTCACATAATCTATAAATAAAAGAAACATTGACGGCACAAAATGCAGAATCGTCACCGACGCTTCTTTAACGGAGAGAATCATCTCCTTAATACTTTTTTCATCACCTTGTTTTAGCATATAGACACACGAACCACTTGTAATCCCAAGAAGTAGCTCCCATATAGACACATCAAAGCTTAAAGATGCCTTATGAAATATCACATCCGTTTCGGCAACACACAGATACTGTCGCATCCAATTCAGTCGATTCCAAAGCGATACGATGTCAATCATCACCCCTTTTGGCTTGCCTGTTGAACCGGAAGTATAAACAACATAGGCTAAATCAGTATCCTTACTCTCACTAATCTGTTGGATAGGATCAGAACTATCTGGCTTCACGTCGATATTTATTATATGAGTGGTACCCACTCTTATTAAATTGACTGTGTCTCCAGAACAAATAACTTGAAACGCATTTGAATTTTGAAGTATAAAAGTGACTCTATCTATAGGAAGACTTGGGTCAATTAATAAAAATGCATTGTTGCCTTTTAAAACACTTAATATACTTGCTAACAAATTCACGGATCGATTGAGACATACGGCTATTACAGCATCTTTTGATACATTGTTGATCATTCGACTATGTATCTTATCAGAAATAAACTTCAACTCAGCATAAGTAACCGATCTAGTGTTATCCTTAACCGCAATTCTATTTGGCCATGATTGAACGTTCTTAATGAATTCATGATAAATTTTATTCATTATTTTCTATATGTACTAATAAATCCACAACATTCATTTCTGGGCTTTCAAGAACTAATTCTATCATTTGGACTAACTGATTTCCAATCGAACGGATACAGCTTGATTTAAATAAGTCGGTATTATATTCTATTTGAAAATTCAACCCATCGTTCAAAATAAATGACATATCTGTTTTTGAAGTATTTCTTTGTGGCTGGTCTGAAATACTCATTATTAAATCGTCCATACGATAATCCTCTGATCGACTAATTTGTTTGACTAATAAAATATCAAAAATAGCACTTCGATTGGGTTCTGGCGAAATAATCAAATTTTTACAGACGTTTTCCATTGGATATTCAATATTCTCATAGGCTTTAATTAACTTATGCTTAGATTTATTGACTATATTTAAACAACTATCTGTGTCGCTTACTATTATTTTAATTAAAGCGATATTAACAAATGCACCAATTAGAGATTGAGTATCTTTGCTTATTCTAGTGCTCATTGGCACGCCAAATAAGATTTCCGAATTCGCACTGTATTTTTTTAATAAAATTGAAAGACACGCTGCAAAAACAATAAAGGGGGTTACTTTTTCTTGCTTAGAAAAACTAAGCATTAACTGAGTAAGAGCACCATTACCCTCAAACCCAATCGTTTCACCACTAAAACTAAATACCTCTGGCCGGATTCTATCGATTGGCAAATTCATTCGAGGTATTCCAGAAGAAAATTCTTTTATCCAATATTCTCGTTGACGCTTAAACCCATCTGCTTCGATCTGTCGCTTCTGCCAGATAGCATAATCTTTATACTGTATTACTAATGGGGCTAGCTTATCTCCTAAATACAACTGAATAATCGAATTGAGGATCATCTGTATTGATATTTGATCAGCTATAAGATGGTGAATATCTATTAATAATTCAAATCGACTGTCTTCTATCTTATAAAAACCAACCCTGAATAATGGTGGGGTTTTTAGATTAAAGGGTTTGCAGAATGTATTCAGGTCGCTACTACTACAAGATACAAGCTCAATATCTACTTCATTATTAATAAATTGAACGATGTCATTATCTTCTATTCTAAAACCAGTCCTGAGTACATCCTGATACTGAGCAAGAGTCTTAAATGCATTCTTTAGCCGGTATATATCCAGTTTGCCATATATATTCGCTGATCCTGTAATGTGGTAATGGTTTTTACCAGGAGCTCTCTGCTGCTCAATATAAATACTTCTCTGAATAGAGCTTAGTGGATAATTTTTACTTAAAGCAGTTTCAGGGATAAAGGCAGAACTATCTTGGCTTAACGGATAGTATTCTTTGCAAATTTTGTTGGCCGTATCCCCAATATACGTTTTTAATTGATTTCGATTCATCTTAGATGGAACATTCATGCTAATTGTAAAATACTGATCAGACTGAAATTTAATTGTAACAAACCACCCCGATATAAGCCAATTCACATATAAATCAGGCTCTTTTGATAGATTAATGTCTTCCAGATTGTCTTTAAGTTTATAATCCAAATAAATTCCAGGTGATGGATCTTTACTACCTGGCATAAGCTGTTTCGCTAAATGGCTTATTTTTTTGTACTTTTTTGCCAAGGATTTATCGTATATCAAACTGGTAAAATTTAAGCAATGCTTAACTGCAATCCGGATGTTTTCATACACAAATTCTGGAATTTGTTTACGTTCAACGATATCTTTATCAATTAGGATTGGAATATAATCATTAAAATTCCCGATGGTATTAAAGTATTGTTCCCCATTATATGTTCGTCCATTATATAAAATCATGAGAGGAATTTTGCTAATATTAAAGTAATGACTGCAAATTTCAACAAGTAAACCAATTGATAATTCCCATTTTTTACTTGTATCATAGGGTTGTTTTAAGAAGATATTAAAACTACATTCTTGATTAAACGGCTCATTATATTTTCCCATAGCAAGTCGCAAATTCTCTGATGATTGAAAATACTGATTAAGCTTAAAACTCTCAATAATCTCATCTTCACTGATATTTATCGGCCCATTTAATACTTTTTTAGAATAATTTTCGTAGGGCACTATGGATAATTGTTCTGTATCGTTATCATACATTTTCTTTAAAAGGTGAGATAATGCTTCTTTTGAAAAATCATCACATATTATATGATCCGCAACCGTGACTAAATAATAATCCTTAATATTTTCCTTAACCAACAATAATCTATACAAAAAATCCTTTTCACGTTCATATTTTAAAAAATAATCCGGCAACACATCTTCTATAAACCGTCGTTTCAAAGGGATGCTATACTCGCTTAAATCAATGAATGGGATTTGAATATCTTTCTGAACGGAATAAACTTTCCAGAAATACGATCGACCATTTTTAATAAGAATACTTCTAAGCAAGGTCTGATTACTAATTAACTGATATGCGATCCTGTTTAATTTTTCTCTGTTCAAATTTCTAGGATAACGGATGATCGATCCAAATAAATTTTTGGGATACAAGCTTATCACATTTTTTTGAATACCAGTCATCGGCATTCGCTGACTATGTATATTGTTTCGAATCTTATTAAAAAACCCACGCTCCTGTTTTACTAAATTACCAATTATTCGTTTATATTCCAAGTTTTCTTGACTTACATTAATCTTTGTTATGGCATCTTTTTCAGATCGAGGAATAATGTAATGAGGGAATATTCGATCCGAGCAACTTTTATTTAGACAGTTAATTATCTCATCCCGATTAAAGGTCTTCATATCTTTGATAAATAAGACAATATACGTTTCTTCTGCTGTATTATCTTTATGAGTTAAAAATCGCCCCTCAATATGAAACTCCTTAAAAAGCAT
>Ga0209417_1004981_pt1 | contig 15172 bp, 10 predicted proteins | sample RifGroF2_FD_184002 | JGI IMG/M metagenome (GOLD analysis project Ga0209417, IMG submission 184002) | Groundwater microbial communities from Rifle, Colorado, USA - Groundwater F2 (SPAdes) (version 2) | ecosystem: Environmental > Aquatic > Deep subsurface > Groundwater | place: Rifle, Colorado... | reverse complement strand
GAAGGGCTGCCTTTGGCGGCGTAGCAAGGTTCAGCTTCACATGCTTCCCCCGATTCCGGGGCGCGAGGAAAAACCCATTGACATAGCCATAGCAGACATGGCTATGCTTCTCAGGCCACACCTTTCCCTTGTCGATGGCAGCATAGGCATGGAGGGCATGGGGCCCAGTGCCGGACGCCCCAAGCAGCTTGATGTTGCCGTGGTCAGCGCCGACGCCTTTGCCGCTGATGCCGTATCCTGCCGCTTGATGGGGACCCGTGCTGAAGATGTGCCTCACCTGCGGCTTGCTGCTGCCAGGGGGGCCGGGGTGATAGAGCTGTCCGGCCTCGACATTTTCCCCGGCACTTGGGAGCGCTGGGCCTCTCCTTTTGCTCCTCCCCCTGCAAGTGTCTCTATTGAATACCCCGAAGTGGATGTGCTCGACAAGAACTCTTGTAGCGCCTGCCAGTCGACTCTTACGCTTTTCCTAAAAGGATACGGCAAGAAAATCCTTGATTATTTTCCCGGCAGCAGACCGTGTTTTGTGATAGGGAAGGGGCATGATTCCGTGCCTCCGGGTGCTGTCTGCATAGGGAACTGCACGATAAAGCACAAGGATATGGGGATTTTTATCAAGGGCTGTCCCCCTGTAGGAAGTGAAATACTGGGGGCTATCACCGGACGCCCCTCATTTGACATCCTTGACGGGCAGGGGAAGACGGAAGAGCCGCTTTCTCCAAAGGATTGATGCCATTTGGAAAATTTTGCTTTTTTTGCAGGAGAAAACAGGAAATCAATGAGGAATCTTGCCATATGCAAGCGTTTTGCTGTGGTGGCGGAGCTTAGTTCCGCCTGGCGGCATGCCGGATGGAGCGTAAGCGAGTTCCGCGAAGCTGGCGAACTTTCTTCACTGCCAGAGAGGCCTTCCTTTGTTTTTGACGTTAATTTTCATGAGGAGCTTCATGCGGCTTGTGTTGAGCTTGGGATGCCATATCTTGTTTGGAGCTTCGACTCCGGCGTGGCTGACGCAATCCTTCGGACTGCGAAAAAAAGCCTGCGCAGCACCGACTTCTTCTTTTTATTCAACAGCCAGGATGTGAAGCGCCTTTCTTCTTATCACCAGAATGTCTGGCATCTGCCCTTTTCCGCCGGCGACGAATTCATGCGGGCTCCCGGGGCTTCTCCGATTAAATTTGATGTCTTGATAGTCATGAATAGTTATCGGGACAGCGTTTTCCTGAGTGAAAAGAGATTTGAGGAAACCCTTTTGGCTTCTAGCGATGAATTTTCCAGGAAAAAGCTTGTCCTTATAAAGAATATTATGGATGAGGCTGTCCGCAGGCATGCGGATATTCTCAGTGAAGACCGTATGCCTCTTATTGTTGAAGAATTGATTGCGGCTTGCGGCTTCAATCCGTTCGAGGAGAATGCCAGCCAGAAGGATTCTCTGTGCCAGCAGTACGGGCAGATATTATCCTCAAGGCAGCGTGAAACATGCCTTAGGCTTATCGCTTCAGGTGGACGGAAAGTCAGTCTCTATGGGGATCGGAACTGGTTGGAAATTGCAAATGGGCTGCCTAATGTAAGCTGGAATCCACCCTGTGCATATTCCCAGTTGCCCGACCTCTACAATGCGGCGAAGATAAATGTGAACCTTACCCAGATACAGAACCTTGGCAGTGTGCCGCAGAGGATTTTTCATCTGCTTGCCGCAGGAGCCTTTACATTGAGCAATGCGTCTGAGGAACTTGAAAGTATCTTCAAGGGCGGTGTTCATTTGGAGACATTCTCATCATGGTCACAACTTGATGATCTCGTGGCGTATTATCTTGGCCATGAGGAAGAAAGACTTGAAATAGCCAGGCGTGGCCATGAAGAATTCCTTTCCAGGCACCGCCTGGCGAACCGCCTTTCCTTTATACTCAAGAATACTGCGCTTTAGACCCCCTTCTGTATTTTTTCTCAATAAAAGTAAATTTTTTTTAAAAAACCCTAAATTATCCACGCTTAACACCGATAAATATGGCCTGTAGAGCATGAATAGAGTCCGAAATCCTGAACTAAGGAATGAAAGGAGGAACCACAGCAAAGGGGATTTGCTGAGTTCAAGCTTCAAAGACTAGGACGGAATATCTTATCTTAATACTGTCTCTGGTTCTCATTGCCAAAGATGGTTAGAACAAAAGAAACAATGAGATGCTGACAAGGATGTCGGTAGTTAAAAACAAGGAAGGTTTGCCATGAGAGTCTATAATAATACTACTGCCTTTAATGTGTGGACTAACTACACAATGAACGTGGACAACATGAAGAATTCCATGAGCAAGTTGTCTACCGGCCAAATTCGTAACGTTGATGATCCGGCAGGTATCGGTATATCTGAGCGTATGCGCGCCCAGGCAAACGCCACAGCGATGGCCCGTCAGAACACCGAGAACGGCGTGTCTTTGATGCAGACAGCCGACAGCTGGATGCAGAAAGTCAGTGATCAGATTTCCAGAATGAAATCACTGTCGATCGAGTCTGCTGGTATCATGAGCTCCACAGACAAAGCCAACGTGCAGACAGAATTTAAGGCGCTGCAGGAAGAAGTCACGCGTATTACCTCCAAGTACACCTCGGCGGCCAAGTTCAACGGCCTCTATCTGTTCCGCGGCGGTAACGGCGTGGCAGTGGTGACCGCTGATACCGTACAGACTGGTAACATTTCCGTGCAGATTGGTGCGGACGTCAATCAGAAGATCAGCCTTACGTTGAGCAACCTTGAAGTCAGCAATACGGCCACAATCGGCTCGGTCCACACCTATTCATATGGCGTGGCGCATACGCTGCTTGGCTCGACACACACGAACGTACAGTGGGCCAGCGTCATCGACATTAACAAGATGAGCGCTACTTCGACCGACGTTATCGGCAAGATTGACAAAGCCATTGACTTTGTTGCTAATGCCCGTGCGTCTGTGGCTGCCCAGCAGAAACGTGTTGAGAACACGCGTCAAGGCCTCCTGACTTACGAGGATAACCTTCGCGCAGCCGAATCAAAAATCCGTGATATCGACATGGCTGCTGAAACCACAAACTTCACAAAGTATCAAATCCTGACCAATGCATCGACCGCGATGTTGGCACAGGCGAACCAGCTGCCATCCTCGGTGCTCCAGCTCCTTGGATAATATGGTTCGGTGATGAATCTGCGGGGCGCCTTAGGGCGCCCCGCATCCCTTGACTAATGCTAAGGTGCATTATATAATTGAAGTAAAGCTTGGCATGGACTTTGCGAATTATCTTGTGAAAACAAAGGTGTTTAGCAACTTGTCCATAGGAGTAACCTGAGATGGTAACGAGAATAGGCGGCATGAGTTCTGGTCTTGATACTGAGGCCATTATAAGTAGCCTCATAGAGTCTTATTCTCTTCCCCAGACTCAAATCAAAGATCAGATCACAGAGGATGAGGACAAGCTTACGGCATGGGATTCCCTTGATACTAAAATAACCACACTTAGACTTGCCGCATCCGAACTCAGTTCCTATACCACATGGCGTCAGATGAGCGCCACGCCTGTAGACAGTACTGTCATGACTGCTACAGCCGGAATAAGCGCAACAGCAGGAACTTATGCAATAACTGTATCAACTCTGGCCAGGGCTCACAGATTTACAAGCGATGCACAGTCCAGCACTACTACAGCTCTCGGATTAACAGGCGATTTTGACATTGAAGGAGAGACTGTCAGTGTTATTAGTACCGACACACTTGAGGGCATTCGCGACAAAATCAACACTGCCTCCCTGAATATTACGGATGCGACGAAGGCTGTCAAGGCTTCAATAATCGGCAAATCCTTAGTTATTGAACGGTCACAGACCGGAGCCGGTTCGATCAGCATCACGGATGGCACAAACAATATCCTTCAGAGCGGGGCTGGCGGGCTGGGCATTATGACGGGTACTGTTGCCTCTCCTACGGCAACGCTTAAAAACGTCATTCAGACTGGCGCTGATTTGAGCGCGACAATAAACGGGGTTGCCATAACCGCTACCTCCAATTCCGGTGTTACGGATGCGGTACAGGGCCTCACACTTAATTTTCTTAAGGAAGACAGTACCACACTGACTGTCAGCCATGATACTGCCTCTATCAAATCTCTAATTACCGACTATCTTGCTGCCTACAACGATGCAATGGATCTGGCTCAGGTGCAAGGTTCAGTGAACCTTTCCTCTTCTGGGACAGTTACGGAGTACGGGTCTCTTCAGGGCAACTATCTTATTTCCAGCATTCAAATCAAAGCCCGCTCCATCATGACCACCAGGGATACAGATCCAAATAATATGGATCAGAGCTACAACAGTCTTTACACAGTCGGTATCTGGAGTACTGGACAAGAGAACCAGTTCGAAATCACAGATGAAGACAAGCTTGACGATGCGCTTGCAAACCATTTTGATGAAGTTGAGGATCTGTTTAGAAATTACAACAGTGGCATTTTTCGCCAAATGAACGATTATCTCTACTCTCTGCAAGACCCTGTCGAAGGCAGCTTGACCACAACAATACAGACTATCGAAGACAATATTTCGTCGAATACCACCAAGGTTAGCAACATGCAGAGCGATATAGACGACTATGAAGCAATGCTATGGGAACATTTTACTACAATGGAAGATAATGTCAGCAGCCTCAAGAGTCAGGGCAGCTATCTTATGTCTGCTCTTGGCCTGACTTGAATACTCCTTCGCCAAAGCCTTCTCTTTCCAAAGAAATTTAGCTGCCAGTCTTTTTCAGAAAACATTAGGGTGTTTTTGCGGGAGTTTTCAGCTCCTTGGACTCCTCTTTCCCGGATGTTTTAAGTTTTATTCTGATTATATTGCCAGATTCAGGCTTGAGCTCGTCCTGGCTCCATTTCGCGGCGTCTTTGACTTCGCAGCCCATTCCGAAGTAGAAATCGCCGTCGAGAAGTTCAAAGGAACGAGCGAAAGTGTTGTACTTGAAATGGAATAGTTCTGACCAGTTCTGGAGGTTTTTGCTTGTCCAGACGCGGATGATGCAGTCTTTGTCCTTGGACTCATCCTGAAGAAGGAGGTAGGCGCTGCCGTCCTGAACTATGATGTCCCAGGGGCATGCGCTGTCCGGGATTTTGATCTCCTGCACGCGGAACGATTTGCTGCCTCCCGTGGCGACATAGGCTCCGAAGGGTATTGACTGGTGGTCGTTATGGCAATATGCCCCTATATAAAGAACCTTATTGCCCATCTGGATTGGGCGGATTATCTTCAATGGTTTTTGTTCTTGGAATTTTGTCTTGGGAAAGAGTTCGTTTACCGCGATGTCCTTGCGGACCCGGAACTCATCGTTCTTGGGGTCGTATTGAGAGATGCTGCCCCATTTGGGACTGAGCATTCCTACCGCATAGAGCTGATCCTGGAAAGTGAGAAATGAGTGTATTCGGCCTCCGGGAGCCTTGGCTCCCTTCCATGTGGCGCCCGCATCTTTTGAGATGCAAACGCTGTTGGGGCCCTTTGCGCCAAGCCCGGCAAAGAGCAGCTTGTTGAACTCGGCCATTGCATAGGTATGGATTCCTTGTGGAATTGTGCGGTATTTTGTCCATTTGCCTTCCTTATCCATGCGGTAGAAGTTTCCCAATTCCCAACTTTCCTTGGGGTCGTGTCCAGGGGTATAGAGTCCGTCGCTGAAGACATAGAAGACATCAATCTGCTCATCATTAACCGTAAAATTGGTTTCGAATTTTCCAGTCTCGGGAAGATAGGTGTATATCGGTACCGGGCCTGCATTTTGAGCGGGGCCTTCATTGCTGCTATTGCCTCCACCTATATAAATTTTGCCGTTGTAAACCTGGAGGTCCCATATGTTGCGGGCATATACGGCCGGGGTTCCATCCTTGTAGCGTGAGGCGTATGGATTGCCTAGGACTTCGATCTTGGCGCTGAGATCAGGGGATGATGGCGTGGCTGCCCAAGAAGTCATGAGCATCAATGATGAGGCCAGCGCTGCAAGTGAGATTCCGAAAATCTTTTCAGTCCTCATTTCTAATCTCCTCAATGGGTATGTATTGCAAATTATGGAATATATCTTCTATTTCTCCTTTTTGCTAGAAAGCGTTTGGGATAATCGATTTTACTCAATTCCGAATACTTTGCAAACGCTTCTGGAAAAACGCTTCGACAGGTGCTATTTGATGAGCCTGTTCATATAACTGTGAAGTGAGATGTGAATTTGTCAATAAGAGGCTTGCGACAATGGGAAATGAAGGTGGTAGCGCGGCAATGGAATTCTATGCCGGCATTAGTTTGCATTTGGTAGGTATCGGCGGGATTGGAATGAGCGGGCTTGCACAGATGCTCGTCGCGAAGGGCTGCAAGGTGAGCGGTAGTGACAGGGGGCTCCATCAAACAGAGAATGCGCGGATTTTTGACGCTCTCAGAGAGCAGGGGATAGCGCTTTATGAGCAGAACGGTTCCTACATTAACAATGGGACTCCTGACGCACTGATCTACTCCACCGCCATTGAGAACGACAATCCAGACTTTGCCTGCGCTTTGCAGATTCCCAGAATACATCGCGCAAAAGCCCTTTCGAGTGGACTGCTCATGAATGCAGGGAAGGGCATTTCAATCGCAGTTACGGGGAGCTGCGGCAAGACCACTGTCAGCGCCTGGCTGGCGGAAGCTCTTTGGCGCTTGGGGATGGACCCTTCTTTTCTTGGCGGCGGACTTGCGAATGCTTTCATCTCCAAAAATCAGGCAGGCAATTACCGGCACGGCATGGGTGATGCTTTTGTTTTTGAGGCTGACGAGAGCGACAAAAGCCTTGTCGCCTACAAACCCGATTATGCACTAGTCCTTAATATCGGTACCGATCACTACTCAAAAGACGAGCTTGCGGCTGTCTTTAAAAATTTTCTCAGAAATACCCGCAAGGGTGTTGTCCTGAGCGAGGAAGTGCTTGCCGCGCTTGGACCCGGCTCGGTGGATGGATTGGATGTGCGGCTTTTTTCCGAAAGCCCGGGCCCGTCTCTTCTCCCCTCAAAAAACAAGGGCGAGACTTTGCGGATTGCCTCATATCATGCTTCTCCTGAAGGCGCAAAGGCCGTCCTTTGTAATGGTCAAGCCATCGCGCTGCCCATGCCGGGATACCACAACGCCGTAAATGCCCTTGCAATCCTCTCTGCACTCGATTTGTTGGGCGTAAGCCATTCAGATGCGCTTGATGTGCTGCCTCAGTTCCGTAGACTCTGGCGGCGTTTTGACTATGCAGGGCGTCTTGCCTCTGGCGCCAGAGTCTATGATGACTACGCCCACAATGTCGAAAAGATAATCTCCTGCATGAAGGCCGCCTTCGAGCTTGCCGCAGGCCGCGTCATTGCATTGTTCCAGCCGCACGGATTTGGCCCCCTTGGATTCATGCGCGAGGAACTTTTCAGTGCTCTGGAGAAAGATCTGCCTGAAAATGGAGTCTTTGCCATGCTGCCTGTCTATTATGCGGGCGGCAGCAGCTCCTTCACCCCGAGCTCGTCCGAAGTTATTGACTCCTACCAGAAGCATGGCAGAAAAAAGTATCTCGTATTTGAAGATAGGAATACAGCTGCAAAGTTTCTCTCTGCAGAGGCTGGCCCGGACGATATAGTCCTCATCATGGGGGCGCGGGACAATTCGCTTTCCAGCTGGGCAAAGGAGCTTTGCGCACAATGAAAACGCTGAGCCTCAAGACAGACTCCCGCAGCCAGATGCTCGACATTAGCTCACAGATCAACGCCTTGATACCTGAGAATTTCTCCAGCGGCTTCTGCCACGTCTTTTGCCCTCACACGACGGCCGGGCTGGCAATCAATGAAAACGCCGATCCCGATGTCAGGAGCGACATTCTGAAAACTCTTGACAAACTTGTCCCTTGGGATGATGGCTCCTATCGCCATGCGGAAGGGAATAGCGCAGCACACCTGAAGGCTATTCTGACAGGCGCCAGCCAAACCATACCCGTGGAAAATGGGCGGCTGGCCTTGGGTACCTGGCAGGGTTTGTATTTCTGTGAATTTGACGGGCCAAGAACGAGGACTATCTCTGTCCGCTTCTTCAAGGACATATTAACTGAATAGCAATGCCCGCCTTTGCAATCATTGCTTTCCTGTTTTCTGGCTTTTGAGCCATTCCTTTGCCTCATTGGCATAGACTTCGGAAATGGCATGTCCATCATGCGGTGCATTGATGATTTTCTTTTTGTCGGACGCTATGCTGTTAAAGGCCGCATAAACAGAACTCGGAACACAAATATAGTCGGTAAACCCACAGACCACCGCAATGGGCGTCCTGATTCGTTCCGCAAAGAAGCACGCATCGTAATAGCCGCAAAGCTCATCGCAAAGTTTTTTGCGCTTTGCAGCCACTTCCTTGTCTGTTTTGCTATCGCCTTTTATGGCGCCGATGATCCAGGGCCAGCCTGTCTCCCGTCCTATTTCATGACCGGCGTGGTCACAGAGTCCAGGGACGCTTGCAAAAGTCGAGGTGACTATATCCTGCTTCAGGCCTGATATCAGCAGCACCATTCCTCCGCCTTGGCTGTGGCCTATCATGTTGAATTCCTTTTTGTCATATTCCGGAAGCGCAGCGACATAATCAAGTACTCTGCAAATTCCTAATATCGGGGCTCGGAAATAATAAATATTCCTGTTTTCCGCCCCAAACCACGGATAAAAACTACCTTTGCATCCGTCGAGGCATTTGCTCTTGTCTTCTGAGCAGCAGGAGCGAGCTTCCATTTTCTTGTAATTCTCAGTGAATTCATTTTGTGAAACCCCAACTGGATTGTCATGGACGTTCACAATTACCTCGATGCTCTCGCCTTTGCTGAAGACCGGAGAATTTACGCCCATTCCTGCGCTTGGAATTTGGAAGTTCACCGGATATTTTTTTGACTTGTCGGCGGGAATACTGAGGAATCCATAGACGCGCTTTCCTCCCAGTGTCGCTGCGCTTATCGTATATGTCTCGGCAGTTTTATCTTTCCTGATCTCCTTCAGCTGGTAATCTGCCGGGATATTTGCAAGCTCTTTGAATCCGTCCTCCCAAAACTTGTCAAAATCGGCAGGCTTTTTCATTGACGGCACGATCTTTTCAGGATCGAACCCCGCACAGAGGTCGACTCTCGCCTGTGCTTTGCCGTTGAACTTGTATTCCACTGTGCAACGGAGAAAGCCCGGCTTGTCCATGCTCCCGCTTATGACGGTTTCTGGCTTTGACAGATCAAGTTCCTTTTCCTGGAAGACATCGCGCGCATCGTTTGTCAACTTGAGTTTTGCCTTGTCTGTTTCCGGGCTCGTTAACTTGCCCTTTAGTGAGATTGTAAATACAGCTTTTTCTCCGCACTTGTAAAGGCCGCTCTCCCTGTCAAGTTTGATTTGTGGTGAAAGCGTATCTTCCTTGAGGTCTGTGCTGAAGGCAAGGTTGGCTCCCGCAAGCATGCCACCTAAAAGCAAAAGATTCTTTAGCAATGCGTTCATCTCTGCTTCCCTTTGATATATTTTGGCAAAAATAATTTTACGGTATCTTGCTCAATAGCCAGTACGAATCATCATCCACGACTTGCTTGCGCGGCTTGCTATGGACTGACAAATCCGGCGCGGTGTAGTTGACAATCATGCCATGTTGAAAAGGAGTATCCACTGCAGTAGGAGAGACGGGAGGTCTCAGATAGAAATCATGCGTTCTCCCCCATGAATGGGTTGAATACAATCTTCCCGAACTATTCTGATTGAAATCTGCTATCATCATGAGATTCGGCTTGCCATGATTGATTATCTTGGACATTTTCAGATTGGAAGTCATGTTTTGCACATTGGTGTATTCCATTGTGCAGTAATTGGGCGTTCTAAGATAGTCCCCTCCTGAGACTCCCCATTCTTTCTGCTGGTTGTCCGGGCAGAAAAAAATCTTTCCGTTTCCAAAATAGAGATAGACTAATTTCGCATCCCAATTGTTCCAGCCGTTCCCTGAGTTGCTGCTCGAATCTCGCCAGACGCCGTTTATCCTTTGCGACTTCTTCAATACAATGGTCTTTGGCATCAGGAGTCCGCCGCAAGGGAAATAGTCATTGTAATCGGAGGCATACATGCCAACCCCAATCCCAATGTTTTTCTGGTTTGATACGCATTGAATCCTTTTCGCAACTCCTTTTGCAGTATTGAGCGCCGGCAAAAGCAGCGCAGCAAGTATTGCGATGATTGCGATGACAATCAGCAATTCTATTAAGGTAAAGATCTTTTTTGTATTCATATAGACCTCTCACCCCAATGGGGCTTACTTGTAAATCCTGAGTATCTTGGCTTCTTCCTTTTTGAGATCGACCCTGAAATTTTTTAATTCCTTTTCCGTGAACGAATCCTTGCCGGCAAGTTTTGCGCTCGTCACATCGTCAAGGTTCCGAGACATCATCTTGTATGTTCCGGGTGGCATCCTGACTCCAATATTCACAGAGGTGTCTCGTTCGCTCCAATTGCTTAGAAGCACCAGTTTCTCATTTTCTGAGACTTCAAGGATATTTGCCTGAACGTCATAGTCCCGTTGGCGTGTCAGTGTGAGGCTGCGATTTTCTCCCAGCAGTTTCAGCAGCGTATCCTTGAAATCCTTACGGAGCTTGGAGGTGTTTGCATTATTGATGACATCAATGTCAAAATATGTGATTTTGCCTTCCTTGATAAGATCCTCAAGGATTGGTTTTTTGTAGGGATTCCCTATCCAGTCGGTGGGTCCTTGGCCGCAGCCGCCAAGAGCAATCACCTTGACTCCCGCATCGACCGCTTTCTTTATGATTGCGAATTCCTCTTCTGAAACAGAGTAGGGGAAAGGGAGCAGGAGGACTTTGAACTTGGCGATTTCATCCGCATAGGCCTTGGGCTGGTCCTGGAAGTAGACTTCATGGGGGATGGCAATATCGTTGAGCTGAGTCATGACCCAGAAGTACTGAGTGTAGCCCTGCGTCTGGCGTGCGCTCTTGTTGGCCTGTTCATTTTCACCCTCCATGAGCCACCATTTTGTTTCCGAGCCGCCGGACTTGGCGTCGACGGCTTTGTCGAACATGCTTTTTAGCATCCACCAATCTTCCGAGGCCCTGCTCCTGAGCACGATCACATCTTTGGGGATTTGTGCTTTTTTACCGCCCCATGCGGAGAGAGTGGCAACCATATGGCCTGCCCTTTTTACGGCGTCACGGGTTCCGGGCGATCTTGCGTACATGTAATTGTAGCGCCAGTAGTCAAGGTAATCGGCTTTGTTGAAGAATGCTGAAAGGGCTCCGCCGTAGTATGACATGTCGGGGTAATCGTCATATACGAGGGGGTTTTTCATTTTCTTTGTTTTCTCGTCAGGGCCGATGCCCCAGTTGAAATTGCATGTTGCCATGGCATGTCGTCCAGGGTTTCTTGACCTGTACCCCTGTGTTCCGATGGCTGGCTGGAAGCTGCCTATTCCATCGCCGTCGCCAATTCCGAAATAGGTTGCATCGCCGCCGATTATGTCGACATTGCCCTGGAATCCCCAGATGTCGAGGTCGCTTACGGTGGCAAATCTGTTCCTGTAATAGTCTGTGCTGCTGAATCCGCCAAAGGTGAGGCTGTTCGGATTTACTGCCTTTGACACGGTGTTGATATCGTTCATCCATTTTGCGATATTCTCAAGGTTCCACAAATGGAACTTGCGATATATTTCGCTGTCTTCCTCTTTAGTGGGCAGCTCTTTTGTATTCCAGCGGGACTGGAAGGCTGCGACTCTTGCGTTTTCCTTTTCTGCCGCTTCCTTGTCCTTTTCCTTTGCATTTGCCTTGATTTCCACTTGCCTGGGGAAGGGGGATTTTGTGCCGATAGCCTGTTCATCCACGCATACGGGAACCCCGTCGGAACCCTGTTCTGCTATTTCCTTGGCATAGAGGACCTGGGGATTTTGCAAGCCTTCCTTGAACATCCACTCACGCGGTATTGTGAACACAATTATGTCGTTTTTCTTGCAGAGCTCCATCATGTCCTTGAGGAGATTGAAGGGCTGGGATACATACCACACTTCGGAAGGCCACATTGGCGGAGTGGGATATGCCCCGCCTCTGGGCTTGACTCCGACTGGCATGACATTCGTCTGCGGTGGGAACAAGAGTATGAAATTCATCTTCAGATCTTTGTAGTCTTCAAGTATCTTTTTCCATTCGGGCCATTCGGACATTGACGAGGGGGTGGTATTGCTCTTGTAGTATTTTGTCATCGCGTTTGGCACGCCAAACATCCAGGATTCGAACGTGAATCCGATTTTGAGACGGTCTTTTTCTGGAGCATCGGCCACCTCGATTTTTTCTCCGAGGGAAAGCAGTGTTCCTGAATCTGGCATCGGCTCGGCTTTTTCCTTCACTATCTCAGCGGCATCAGAAGCCTTTGAAAGGATCTGGAATTCATGTGCCGTGCCTATGTATTTTATTCCGTACGCGACAAGGGGTGTGTCGAAGGTCTTTCTGAACCATACATATTCCTGCATGTTGCCCCAGGTGCTGAAAGAAAGCCCCCTGAGGTCCTCGACGACGGGGGTGTCATAATTCCCGTCTCCTTTCATATCTGCATATATGAGTATGGATGACTGGGGAATCGTGAGGCGTATCTCCGATATTTTTTGAGGCTTGTCATAATGGAACTTTATTACTCCCTTTGTTTGCGAGCCGAATGATCCATCAGATACCTGCCAGGGCCTGTAATTGAATTGATCAGTCATGATCTCCGCATAAGGTGCAATGTTCACCATGCCTTCAGCCGGAGGATTGCGGCCTTCAACATAATTGTCAGGAAGTTTTTCGCCGGGGATCAGTTGAAGGTTTGCCGGATAGGGGACAAGAGGCCTTTTGGAAAGATTTATCTTGATGTCCTCTATCTCAGCCACTTCGCTTGCGGCGATATTGAGTTCAAGTTTGTCGGCGGCGGCAGGCACTTCTACGAACCATGTGAGCAGGCTTGTGGTATCAGGCGTCAGGTTCGACGGGCTTCTGAATGAGGCCTTGAGCGCGCCTGGCTTGCCTGTCTCTATGTTTGTTTCCAGTTTTCCTTTGCCGCGCGCCTTGAGGAGGATTTCTACAGAGTTGTCTTTGAATTTATCGAGGGGCAGGGGGAGCTTGAGGTTTGCGCCTTTCTTCAGAGCAAGTACGGTTTTGCCTGTTTTCTCATCTTTTACTTGCTTGGCTTTGTCAGCTTCAAAGCTCCAGTTTCCGAGTGAATTTGCGCCTGCCTCTGCCGAGTCGAATTTATAGTTGCCGATTTCAGCCGGCGTTGTTTTCAGTTCGCTGTAAAAACGCTGATTAATCGCCCTGACTTTCACGCTGTCGATGAAAAACTTGCGGTTCAGATCCTTTGATATATACTCGCGCTCGGGGTTGTTGTGGTTGATGCATATGACAACTTTGTTCGTATCTTCAGGAAGGGGAGGGAAGAGTATCTTGAATTTTGTATATTGCGGATACTTTTTATTTCCGACGAAGTTTGTGTATATCGACTTGAGTTCAGTTTCTTTGACAACTGCCCCCTTTTTAACATTCAAGGCTTTGATAAGGGTTGTATCCGTTCCGTGATAACTGCTGAAGGAAGCGTCTCCTTTGCCTATGAATGTCAGCTCAAGCGACTGCCCTTTCAATTCGGGCGGAATATTGAGAGTTACACTTGCAGGTGCCATGAGCACAACGGAGGTTTCGCCTTCGCCGACGTCCTCCAATGGAGCCAGTCCCCAGCCTTTTTCCGTGAATGTCCAATCCGCCCAGGTATCGCCCTTGGATTCTATCGGAGGAAGCCCAAGTGCAGATTCTTCGTCTTCGAAATTCCCCTTTTTTACTTCAATGGGGGTGGCTTTTTGCGCATAGGTGAGGCTGCACACAAAGAAGCAGAGCAAAGCGCAGATGCTGAGTTTTCGAAGAGCTTCCATTTTTGACCTCTCTTATTTTATTGTTTTGAATTGACTAGCACGATGGCAGTGAAATGATTCCCGGTGTTTACTTAAGTGCAATGAATGTATTGCGCCAGGCGGCGGAAAGATATACAGTTGGGGCTTCCCGGGGAGTTTTTTTGCTCCGCACATTGGCGCTCCTTTGTGTATATGGTACTTTATCCAATACCTTATAGTATAAGACATCTTCTTTGAGCTTAAAAGGACTTTAGTAAAAAAATCACCTTTTATTTTTGAGTGGCACCAGTTGGCAGTGCTTGACAAGGCTCTTTCAGTGTGGTAAGATTAAAGGTATGTAATTAAATACATGTCTTTTGATTCACAAGGGCTTGCATTATTGTGAATAAGGATCGCTGAATGGCAATGAGAAGAAACTTCACTTTAATAGAACTGTTGATGGTGGTTGCGATTATTGCGATACTCGCCGCCATGTTTCTTCCAGCGCTGAAAAGCGCGAAGGACTCTGCACGCATCATGTTATGTTCCAGTCAGATGAGACAGATGGCTGTTTATTCCTCCTTATATAACAATGATTACAGGGGCTATTTTTACAGACATAAAGCCTATACACCAGCTTATCTTGCGCCCATGGAGACTTTGAGAAATCATTTTTATGAGAATGGGAACTTCAAGGATATGACGGCCCCCATAACAGGTGTCTATTCTGCTTTGATCTATCTCTATATGGGAAACAATGCAAAAAAAATAACTGTCTGTCCGGCCGATCTGGCTAAAAGAACTCCTGAGCAATGCGTGCAGTCCAGCGGTAAGATTCAAATCAACGGATGCTGGGCTGGATTCGACTGGTCATCTTCATATACATGGTTCGATGACAGCAATTCCAATACAACCCCTTTTGGCGGCTTGAAACTCTGGTCGGATGCTTCTGTCTATGGCTTTGCGAATCTGGGCAGAATAAAAGCACCGTCGAAAATGATGTTGATGTGCGATTTTAAAGATATTCTATCCACAGGGCGAACATTTAATATTGCCAACATTGATAATCCTTTATACTACGAGTATTCCGCCCATGGAGGTTATCGTTACAACATGAGTTTTGTTGACGGGCATGTCGATGCCGTAAAATGGAATAAACTTTCATATTACGGAATTACATGCATATACAGCTATAACGGTACGGAAATTTATTAAAAAGTCGAAAGTTCAAAAAAACGAAAGGACATGGAATTGCAATGAAAACAAATTACCCGGAAAGAG
>Ga0209417_1004980_pt1 | contig 15177 bp, 14 predicted proteins | sample RifGroF2_FD_184002 | JGI IMG/M metagenome (GOLD analysis project Ga0209417, IMG submission 184002) | Groundwater microbial communities from Rifle, Colorado, USA - Groundwater F2 (SPAdes) (version 2) | ecosystem: Environmental > Aquatic > Deep subsurface > Groundwater | place: Rifle, Colorado... | reverse complement strand
TCTCAGAAATTCAGCATGCCTGTGATCATTTTTGGGAGAGGCTATATCAGTTCCGAAAAGAAGCTTATCCTGGAATTCTTCAAGAAAAGAATATCCGAGATCAGCATCACGCGTCAGGGCATTATAGCCGCTTCCCGCCGATATATCCCCGTAAAGATTGGGATACTCCCTCAGAAGCCTCAGCAAAGCCCCGCCTTCTGTAATCGGGCCTTTCGGATAGCCGTTTCTTATTTCATCAGTAACATCTCCGCTGATTTCAGACCAGAAAGACATGGAATGTCCTATGAAAATCAGGTTTGGAAAAGAGGCAAGGCTTTTTTCCAGCCGCGGCAGATGCAAGTCGTCAATCAGTCCGTAGCACCCGTATTTTTTCGGCGCCATGTGAAAAAGAACCGGCATCGAACATGCCTGACAGTGAGAAAAAAGATTCTGGACAAGCAGATCATCTACATATATGTTGGCGCACAACTCACCCACGCCTTTGCAGCCTCTGTTTTTATAATAAAGCAAGTGCCTGGAAAGATTGCTTTCAGGACTGTTTCCTTCCGCACGCGGGTCAATATTACAGAACGGAATAAAACGATCAGGATATTTTTCACACACTTCCAAGATATCTTCGTTCGTGGAATACTGTTTGCGGCATTCGGGATTTATGCCCGGCAGCAAAATGCCTTTGTCAACCCCAGTCCTGTCCATCATCTCAATCAATTCTTCGGGAAGCGCATAGTTATCGCCTGTCTCATAGCGCGGAAGAGATTTTTTTCTAATGGTATGCAGGTGAATGTCGATAAACATATTTCAGCCTTTCAGTTATTTTTATCCCAAATGCACTGCCTATACTATATATTATAATGATTTTTTTTGATATTATAAGAGCATTGTTATATATTATTGATACTATTATTATATCAATTGCAATCAGAAAAATTTCACGGATTATGGAACTTACGGATTTAAAATATTTCGCGGCAGTGGCTGAGGAACTCAATTTCAGAAGGGCGGCGCGTAAACTGAATATGGCACAGCCTCCCTTGAGCCGCAGGATAAAAAACCTGGAAGATGAAATAGGAACACCGCTTTTCATCAGGACAAACAGAAGCGTCAGGCTTACCGAAGCCGGAAAACTTTTTTTCGAAAAGGCAAATGAAATAATTGAAAAAGCCGGAGAAGCCCTCGAAGAACTTTCACTCATCGGTAAAGGAGAAGAAGGATATCTTCCCATAGGTTTCAATGAGCCGGCTATAAATACCTTTCTTTCCAAGGCTATAAAGCGCTATCACTCACGTTATCCGAAAGTAAAGCTTGTACTGAAGGAAATGCAGACAAATGAACAGCTTGAGGCACTGAAAAACAACAAAATCAAGATCGGTTTTATGAGACTGTTCGGTCATGATGTTTCAGGTATGTCCACATCGCTTCTCTATTCTGAACGCTATATTCTGGCAATTCCTAAAAACCATGCCCTCGGAAAATATCGGAAAATAACATTGGAAATGCTGAAACAAGAGCCTATGATAATATTTCCCCGTAAAATGAACCCTGGATTATACGACCATTTTATGGCAAAGTTTGAAGACGCGGGATTCAAGCCGATGCTTGAGCAGGAGGCATCTACAAAACATACGACACTGGCCCTTGTCGAAGCCGGACTGGGAATCGCGCTCGTGCCGGAATCTTCCATCTCCATGTCAAAAAAAGGCGTTGAATTCCATAATCTGGAAGCATCCCTTCCTTCAATAGAAATATATGCGGTATGGCAGAAAAATGAAAGTTCGTCAGTACTTATGAATTTCATTAAAATCCTTTCCCCTCCTGCAAGAACATAGCTCCGCTTTGTTTTTCTCTTATTCTGGGCTATAATTACAAATCCCACAACACGGAGGATATTATTTTATGGCCAGACTGAAATTGAGTTTACCGGAAAAATTCATTTATTCCACTGAAATTCCCCTGCGCATAAGTGATATAAATTATGGCGGACACCTCGGAAATGACGCGGTGCTGTCGGTTGTTCATGAAGCCCGTGTCAGGTTTCTGAAGGAATACGGGTTTACTGAACTTAATGTAGGAGGCGCGGGCATTATCATGTCGGACGCGGTGATTATTTTCAGCGCTGAAGCTTTCTATGGTGATGTCCTTGAGGTCAAAGTAACCGCTTCGGAACTCGGCAATATTTCCTGTGATTTCTTTTACCAGCTCATAAACAAAAAATCCGGAACTGAAATTGCCAGAGCAAAAACCGGCATTGTATTTTTCGACTATGAAAAAAGAAAGCCTGTAAAAATTCCAGACGTTTTTCTTTCTTCCATAGGAAAGCTTATCCAATGAATCTCGTTATCCTTTTCGAAAATGACTTTATCGAAAATGGAAAGGCCCGCATTGAGGGAAGAAGGGCAAAGCATATAATTTCAGTGCACAGGGCCGAAAAAGGAAAAGAACTTAGAGTCGGCATCCTTAACGGTCAGATCGGGACAGGCATAGTTTCTTCGATATCTGACAAGAGCATAGAAATGGATGTGAAGCTTTTCAAAAATTCTCCGGAAACGCTTCCGATTACTCTTATTTTAGCGCTTCCAAGGCCTAAAAGCTTCAGAAAAGCCCTTCAGGCGGCAACGTCAATGGGAGTCAAAAAAATCATAGTCATCGAAAGCTGGAAAGTCGATAAGAGCTACTGGAAAAGCCCGGCGCTGGAAAAAGAAAACATCTTCGAAGATATGCTTCTCGGCCTGGAACAGGGCGTGGACACCGTCATGCCCGAAATTACATTTAAAAGACGCTTCAAGCCTTTCGTGGAAGACGAGCTGGAGGAACTCTCGAAAGACAGTCTCCGCCTGATAGCGGAACCTTCTTCAGAACAGCCATGCCCTTTCAACGTAAACAAAAAGACAACTTTAGTCATAGGCCCCGAAGGCGGCTTCACGCCTTATGAAGTAGGAGCATTCATTGAAAGCGGTTTTTTTTCCGTAAACATAGGACAGAGAATCATCCGCGTGGAATACGCGATACCAGCCCTGCTGGGCAGGCTTTTCTGATTGATTTACTTTTTCAGTTTGTCGAGGTCTTTTTTGGCGAAGTCAACGACTCTTTCGAATTTTGGTATATTGCCGGGGTCAATATCCATCAGGGTATCATGAGCGTCAACGACAGCTTCAGCGGTAGAAAGCTTGTCTGACTGTGTTTCAGCTTTTTTCCAGTCCGTATCCTTATCTTCAGCGATATTCTTTACGGAAAATTTGAATAGCTTCTCAAGGCCCAGGCCCCTGAGAAGGCCCATATTCATTTCGTTGGCGTTAAGTATTTCCATAACCGCGTTTATTTTTCTGGCCCTCAGTCCGAGCATGGCCAGAAGCCCCATGAAAGTACTGTCCATCCCGGCGCATTCATTCAAATCAACCGAGATTCTCTCAAAGAGTTCGTTTTCAAGATTTTTGGCAAGTGTGCGGAGAGGGGGCCCGTATTCAAATGTCGCACGGCCCTCCACTTTTATATTATATACGCCTTTATTATGCGCTATAAGGACATCCGTTTCTTTCATAAAACCCTCTCATCGGTTATTGTAACACAGCTTTTATTCTTCTTACACCGCGACTTGAACTTTCTTCCTTTGATATTTTAAATTTGCCGAGGGAACCTGTATTCTGAGCATGAGGCCCGCCGCATATTTCCATGCTGAAATCGCCGATTGAAAACACTTTCACCTTCTCACCGTAACGATCACCGAAAAGTCCTATTGCCCCTTGATTTTTAGCTTCCTCAACTGTCATTTCCCTGCATTCTATGGAAAGATTTCTTCCAATCACTTCATTTACTATTTTTTCAACTTCAGCTATTTCCTCTTCGCTCATTTTATCGTGATGCGAAAAGTCAAATCTGAGCCTGTCAGCGGTAATATTTGAGCCTTTCTGAGCGACATGTTCCCCAAGTATTTTACGAAGGGCTGTATGCAGGATGTGAGTTGCCGTATGCAATTTGGCGGTGGTTTCCGAGTTATCGGCCAAACCGCCTTTGAATTTCTGTTCGGCGCCTTTTCTTGAAAGCTCCTGATGTTTTTCGTATGCGGCGTTAAAGCCGTCTTTATCGACCTTGAAACCTCTCTCCGCGGCCATTTCTTCAGTAAGCTCAATTGGGAAACCGTAGGTTTCATAGAGGAAAAAGGCGTTTTTACCGCTTATGATTTTAGTCTGGATGTGCGGCGGCACTCTTGAAATAAGTTTTTCAAATTCCCGCGTTCCCTTTTCGAGGGTCTGCTCAAACTGTTTTTCCTCTCTGTCGAGATCTTCAAGTATTTTAGCTGAATTTACGGAAAGTTCGGGATAGACATCGGAATATTCAGCGATAACGACTTTTGCCATTGTTTCGGTAAAAGCTCCCTGAAGCCCGGTCTTTCTCGCCTCGCGTATTGCCCTTCTTATAAGTCTGCGCAAAACGTAAGACTGGTCAATATTTCCCGGCGCAACGCCATCCGCCATTATGAAGGCGGAAGCTCTCATGTGCTCAACTATTATTCTTTCGGAATTGGAACGTTCGTTTGGCGCTGAAATTCCGCGTATTTCATCGAGCTTGGCGAAAAGCGGGGCAAAAAGTTCGGTTTCATAACAGCTGGCTTTTCCCTGAAGTACGGCGGTAACGCGTTCAACACCCATACCGGTATCCACGTTGGGTTGTAGTAACGGCTCATAACGGCCCTCGGCGGTCTTGTTGTACTGCATGAAAACATCGTTCCATATCTCGACCCAGAGCCTGTCGTCGGGAGTAAATATTTCAGAAGGCGGATTTTTGCCTGTCCAGTAAAACATTTCGGTATCCGGTCCGCAAGGGCCTGTCTGACCGGCAGGGCCCCACCAGTTGTCTTTTTTCGGGCGTTTCGCAATTCTGTTTTCAGGAATGCCGAGTTTTTTCCACAGGTTATACGCTTCTTCATCGAAAGGCGCGTCATCATCTCCGGCAAATACCGTTACGGCGAGTTTATCGAGAGGGATGCCAAGCCATTCGGGGCTGCTGAGGAATTCAAAGCTGAATTCAATAGCTTCTTTTTTGAAATAATCGCCGAGAGACCAGTTGCCGAGCATTTCAAAAAATGTAAGATGCACGGGATCGCCGACTTCATCAATATCGCCTGTCCTTATGCACTTCTGATAATTGACCAGGCGTTTGCCGAGAGGATGTTTTTCCCCAAGCAGGAAAGGGACCAGCGGGTGCATTCCGGCAGTTGTGAAAAGGACAGTGGGGTCATTATCCGGCACCAGCGGCGCGCTCTTTGTCACAGCGTGTCCCTTCTTCACAAAAAAATCAATATATTTTTTCCTAAGTTCTTTAGCATTCATTATTAAACAGTATCCAAATATTATTTTTGAGAATTCATTATTTCGCAGTCTATACTCTACAACAGATATTTAAAGTTTCTAAGCATTTAACTTAATATTTTAATTTTTTGCGAAGCGGGTAATTCAAACCGGGCCGGACTTACGCATAGCGGCTTTTTTTTATGTGGGACATTGTCCCCGGCGGGCGGGATGGTATTATATCCGATATGGTACAAAAATATACTTTTTCTTCCGTTTGTTTTTAATTGCATATTTTGAGTGTATATTAAAATTTGTAAAAAAGTAAGGTCATAAAGAAAAAATAATGGCGTCTATTCGGGATATCACGGATACAAAAGGAAGAATCAACTATATTCAGCTTCGCGAGCTGGTGTCAAATACTTCACTTTCGGAATTCACAAGTCAGGCCCAATATCCCTTTCTGATAGGTAAAGAGCTTTATGACGGGGAGCTGAGAAAGAAAGTAGGAGCTACGACTTCAACGAGCACCATGAAATTTGACGCTTCCGAAATCCGTGAGAGGATAGCCAGTCTGGCTGAAGCGAAAAAAGCTTCAATAGCCAACGAACCGCCCGCACAGCCAGTTTCGGACACGGGAGGCATTTCACATGCCATATATTTGCTCAGGAAAAAACTTTATACAAAGGAAGATGAGCAGAACGTAATCAACATAGGCAGGGCGGAAGACAATGATATAGTGATCGCGGATTTTGTCATATCAAAGCATCACGCTCAAATCATTATTTTTCACGGGATGTATTTCATTCTTGATTTGAATTCTACAAACGGCACCAGGGTAAACCAGCAGCTCATAAGCCCGAAAATGAAAGTACAGCTTGCTATGAATGCCACTATAGCTTTCGGGCGTTTCTGTTTTGTTTTTACCCATCCGCTTCAAGTTTATCGCGCAATGCGCAAGGAAATTCTTGGTTTTTAAATATTGAAATCTATTTGCTGGAATTGCCGGTGAATAAGAGATATATTCATAGTGAGATAAAAGGGTAATTATTAATGGATATAAGCCAGAAGCAGAACATCGTCCAGACAATGCGTCAAGAACAGGTAATGACGCATCAGCAGATTCAGGCCCTTGAACTGCTCTTTCTGCCGGCCCTTGAACTCCAGGCCATGATTGATGAGGAAATTCAGAAAAACCCGGTCCTCGAAATTGAAAAAGCCGACGATGACAGCAGTTCAGAAAAAGAAACAGGGATTGACGATGATGAATGGCTTGAAAAAATACTCAAGCTAGATGAGGACAGCCGTTATATAAAAAACAGTTCTTCATCTTACTCGGCAGATGTTGAAGAGAAACGCAAACATTATCTCGAATCCATTACTTCAGAGAAAACATTTCAGGAAAATCTTCTTGAACAGCTCCGTTTTCTGGAGCTCGCGCCCGAAGAATACTCCTGTTGCGAAGTCATTATTTCGGGCCTTGATGATGACGGTTATCTGACAAGCCATCCCGCGGACCTGGCCATGGCTTCAGGACAAAGCCTCGAAAAAGTCAACAAGGCCATTTCAATTGTGCAACACCTTGAGCCGCCGGGCATAGCCGCGATTGACTTGAGGGAACGCCTGATGCTTCAGCTTGCCAAAAAAGGGAAAAAGGACAGTCTGGTATATACTGTGGTAAAAGATTATCTTGATGAAATAGCCGCGAACCATCTCCCGCAGGTCGCAAAAAAAATGGCCATAAGCATTGAAGAACTCAAAGAGCTCATAAATGAAATACAGGGACTCAATCCAAGGCTCGTTTCCGAAACGGTCAGTCCGCATGAATATATCCGCGAAGAAGTTTTTGTTGAGGAGGAAAACAATAATCTTACCGTGAAAGTAAACAATCAATACCTGCCCAATCTCTACATAAGCAAGCATTATAAGGAACTCCTGAAAGATGAGTCAACTCCAAAAGAAACGAAAGATTATATAAAAGAAAAATTGCATTCCGGCATTTTCCTTGTTAATAGTATAATACAAAGGCAGACGACGATAAAGAAAATCGCCAGTGCCCTTGTTGAGGAACAAAAGACGTTTTTCCTTAATGGCATGGAGTTTCTGAAGCCGATGACTATGGCCCAGATAGCGGAGATAGTCGGCATTCATGAAACCACAGTAAGCCGTGCCGTAGCGGGAAAACACCTTCGCTGCAAGTATGGGCTTTTTCCTTTGCGGCATTTTTTCTCTACAGGTTACGAGGCGGAAGACGGGAGTTCGGTATCGAAAAACGTCGTTAAGAACGCGATAAAGATGCTGATAGACAAGGAAGACGATAGTTCCCCTCTTTCGGACAGCGAAATAGTGGAGGAATTGAAGAAAGAAGGATATAAAGTCGCGAGAAGAACAGTCGCGAAATACAGAGAGAGCATGAATATTCTGCCGTCAAATTTGAGACGGCGTTATTGAAAAGCAGTGAATTATGAAAATAAGAAGAGATCTTGTAGCAAGCAGTTGGAATGAAAATGTGGAAGCGTCAAGCTATCCTAAAAAGGTGGCCAGTCTGCTTAATGATAAAGTTGTCTTTAATTTCCCCGATGGTATTCCAGCTTTTGAAAATTCCCAGAAATTCATAATCATACTCAATGAAAAAATAAAACCTTTCGTATATCTCAAATCCCTTGATATTGATGACCTCGGTTTCGTATGTATAGATCCTTTTCTTATATATCCGGAATATTCCATTAACATTCCCGGAAAAGATCTTTCCGTGCTAGGATTGAAAGATGCCGGCGCGGCCCTGATATTAAGTATGGTAACTGTGGAAAAAGATCCCAAGGACACTACGGCTAATATGCTTGCGCCTATCGTAATCAATATGGACAATTTTACCGGCAGACAGGTGATACTTGAAGAAAATTATCCGGTAAGATTCAGAATTTGGGAAGGCATGGAAGCCATTGAAAAGAACAAAAAGCCCTGAACCAGGAGTTTTCTCATGTTAATTCTGACAAGGAAGTCGGACGAGAGTATAATAATAGGGAATAATATCAAGATCAAAGTCCTTAAAGTACAGGGCAGCCAAGTACACATAGGCATTGACGCTCCCAGAGAGCTTTCCGTTTACCGTGAGGAAATCTACGAGCAGATACGCAAAGAAAACGTAAATGCCGTTCAACGCACTGTTGACGAAAACAAAATCAAGCAGCTTGAAGACAGCCTTTCCAACTTCAAAAATCTCTTCAACAGCGTTAAGAAAAAAGACAAGTAATCCGGCAAACCGCCGATCAGTCCAGTTCGAGAAAGAATTTCGATATCTCTCCTGCCGTTTTGAGATCAAGAATACGCTTTGTGGTTTCCGGTTTCTTAAAATCCTTTGCCAGCGCGTATAAAATCTGAAAATGAAGGCTGGGATCGCTTTTCGGGGTAAGTATCATAATCACTACATTTACGGGCGGCATCCGGGGACTGTTGAAGTCTATGCCTCTGACCGAGGTGCCCAGCGCCACAAGAATGCCCTTTACATTTTCCATCCTGGCGTGAGGCACAGCCAGTCCTGGCATCACCACTGTCGAAAGAACGTTTTCCCTGGCTATTACAGCATCGTAAATCTCTTTTTCGCCAACGCCGTTTGTGTTCATGGCAAGCTGTTTAGAAAGTTGCCTGATGGCGTCAGGGCCCTTCTCCGCGTCAAGTCCGCAGATTATATTTGTTTCTCTCAAAAAATGGTAAAATCTTGTGTCCATCAGTTCATCTTTTTTATTTAAGTCCTAATAATATTATTTCAGGAGATTATTCTATTCAACAGGTTTTTTGATAATTCACGATAAAAATCAGATTTTTTTTAAGCTGAAACAACTGGAAAAAGTTAAAAGTATGTTATATTGTATCTTATATCTGCATTGAATACTACATATAGTATGGTACGTAAAAATATGAACAGCAGAACTTTTTTATGAGACAGCCTTTACTTTGGAATTTTTCAGAATACATTTCGTTGAAACCATATTGTTTAGAGCCGTTAAAAGGATACAACATATAGTGTTATGAGTGAAGTTCAGAAACAACAGCAAGTATATGATGAAAGTAAAATCAAGACCCTGAGTTCGCTTGAGCATATACGGCTGCGCCCAGGTATGTACATCGGCAGAATGGGGGACGGGTCCCATCCCGATGATGGTATTTACATACTCATCAAAGAAGTGATTGACAACTCTGTTGATGAGTTCATAATGGGAACCGGACGGAGGGTTGACGTCTCGATAAACGGGAATGAGGTCTCAATACGCGACTACGGGAGCGGGATACCGCTGGGCAAGCTTGTGGACTGCGTTTCCGTCATGAACACAGGCGGAAAATATAATGATGAGGTTTATCAGTTCTCGGTCGGCCTCAATGGCGTCGGCACAAAGGCGGTTAACGCGTTGTCGGAAAAGTTTACCGTAATCTCTCACAGAGAGGGAAAGTTTAAGAAGGCGGTTTTTGAAACCGGAAAGCTTGTAGATGAATCCGAAGGTAAAATCCAGGCTAAAAACGGTACTCTCGTTTCCTTTATCCCCGATTCAAAACTCTTTCCAAAATATAATTTTGAGATGGAATACATAGAAAAACGCCTCTGGATGTACGCATACCTCAACAGCGGACTTTCGCTGTATCTGAACGGCAACAGGTTTTATTCCAAGGAAGGCCTTCAAGATCTTATCAAAGATGAAGTCGGTGAAGAAAAAATCTACGATGTCATTCATTACAAGGAAAAAACCCTCGAGTTCGCGTTCTGCCATACTCAGGATTACGGGGAAACCTATTTTTCATTTGTCAATGGACAATATACGAATGACGGCGGCACGCACCTTTCCGCTTTCAAAGAAGGTTTGCTTAAGTCCATAAATGAATTTTCCGGCAAATCCTACGACGCCGCCGACGTAAGGGACGGTATAGTCGGAGCTATCTCCATCAAGCTGAAAGAACCCATCTTCGAGTCCCAGACAAAAAATAAGCTCGGCAACACCGACATAAGAGGCTGGATTGTCAATGCCGTCAAAATTGCGGTACTGGATTATCTGCACCGCCATCTTGAAGAAGCGGAACTCCTCATCGAGAAAGTCCAGAGAAACGAGCAGGTCCGCAAAGAAATTCAGGCCGTCAAAAAACAGTCCAAGGAAAAGGCTAAGAAAATGAGCCTTAAGATACCCAAACTTAAAGACTGCAAATACCACTTCGGCGACAGTTCCAAAAAAGGCGACGAGACCATGATCTTTCTTACGGAAGGCCAGTCCGCGGCCGGCTCCATGGTAAGTTGCCGCAATGTCTATACGCAGGCCATTTTTTCTCTGAAAGGCAAACCCTTGAACTGCTTCGGGGAAAAAATCGACAAGGTTTATCAGAACGAGGAGCTTTACTATATCATGCAGACCCTCAACATAGAAGAGGATATAGAGGGGCTCCGTTACAGTAAAGTCATTATAGCAACCGATTCTGACGTTGACGGACTTCATATCCGGAATCTGCTTATAACTTTTTTCCTGACTTACTTTGAATCTCTTGTACTGGCAGGGCACCTGTACATACTCGAAACGCCTCTTTTCAGGGTGCGCAATAAAAAAGAGACGATATACTGTTATTCCGAGTATGAAAGAGACAATGCCATTCAGAAACTCGGCGGTCTGAACAGAGGCGCGGAAGTTACCAGGTTCAAAGGGCTTGGTGAAATTTCACCGAATGAGTTTGGACAGTTTATCGGAGAGGACATCAAGCTTGTGAGTGTTTCTGTTGACCACATGAGGGGCATACCTGAAATGCTGAACTTTTACATGGGTACCAACACACCGGACCGCAAAAATCACATAATGGAAAATCTGGTTTGATTTCATAAGGATTGATAATGTCGGAAAAAGATAAAAGCGGAAAGAAAAAAAGAGAAAAAAAGGAAGAAAAGCCTTTACAGGAAGATAATATCGCGGAAAACGATCCCGAAGAGGTGGAAGAAGATTCCGAAATCAGGGCCGTAGAGGGGAAGAAGGGGAGCAATATGTTTCTCCGCCGTCTCATGGACATGAATTTCGTGGAATACGCCTCCTATGTTATAAAAGAACGCGCTATACCTGATGTCGATGACGGGTTCAAACCTGTTCAGCGCCGTATTCTATGGTCCCTGCACAGAATGGATGACGGCAAATTCCATAAAGTCGCCAACGTCATAGGCCATTCCATGCAGTATCATCCCCATGGAGACGCTTCCATAGGCGATGCGCTTGTCGTCCTTTCCAATAAAGAATATTTTATAGAAAAGCAGGGAAATTTCGGTAACATCTTCACAGGGGACGGAGCTTCCGCGGCGCGTTACATAGAGTGCCGTCTTTCGCCGCTCGCCAGAGAAGTCCTCTTCAACTCCGATATTACGGAATTCACCGATTCCTACGACGGCAGAAATAAAGAGCCTGTAAGGCTCCCCTGCAAAGTGCCTTCACTCCTTATGCTCGGCACTGAAGGTATCGCCGTAGGTATGGCCACACGAATTGTACCACATAACTTCACGGAGCTCCTCCAGGCCCAGATTGCCATACTTAAAAATGAGTCTTTCGAGATATATCCCGATTTTCTTCAGGGCGGCACTATGGATGTTTCCGAATACAACGAAGGAAACGGAAAAGTTACTCTGCGCGCGAAAATAGAAATTGACGGCAGGAGGCTCATAATACGGGAAATTCCCGCTTTCACCACTACCGAAAGCCTTATCGCCTCCATTGAAAAGGCCGTGGAAAAAAATAAAATCAAAGTCGCAGCCATCAACGATTATACCGGAGAAAACGTCGAAATAGAAATAACCCCCATGCGCGGCTATGAACCTCAGAAAGCCCTCAGCGCGCTCTACGCATATACCGACTGTTCCATTTCGGTAACTGTAAATATGATGGTTATATGCGAGAACAGGCCTGTTCAGATGTGCGTCAGCGAAGTAATCAAGAGAAATACTGAAAAACTCCTCGAATACCTCCGCAGGGAATTGGAAATAGAACAGGGCAAACTCAATGAAAAACTTCATGAAAAAACCCTTGCCCAGATATTCATAGAAAACAGAATTTACAAGCGAATCGAAAAATGCAAAACCTACGAGCTGGTTATGAGCGAGGTCAGAAAAGGCCTTGAGGAATTCAAACACATGTTCATAAGAGATTTGCTTGATGACGATATAGAAAAACTCCTCGCCATACAGATACGCAGAATTTCACTTTTTGACATGAACAAAAATAAACTGGACATAGATGATATACTCGCCCAGCTCGAACAGGTGCAGAAAAACCTCAAGAGGCTGAAGGCTTACGCTATAAAATACCTGAATGAGCTTATAGAAAAATATGGAAAAATGTTCCCGCGCCGCACTGAAATAGAAACTTTCCACAAAATAGACCGCCATGCGATAGCGCTTAACAATATTAAAGTCGGATGGGACAAGAAAAACTGTTATATCGGCACCAGCATAAGAAGCGAAGACCAGGTAACATGTAACGAGTTCGACCATCTCCTCTGCGTTGAGCGCAGCGGCAATTACAAAGTCATAAACATTCCCGAAAAAGTTTATATCGGCAAGCTTTATGAATTCAGAAAATACGACAAAAGCACTGAATTCGGTGTGGTTTATTCGGAAACAAAATCCGGCAAATGGTACATGAAACGTTGCGTCATCGACAAATTCATAACCGATAAGGAATACAGGCTCTGCCCCGAAGGCTGTCGCCTTGAACTTATCACTCCGCGCCCAAGGTCAATTTACCGTTGTGAAGTCGATACAAAGTACAAAGATAAAAAGGTTTTCGAACTCAATCTGAGTGAAGCCCCGGATAGAAGTCCAAAAGCCAGAGGTTTGCTCGTTTCCTCAAAGAAACTTATCAATATAACTTTTATCCGCCTCATAGACGGTGAAACCCCTCCTGATGGCGAAAACGGCAATCCGCCTCAGAACGGAAATGAAAACCCTCCTCCACAGGGTGAAGCTCCTGAAACCGTTGAAAATAAGAACATTGAAAATCAAGAGGAAATTTCCGAAAAAACACCTAAACAGAAAAAGCCATCCAAGTCAGATACCAAATCCCAGCATCCCGCCCTGATACCTGGAACTGATGAGGAAACAGAAAAAACTCCCTCTGAAAAAAGCAAGGGAAAAAAGCCGGAACAGAAAATCAAAGCCCCTAAAAAAAGTAGCGGAGAAGAAGAAGATTTCGGTATAACCCAGCCCGAATTCGGCTTCTGAGCGGTGTAGGAGTACAGGGAGTTTCGGGAAGGATAAAGACTGATAAATATTCGAGATAAGCGCACTGCGGGGAATAATATATACGGTAATGCAGATAAAGAGTGGCATGGTACTAGATAATATAGAATAAGAAAATAAGAGGGTTTAATTAATGTCCAGAGTAAAAGGTTTTTTTAAAAATTTTCTTTCTTTTTTATTATTAGTATTAATATTTATATTAATCTCATCTGCGCTTATTAAGTATAGTAACGAGAAAGAACTATGCTTAAATAAAAATTATAATATTCTGCATGATATTGTGATGGCGACAAAATATTACTTGCAGTGTAACAAGGACTTACCTCCTGTATTGAAATTGCTCAAAACCAAACCTTATTGGAGTATTGATAATAAAATCAATGATTGGAGAGATCCAAGTAGAACTTTTGCATCCAGATTTTTTATTAATAAAAAAACTAATTTAGAAAATAATTGTTCATTTATTTATAACCCTAACATTAATATTAAAAAAAGTATTCCCTATGATTTTATAATTGCCGCTGAACCATTTCCTACAGATGGGTATAGATATGTAGCATTTCTAAATCCTAAAAAGGACAATGAAAATTTTCCGGATTCAGTTCAAAGAATATCAGAAAAGGAATTTCAGGAGATAGCTAAAAAATACAAATGGAATTTACCATATACCACACGGGATGATGAATTGGAAAAAATTAATGCTAAAAGTAAATAATCATGGTGAGGGTGTAAAAAACATACAGGAAATAGATCTGTCACCCGCAGTGAGGTATTCTATGGACATAAAAAAAGCATTAAAGAGAATTCTAATTGGATTTGTCTTTATTATTTTTATTGTATTGTCTCTTATATCTTGGGGAAAATATAAAAATGAAGAGGGATTGTGTTTTTCACAAAATAGATGTGTTTTGATGGATATTGAGATGGCTCTCCTATCTTATATTGATGATACTGGACAAATATCACCTAACTTATCATACCTGAATAATGAAAATTATTGGAACAGCGCCAATAAAATAAATGATTGGAGAGACCCTATAAGGCTTTTGGTTCCTGAGCAAGGTCTTATATATTTTTTACCATGGAACCGACATGATGTCTTTTATAATGATAGAACAAAAATTGAAAAGAACTGTTCTTATATTTACAATCCTAATGTCGATATTAAAAACGTTCCAGATGATTTTATAATTGTAGCTGAGCCATTTCCTTCGTACGGGTATAGATATGTACTCTTTCTGAAACCAATTATTACACGTAATACTTTAAAAAATGCTTTAGAACAAATACCGGAAAAGGAATTTCAGGAGATAGCTAAAAAATATAAATGGCAATTGCCATATACCACACGGAACGCTGAATTAAAAAAGATTAATACTAAAAGGCCACCGAGGGGTCTGACCTGCCACTCATCGAGGGGCTCATCGATCATCGAGGGGTCTGACCCCTTAGAATAAGCTGTAACTTGTTTTTGTTAAGATTATAGTATTTACTTGACAAATCTAATGTAACCGTGTAATTTCATTTTTAGTGCCTTAAAAGTTAAATTAGAGTTTTATTGAGGTGATTATGCCGCGCCGGAAAAGAGATTGGAGTTTGGGAGGAGTTTATCATATTACGCACAGATGCCACGAGAAGAATTTTCTG
>Ga0209417_1004979_pt1 | contig 15180 bp, 9 predicted proteins | sample RifGroF2_FD_184002 | JGI IMG/M metagenome (GOLD analysis project Ga0209417, IMG submission 184002) | Groundwater microbial communities from Rifle, Colorado, USA - Groundwater F2 (SPAdes) (version 2) | ecosystem: Environmental > Aquatic > Deep subsurface > Groundwater | place: Rifle, Colorado... | reverse complement strand
GGTACGGCTGAATGTCTTTCCTTTCAAGCAAGCGTCCTTTGCTTGGACATTTGTGCATCTCAATTGTGAAGATCTGCTTATCTTCATCGAGCGTCATTTTGAAATCCGCTGCTTCCTCAGATAAACTATAACTCCAATATTCAAAACAACCAGCAAGGCCCTTTTCGGTCACAAGATCACGCAAGTTTGTTAGGAATGCATCCGACAGATTTTCCCAAAAATTAACTACTAATTCCTTACCGCCCTGCTGCTCAAGGAATTTAAATAGTTCACTATATGCTGGAATAAATTCTGTGCATGATATCATTTAAGACTCCGTTTTTTCCAAAACTGCTGAATACACTGTGCACGACCAGGCTTGTATTCACATGAGCAATTGTAGCCCGCAGATTCGCAAATGGCTTTATTGACCTGAACAGTAGTTTCACAATAGCGGTGTGTAAAAAGCTGGCCCGTCGTTCGAAGGTGCTTAATTGCGGGGCACTCAAATACCTCGATAGTAAGCAGGTCGCCACCGTAAATAATTTCGATTTTACCGCCCTCATGGTCAAAAACATTTTTAAAATGCATAGCTAACGCAGACAGACCTTTTGCCTTCATCTGAGTAATAAGCGGTGAATATACTTTTGTACCAAGGTTGTGAAGAAACTCCTTCGTCGATTTACGGCCGTAAAACTCATCAAGATATTTAATCGCATAGCATAACGCGCCATGAAAATCCTTGTGCAGATATTCGTTTTCTGAGGCTTTTCGTTCAAGAATCCTCGTCATTACCATCTCCTGTATGGAAATAAAACCATAGATTCACGATGAATGAGCTTGTCAATTTTTCGCTTTGTGCCAGGATCGACAGGATATTTAAGGTATCCCGCCGTCGTTGAAAAAATACCCATTTTGACGAGGGCATATTTAAGGCCTGTAAGCCAGCTCGTGATATTCTTGCCGCCATAAACGGTATAGTTAATGCGATCACAATGTGCCTGCAATTTTGCAACTGTTGCAAAATCGCCCTGCTGTGCTTTTTCAACCATTTGGGCGGTGAGATCGCCAATGAGTACTCCGCCGCCGGCCAGCACACCTTGATAACCTGCCTCAAGATAGGGAGTCATGCCCAATTCGTAACCTGTCATGACGAGCAGGGAGGATTTTTTGTGGCCAACTTCAAGGGCAAGTTTTTTGACGTCCTCACTGACCGATGAATCTTTAAAGAGTACAACATTTTTGTGAAGAAGTACTTTTTTGAGAACTCCAAGAGGCACAATAGTGGCCGATCTGCTGTAAATGCCTACCGGCAAAACAGACCGCTCGGCGATCTCCATATAGTGTTTCTCAATTACATTTGCCATTGGGCCGACGAACCACGGTTCGGCAATAATAGCAATATCAGCGTCATCAGCCTTGGCATCTTTTATGTGTTCAAGGACTTTCGGAAATGAATTGTCCGTAACCTGCACGGCCACCTTGATCTTTCCGCCAGCAGCAGCCGTGGTTGCTTCGGTAAGCCGCCGCATATCGTTGCGGGGCAGCCAAGGACCTTCACCGCAAGTACCGCCGATGAATATACCTTTCTGTTTAAGGTTTATGTGATGTTTAACCATCCTGCGAACCGATGCGGCATCAACAGCAAGGGATTCTGTAAATGGCGTTGGAGCTGCCGACCATGCGCCGGCAGATAATTGTAATTTTTGCATGCACTTCCTTTCAATTCAAGCGGGCAAAACCTTTGTGAGTAACTGGTCCTTTTAGCAAAGACAAGAGTTGATTATTCTTAAGTGACTGGGCAAGGATGCCAAATACCTCATCAATTGCCTTACCATAGAGTTCAACATGATTTCTGGTATGTGCAAGTGTCGGGTATAACATGGTTTTAGCCAGGAAACCGCGGTCGAGCATCAGCTGAGTATAAGCTGTCGATAATTCATCCGCGTGTTGATCCTCAAATTTGAAATGTGCCAGGCATGGATAACCGTCGGTAGAAACATTTAAACCATGCTTGGCTCCGCAACTTCGCCATAGCTCCATCACCTCTGTACCTATAACGGCAACATGTGAAGGAATATCTAATTTTTTCATTTTCTCCAGTGTTGCGATTGCCGCAACAGGTCCTACCGATTCCGTCCAATATGTGCTGCTTATAAAGCTTTGATGCGCACCTTCCATGGCCTCTTTTGTGCCGACAACCGCGCCCATTGGATGGCCGTTGCCCAGGGCCTTGGCAAAAAACGCTATATCAGGATTAACACCTAACTTAAGATGAGACCCGCCAAAGCAAAGACGCCAGCCGATAGTGATCTCATCAAATATGAGCATCGCCCCGCATGCATGCGTCTGCTCGCGAACAAATTCCATGAAGCCCGGCTGCGGATTATGATAGCGGCATGGCTCCATGACTACAGCCGCCAGGCGATCTCCATACCTTGCTATAATATCTGCAAATTGCTGCATATCATTATACTTGAAGGTCAGTGCAGTACCTTTTAATTCACGCGGTACACCATCTGGTGCTAAGCCCGGCAAGAGATGGCCGCTAAGCGAATCTGTATCTCCGAGATTTGCAGCAAGATACCAATCTTGCCAGCCATGGTAGCCGCAAACCGCAATAATAGAGCGTTTCGTAGTTGCCCTGGCAATACGGACAGCTACTGCTCCGGTCTCGCCGCCTGTACGTGTAAAACGTACCTGTGAAGCCCAGGGATGGATTTCGCAGAGCATATCAGCGAGCTTGACTTCTTCAGGAGGATTCAGCGTACACATTGCCCCATCATCAATACGCCGTTTTACGGCCTCGCTGACATCAGGATCAGCAAAACCCAGCAAACATGCCCCAATGCCGTTGCTTGTCATATCATAATAGTGATTACCATCCAAATCCCAACATTCGCAACCTTTGGCCCTACTGAAGTAAGCAGGCCACTGATCAGGCAAAAACATCTCTGGTCGTTTGCTCAAAAGCTGCGTACCGCCCGGAATGCGGGTTTTGGCATATTCATACAAATCACGAGAGACTTGATGATTTTGATGACTGATTTTGGATAATACGTTTTTCAAATAATTGTTCATAATAGTTTTTCAATTAAAGTGGTTTATTGCTTTACCAAGAATATCGGCTTGTTTCTGCCCCTCATCTAAATCATAGAGATTAAGCTTCATCTGGATTAATCTAGGCTGTATGCGTTCGGTATTCGGCAGATACACTTGCCGATAATCTGGCATAACACCGGCCCGCTGCGGATACTTTGACGGATTTTCAAGTACCGCTTTACCAAGGTTTCGCATCACAGGTTCTTTATAATTGGCAGCCATGCACCATACCATCCATTACCGCCAAGCTCTACAAACTTCTTTCTAAATTCTTCCCAGCTCGGGCCTTTTTCCGCAATTCTCATGACATAGGTCCAATATGAATGCACGCAATAGTCTGGAGTCTTCTGCGGAATTAGCCAGCCACAATTTTTAATGACTTGGGCCAATTGGGCCGCAAGGGCCGCATTGCCACCAGTTCATCCAATCGCTCAAGCTCGGCAAGTGCGATTGCCGCGGCAATTTCTGGAAGTCTGAAATTATAGCCTAGCGATGCGTGCCTCTCGAACATCGGATGGGCACGAAGTTCTTTAGGGATAGTGTTACTGCCCGGCGTTGACGTAATAGTAGAATAACCAAAACAGCATGCCCGCCTTATATTAGCCGCGTATTCAGGATTATTGGTTATTGTAATGCCTCCATCTCCGCATGTAAGATGTTTTGATCCCTGAAAACTGAAACTGGCAGCATGACCTATAGAACCAACGATCCTGCCCTTGTAATAGCCAAGATAGCATTGTGCGTTATCTTCTATAACGAGCAGGTTATGCTTGCGGGCAAGTTCCATAATAGCATCGAGATCAGGGGCAAGACCATAAAGAGCTACTGGAATAATTGCCTTGGTACGGGGAGTTATTTTTCTTTCGACATCTTTGAGATCTATTTCAAATGTATCTGAATCTATATCAGCAAAAACAGGCACCGCATTTGCGTATAATGCCACAAACGCAGTCGCGCCTGCTGTGATCGAAGGCACGATAACTTCATCACCGGCGCCGATTCCTGCCGCAATCAATGCCGAGTGCATGGTCGCAGTGCCGTTTGCATGCAAAATCCCATATTTACAGCCGAACTTTTCAGCAAATTCGCTTTCAAGACGCAAGCTTATGCCACAGCCCCGGGTATTATGGATGCCATAATCTAGAAATTCCTGAATATACTGCGAAGCCTTTGGGGCAAGTCTCGGAATTGAACGCGTTTTTAAATCTTTTGATTTTAGCATATCTCGTTTTTTTTCCAAGCAGATTGGAAAGCCTGGTGTGCCTTCTAAGGAAAAGGCACACCAGACACTCTTAGACACAAATTACTCTTTATTAATTCCTAATACTGACCATCCTGTGCGCGGGGCGGCAAAGTCGCATTTGTACCACTCTATTGAGTTTTCATTAGCATCGCCCGGGGTCAAACTGTGATTTGGATTTTCCAGATAAATAACATTTCCGGTACCATCGCCATCAAAGCTGCTGACATAATGGCCGTCATACACATGCTTGTCGGATGTAAACGCACCCGTGTCGATAACAGTATGGCTTCCATTGCCCGGCGCATATAGTCGTGATATCGATGCTGGACCACCGCTACCATCCCAGTTTGGAGCCATGAAGATGTCGACCAAGCCATCGTCATCATAATCGCCGGCAGTAAACATACCACATTGACGCCACCCAGATGGTGTCGCCCTTAGAATAGGCTGCTGATTATCACCATTAGCTTCATAGATATCCGCTCGTCTAACGGTGGATTTGCCTGCCCACCATTTACCGTTATGAGACGACAAAAGCAGGTCATTGTAGCCATCTTCATCAATATCTATGATTTGCGCACGATGAGGGGCCCTATCATTATCGTCCGGCACCGCGGGATGAATAGTTCTTCTGTATACCAGAGCATCATCAGAACCTGTGGCCTCAAGCCATTGTGTATAACCACCAGTGCTTGACTGATACCTACCAACTATAACATCCATATAGGAGTCGTTATCAAGATAGCCACATGCAAACTGTATTCCGCTTCTATCCCATAACGTGTAACTGTATTCAAGCGTGTGATTACTCGAATTAACTTCGTAGAGGTCTGTATGGCCGCCGCATGGATCAGTTGTATATGTCCATCCAACAAGCAGCTCCTCAATGCCATCAGCATCGAAGTCACTTGGACAAGCGGTACGATAGATATGACTTGAACTGCTATCAAGCGTACCAATAGCGGCTGTATTATCTGCGGTAGCCCTGAGCAGTTCCACAGCTCCATTCTTGGCGATATACGCACCATGATCGCCAAATTGTACGTCATTGTAGCTGCTTCCTGACCAGTCATCGACCAGCGTTACAGAATCAGCCGAACGCGATTCATACCACTTCACGCCACCTGAACCGCATACAATAAGGTCCATATACGAATCACCATCAAGATCACCGACAGCCATTTCGTCGAAGGTCTCGCTCGCAGATGCCGCAATGCAGATATGTTTGGTGAAAGGCGCATAATAGACCATCGTTTTGACACTGCTTATCGTTTTAGCAGGGTAGGGATTCGTCCACTCATACGCATAAACAGCTCTGAGGTCATTGGCTTTATCAGAACTGCCGTAGTTACTATACGCCAGCCAAGCCTTGCCTTCCTGATTGGAATCATAAATACTGGTGGCAGTACTCATTGACCCAATATTCTTGCCGAACACCACAGGTATATCGACATAAGTGGCGTCGCTATAGGTTATCCTGTACGTACCTATCTGCTGACCAAGACCCGTTGCATAAGGAGTGGCATGCAGGAATGTCAGCTTACTCGCAGTGCTATTTATTGCAATCGTAATGTCATCATAATTAACGTTGCGATTGTCAATATCATACGCAGCTACAGCACTTCCCGAATTAGGAACTCGTGTAACCTCTACCTTATCTCCTATATGAGCTCCTTCCAGTAAACCCCTTGCACTATTATCTGCCATTAACACAAAGCCATTTTTCGGAACTCTGCTGTCGCCTGTCTCGGCGTATTCGGAGATAGCAGTTACCTCCTCATTCTCAACAACAAGTTCCGTTGCCCAAGGTCCGCACAGCGTATGGAATTTTTCCGGGCGTGTATAAATAGCCACATCTTCATCTACCCACTCATTTATCGTGCTTACGTTAAAGTCAGCTATAATCGTTCCAGCACGTGAGATGTGTACATGATGATAATACGACGCAGAGTCCTGACGATCTTCCGTCGGGAAAGTACCGTCAAAAGGACTTTGAATTTCTACATATTCGCCAGTACCCAGTTTGAACGGTTCGCCCATTAAATAGAATGTGTCTATCCCGTAACGAGGCACCTCAAACATCATCTTCTCTAACAGATCAACTGCATCATCCCCGGTATGACGACCGCTGCTCAGACCTGATAGATCGATAGCTGTAACCGAAGGCTTTTGCCTACTGTCGCGTGCCCAACGGTCCAAAACAGTAGCTAAGGCTGAATCGAACAACATACGATCCGCAAAGGCTGTATTAAGGTCTTCATCCGGTTCCTTATACCAGGTATAATGAGCCGTCATGGTCGGTACGCGCAAAAAGTGCTCACCCGTCCACATTGTACCAGTGGTGATAACATCTTTACCCATCTCAGCAACAACCCACTGGGTATTGATAGCACCCATAGTGCCTTCATTAACTGCGGTGCGTGCGCAATCCGCTATGGACATTAGCATCCAGCCCGAATTGATCACAGGATTGCCCGCGGCCTGGAATAAATTAGTACTATCCAAACCGCCGCTCCCATGATTATATTCCCAAACGTCAATGATAACATCATCTGGAATGACAAACCGTGCCGCCGCACTGCCGGTAGCACCACTAGTGCCATGAGCAACACCACTCACTTCACCGGGATAAACAAGCATATCATGGCAGATGATCAAACTCATACCATGATTTTTAACCAGGTTGTCTACTGCTGTAATATGATCAGCAAATGTGTCTTTGACGCTCTTGCCAAGAAGCACAGCATTTCCCGTGAGAGTTGGAAAGGTTTCATCCATACCCGCATGGAAATACGCGGGATTGCCAAAATCATACCTTATCTCATCGAGCAAATCATCAATCAGCTCATAATTGTTGGCATCCTTCATATTGATACCGAGCATGTAATTCGGGTCTGGCTGAATAGTACTCTTCCAGTAAGGAGAGCGGTCATAATGACCAAGCAAATTACTGGCCGGTATTACCGTGAAACCCCGTTTTTTGGCATACTGAACCATATCACGGATTTGCGCCTTTGTATAGCCCGTTCCATCATCCTCAGTTGATGAGTTGCTGTCCCAGTTTTTGCCTATATCAAATACAAGCGTATTAAGGTGTGTTTTAAATCCTGCTTGTACTATATGCTTTACTGAATTAACATCCTGAATGTTGCCGTTCATCTGCAGATCAAGACCACGCATTCCTGTGATCGCAGGATAATCGTCTATCGCAACAGCTGGAACTATCAAACTCGAACCCTGCATCCGCAGCCGGGCATCACCAAGTATGCGCATCACAGTACCAACACCACTGCGAACACCATCCTGATCCTTGCCCTTGACAATTATCTTCGAGCTTGGGCCTATTGTCAGTTGGTAGCCGCCTGTATGCGTTAAGTTCGTATCTCGGCCGAGCGAGATCGAATTGCCGCTCGGCTCTGTTTGTGTGGTCGTGAGGTCCAGGCCGAAGCTGTCCTTAATATAGTCTTTCAATACGGTCGCAAAGTTCACGTCCCCTGAATTCTGATAGTAAATTTTTGTGCTGGAATTAAGCACGAAATCCTGCAGGCCGGAGCCTTCATCTATTGATCGCGGTACCGCGGCAAGATTCCAGTTCTCCGCATAGAATGCGTTTGGATTACCTGAGAATACGGCGTAGGCAGCATTATATTGGCCGGTGAATGAACCTGCACCGGTAAAACCATTGTCTGCACCGCTCGCCTCACCCCACTGCACATCATAGGTGCTTGGCTTTGAGCCAAACCATAGATTCATCAGACCGTCATTATCATAATCGCCTGCCGCGAGACAGCCTGAACGATGATACGCGTTGAAGTCGTTTCGCCAGGCGTAGCTGTTATCACCAGTCGCTTCAACCCAATTAGTCGATTCACCATTATTCATGGCAGATATGATGAGATCCTTATTGCCATCGCCATCAAGATCTGTCAGCATGAGATGCTTGGCGCTTCTGGTGGTTATGGTATCTCTCTGGGTTACCGCGTTATCGGCACCGGTCGCCTCAAACCACATGATACCATTAGAATTTGTACAGCTTATGAATAAATCCATATAACCGTCGTCATCAAATAAGCCAGCTATTGACTCATACCCTCCGACAGTGCTCATGAAAGTATTGATCTTAGTAAAATTAGTCCCGTCATCTTCGTAAAGATCGATGTAGCCGCTGGTTGGATCGCTCGTCCAATACCAGGCCACGAATACCTCTGTCTTACCGTCCAGATCAAAATCGGACGGACAAACCATGTTGTAGGTTTTAGTGGAAGTATCCAGCAATGCTGTTAGTGTAGCCGAACCTGCTGAACTTGAAGTTAGTTTGTACAAATATCCCGGTCTTGCAATATATGCAGTATTATTAAAAATTTTAATATCTTTGACATTCCAGCCCGATGCCCCCCAAGTGGACACCGAGGTGGCAGTATCATTCAATCTGGCCTCATACCATTTAATGCCGTATGAGCCGCCCACAAGGAGATCCTGATGCTCATCTTTATCAATATCTCCAATTGCCATTACATCAAATGTTTGCGCAACATACGAATATAGAGTATGCGAACTGGTACCGCCGGTGGAAGGATTATATTCGTACCAGTCTATCTGGCCGTTACCGCCTGTGCTGGTCGATATTATCAAATCAGAATTTGAATCTCCGTCAAATGAATTGAAAATATGCCCTCTTGCATTTCCTACAACCGCAAATAAAACGCATAAACAGACAATCGCCATGTATTTAAGCGTTACAACTCTCATGTTCGCCTCCATTTTAATTTTGAAAGTTATTTTAGTTCTCCACATAATAGAAAAGTAAACAGGGTTGTAGCGTCAAAGGGGAGTAAGAAATCATTCCAAAGCGCAACCGCTTGCGCAGAATCAAAAAATCCATTATTTCATAAGACCTCCTTAATGGGTGCATTACTGAATCTACAAACACCCGCCATTCGAAATGATAATTTGCTGATACCAATAGGCGGATTCCTTTAAAATACGCCTTTGGTCACGATAATCAATGTAGATCAAGCCAAACCGTTTATTGTATCCAAACGACCATTCAAAGTTGTCAGTTAGAGACCACTGAAAATATCCTTTGACAGGAATGCCCTCATCACAAATTCTTTTTAGTTGAACCAAATAGCGATGAAGGAAATCAATTCGCTGTGGGTCATGAACCTTTCCATCAACACTTGGCCAATCTGTATTAGCCATTCCATTCTCAGTAATAAAAATGGGCTTTTTATAACGTTCGTATAAGAATTTCGGTCCCCAATACAGAGCTTCAGGCGTGACCGGCCAATCCATTGCCGTACCAGCAAAGCCATTATAAAGCTGGGCCTCTTTACAATTGCCATCTTGATCCGCTGTTACATAAGCTCCGTTATAAATATTAGAACCTAAAAAATCAATAGGCGTGCTAATAGTTTCCATCTCGTCAGTACTGAAGTGCGGAACCGCATCACCATACAGCCTCAGGCCGTCTTCGGGATATCTACCCAGTAATACCGAATCCATCCACCAGGTATTATTCCAACAGGAACTATCGTTTACGCTGAATGTCGCATGGCGAGCTCTTTCAACGTCCTCCATGGCATCAGTAGTAGGCATTTTAATGATACCTACTGGCGCATAACCAATGCTGGGTTTACGCTTGGCGTACTCACGAATAACCTGCACACTTCGGCCATGAGCAACCAATGCATGATGTCCGGCGATTAATACCTCTGCTAAATCAAGCTTATCCCCCGGTGCATGAATTCCAGTTTGATGGCCAAGTCCAATAAAGCATTGCGGCTCATTAAGAGTAATCCAGTTCTCAACACGATCAGAGAAATTATTGACAACTATTTTTGTGTACTCCGCAAACCATTTCGGACTATCATGATTAAGCCAGCTTCCGCGGCGATAAAGGTCATAGGGATAATCCCAGTGAAAAAGAGTTATGTACGGAATTATATCGTTCTCGAGCAATTCGTTAATGAGAGCATTATAAAACGCAATCCCCTGAGGATTGACCTCACCAGTTCCACCTGGAATAATTCTCGGCCATGATAATGAGAAGCGATAAGCTCTTATCCCTATCTCTTTCATCAAAACGACGTCTTGCTTAAAAGCATGATAGTGATCACAAGCTATCTCCCCATTCTGTGCCTGATAGATTGCGCCTTGTTTTCTACACATCATATCCCATACGGACAAACCTTTGCCGTCAGCGTATGCAGCACCTTCGATTTGATACGCAGACGAAGCAGCACCCCATATAAAATCAGTTGAAAAAGTCATTGTGCATCCCTACAGAAAAACACGCCAGAGGTATCATTATTTATTCTGATTGAACCGTGACCGCTTTGGGCTTTGAATAAGCTGGATTGAGATTGTCTGACGAGACCGTTCCATCATCACCGCTATCAACATTGGAAGCTTTGAGAGATCTGAACAGATCGAACATATCCCTGAATCCACCTACGAGGAACCATGCCGTACTCACCACACCGATAACTGCAAGGAAGCCGAAATGGATCAGCCAATACTTAGACCAGCCCGTGTCAGTCGTCTTCCAGAAAATAGCAATAGTAGTTCCTACCAAAAATACTATAAAAAATGTTATACTCCAGCCAATAAAACTGAAATATATAAATTTATCCCAGAACGTAAACTCAGGCGTAATACCCAATAGCTCGGAAAAAGTTTTGTTCTTCCAAAACGCCTTACCCTCGCCAGTATCAACGCGAGTTTTTTCACGATGCAGCATTTCGTCTAGATCAAAGCCCGGCCTAACCTTAGTACACAGACTTACAATGATATATGCCAAAATTGCGATAATAGCTGTACCAAAAGACATCTGCACACCATCTAACGGAAACTCCGCTGGCAATCTCCGCATCCATTCGATATCGGAGAATTTCTCCTTCAACAAAGGCACTAATGGTGACCATAATACATTCTTGATAAGAACACCGCATATAGAAAGTATCGCACCAGTACTCATTGAAGCCCATGCACCTGCAGTTGTACCTCTTCTCCAATATAAACCACCCACGATAATAGCACCTGCGCCGCCAAGAAAAATCGCTCCGGTCGAATACAGGAACATCAATATGTAGTCCCTCATCGGAAAGACCATGCTGAAAATCCACACGAACGCAGCCACACCAACTATACTAAGGCGAAGGTACTTTATATGCTTTTCAGGCGAGAAGTGGTCGGCACTTCGTCTCAGAGGCATAACAACATCCTGCATAAAAATGCTATAGCCACTCATCAGGCAGGCCTGATGAGTGGCTATAGACGCAGCCACCATGGTTGCGCAAAACAATCCCAGTATTCCGGTTGGCAGGATCGCTTTTAACATCAGCGGAACACGGATCTGATCCTGTGTACTCAATTCCAGTCCGGCAAGACCGGCATTAACAAGGCCCGCTTTGTCAGGCATCAAATTGCTGTTTAGTAATACATAGGCACATACAGGTATCAGTGGCACCACGACCCATATAACACCCGCTCGCCACGTGGAGACAATACGACTCATACGAGCCTCATGTGCATTTTTTGCCGAGCAATAACATCCCTGTGTGCCCTGCCATGCCATATAGCAATAAATATTAAACGCCGCGTTCATCAAAAAAAACGGCAGTGCAAAATTTGCAATATTTTTTTGATCGAAGGGGTTTGCCAGCGACTTTCCAGGCTCGACAGTTTTTAATACGCCAACGATATCAGACCAATTAAACTGAATTATTAATACAACCATGATCAACAGGAACACGATATTTACAAATTGCCCCTGCAAAAAATCTGTAACAAGCACCGATATCTGGCCGCCAAAAAGTGTAAACGTCAAAGCGGTTAAAAGTATAATCGCCATAATAGCGCCCATCGTTAAATTAATCTCGAACCCTCCTATGGAGGCAAAATATTGCGGTATGCTGCAGAAATAAATAAAAAATTTAGCTTCAATAGCAGGGAAAATGCCATAGTTGATTACACCAGCCGTTACCGCCAGTATGCCGGCACAAATCCTGAACTTTCGACTGTACCGCATTTCGAAAAATTGCGCCATCGTTAGTGCCTTAGTTTGACGATAACGATACACAATCCAACCTGACATCGATATCACCATAAATATCGGCCATGTTGCAAGCCCCCACCACACCGCTGCAAAACCAGCGGTATAAAACCGCTGAAATTCCGCTAGGACTGTAACCGCTCCAAACGATGCCATGCCTTCTGCCATGGTCAGAAGATATCGCCCGGCAGACCGATTGGCTGCAAGAAATGAAGCCGCACTTTTGACATATGTTCTTGTGGCACATGCGCCAGCGGCAAGCCCCGCCACGACAATGCACACTATAGCCCAATCAAATATATGCATATTAGAATTTACCTGACCGAGTTCTTATGCTCTGCTCAATTATACATTAGCTTTTATAAAGCCAAGCAATTCATCGACTTGACAAAAAGCTAAACTTGTAACCGTATCCGCGCATCCATAGTAAATGGCAATACGCCCAGTTGGCGCATCACATAATGTCGCACACGGAAACACGACATTGGGCACATCGCCAACGCATTCGTATAGCTTTTGCGGACTCAGCAGGTAAGGCGTAGCTCGGTATTTCACCTTCCATGGCTCATTAAGATCAAGAAGTGCCGCACCAAAGCTGTAAACAAAACCGCTACATGACGTTAATACGCCATGGTAGAACAAAAGCCATCCTTCTTTCGTTTCAATCGGTATTGGGCCGGCACCTATTTTGGTACTTTGCCAGCATAGGTCAGGTGATGTGGCCATGACAAACCTATGTCGGCCCCAGTAATTCAAGTCAATACTTTCGCTATAAAATATGTCACCAAAATCATTATGGCCTGGACCTGATGGCCTGCTTAACATCACATACTTGCCATTGATCTTTTTTGGGAACATAACGCCGTTTCTGTTAAACGGCAGAAATGCATTTTCAAGCTGATAAAAAGTCTTAAAATCAAATGTATAGCCCATACCAATTGTTGGACCGTGATAACCGTTACACCATGTTACATAATAACGATCCTCAATCCAACACACACGCGGGTCATAGCCATAAACAAAGTTTCCTATTTCAGGGTCTTCACAAATGAACTTTATCGGCTCTGGATTTATTTGCCAGTCAAATCCATCTCTGCTCCAACCGGCATGAAGTCGCATATGACGCTTAGTGTCGTCGCACCTAAATACACCAGCAAAACTACCCTCAAATGGCACAACAGCACTGTTAAAAATACTATTCGAGAACGGGAGCAAATCACGCTGTATTATAGGATTTTTACTATATCTCCAAACAACGTTTTTGCAAGCATCAGATTTATTCTCCCATGGTATGTTAGGCAAGGATTTGCCAACCAGGGTTGTGCTTGCATTCGAGTGTGCAGCTTTAAGCTTTTCAAGTTCGATCATAATAAATAGTACCCTTAAAAATAATTTCTCACCTTGACATCAACCATTGTTCTGTAAAAACAGATAAATCTTTGAGACCAACTAAACAGTCGTCATCAAAATCGCCGGCAAAGTTGTACTCCCCGCAAAAATCATTGTAACTCGTCATGCCCAGCACCACAACTCCTATCAAAGGTGCATTAGCCCCGCGAGATATTGTAATAGTTTTAACTGTTTTTTCTGGGACGGGATTTTTCCAATGAAACGAATAGATTTCTTCTACTTCACCCAGCCATATTTTCTTGCTCACATTAGGATCATACATTCCGACAGACTCATTGAATGCGCCAAGCTCTCGGCCAAAGTACATATTATAAGGACCACTCTGTGAATTATCGCTATATGTAAACATATACCCGACCACCGGAGCATCGCCCGGCATAGTTGAATATACCGCTGATTGTAGAATTTCCAGATTTTGTATCTTGCTGTTGACTGTGATAAACTTGCCCGATGAAGTTGCCGGAATTGCACGATTATCAAGAACAAATGCTGGTTCATTATGGTCGCTGTATACGCGTTCAACTGTAACCGTATCACCAAGAGAAACTCCGGTTGCGATGTCGCCCATTCTGCTTCCATGGGCACTGAGTACAAACCCATTTCGTGGTATACGGCTATCAGCTGAATTGTAAGTTTGCATCAGAACAACTTTGCCATTGCTGACAACTGTTTCGCTACCCCAAATACTGGTATTTGTTCGTCGATTCTGATTTGTATAAATCACGAGCTGATCCTGCCCTCGGCCTATGTTGACCCCATCAACATCAAAAGTCCGAAGCTTTGTGCTCCCCTTTTTGATCGTTACACGATGTTTGTAAGCTGGCGAATTTTGGTTATCGGCTATAGCAAAAGAACCGCTGAATTTGCTTTGCCACTCCAGGTACCTGCTGGTATCAACCTTGAATGGCATACCGCGAAAGTATGACAACCCATTTTTATGCGGAACCGCCGCATTTACCGCATTAATAATTCGAGGCCCATCATCATCCAAATTGCGAAGGCCTGTTATTGCCGACATGTCTATAAAATTGCAATCTCGAGGTATCCTTCTTGTGCCCCGCTCCCAACGACATAAGTTTGAGAAGACCGCAGGATCAAAACCTACCGTTCTGGAGTCTCCGACTTCCGCCCTGGAATACCATGAATAATGCCCTCCAAGCGCGAGGGATCGTGAAAAATGCTCATTTTGCCAGAACACCTGGGCCAGTGGATTAGGGTACACACAAATGTCGGTCCATGTTCCAGTAATCATGCCCGCAAGATTTTGCGTTACAACCGTATTGGACATATCACTTACTGATACGTCCATCCAGGCAAGCCCGATCACAGGATTACCCAGCATCTTGAAAAGCTGCACACATGTTACTCCGCCGCCGTTGTTGTAATCCCA
>Ga0209417_1004976_pt1 | contig 15187 bp, 10 predicted proteins | sample RifGroF2_FD_184002 | JGI IMG/M metagenome (GOLD analysis project Ga0209417, IMG submission 184002) | Groundwater microbial communities from Rifle, Colorado, USA - Groundwater F2 (SPAdes) (version 2) | ecosystem: Environmental > Aquatic > Deep subsurface > Groundwater | place: Rifle, Colorado... | reverse complement strand
ATCTGAACTGGAGCGTAGCTGCCTTAAGTGTGGTTGTTGCCGTGGTAGCTATACTACTCGCAACACTAATGTATCGGAAGGAAAGTACTATTCCTGTGAAACTGGCTAAAACATTCGGAGGGTTGCATAAAGCTGCCGGACGCCGTTTTTATATCGATGAAGTGTATCTCTTTATTACAAAGAAAGTTATTTTCAAAAATGTGTCAGATCCCATTGCCTGGTTCGACCGTCACGTGATTGATGCCACCATGAATGGTTTCGCCGAAGTTACTCAGTGGATTTCCGTGAGAATCAAAGGATTTCAATCGGGCAGAATACAGCAGTACGCTTATGTTATTCTGCTGGGGACATTATTAATTGCTGCTTTAGTCATCTTTTTATAAAAAGTATAAGATATATGAACTTCTTATCCATATTCGTTCTTGTTCCCCTGTTGATGATGATGGCTTTGTTTTTTGCAAAGAACCGTGGTCAGATCAACTTTATTGCAGCCTCCGGGGCGACTGTGCTGTTGATTCTTTCAGGGCTACTCACTTACTTCTATCTTGCTGAACGTGCTGCCGGTAACACTGCCGAAATGCTTTTCATGGCTGATACAGTTTGGTATGCTCCTTTCAATATCCATTATTCGGTAGGAGTCGACGGAGTGTCGGTTGCCATGCTGATGCTTACGTCCATCATTGTTTTTACCGGCGTATTTGCTTCGTGGAAAATTGATCCGCTCCCGAAAGAGTTTTTCTTATGGTATTGTCTTTTGTCCATTGGCGTTTACGGATTCTTTATTTCGATAGACCTGTTTACCATGTTCATGTACTACGAAATAGCGTTGATTCCCATGTATCTGCTGATAGGCATCTGGGGAACGGGTAAGAAAGAATATGCGGCAATGAAGCTGACTTTGATGTTGATGGGTGGATCGGCTTTATTACTGGTAGGAATTTTAGGTATTTATTATTTCTCGGGTGCTGAATCCATGAATATCCTGGAGATTGCACAGAAATCAATTCCGCTATCGGCACAATATTATCTTTTCCCGCTGACTTTTATGGGATTCGGTGTGTTGGGTGCATTATTTCCTTTCCACACATGGTCGCCCGACGGTCATGCTTCGGCGCCTACAGCAGTATCGATGCTTCATGCGGGAGTATTAATGAAACTGGGGGGATACGGTGCTTTCCGTGTAGCAATGTACCTGATGCCTGAAGCGGCTCACGAAATGGCCTGGATATTCCTGATTCTGACAGGTATCAGTGTGGTTTACGGTGCTTTCTCGGCGGTTGTACAAACCGACCTGAAATATATCAATGCTTATTCATCGGTAAGTCACTGCGGACTGGTACTTTTTGCCATCCTGATGATGAACGAAACGGCGATGACGGGTGCGGTGATGCAAATGCTTTCGCACGGACTGATGACGGCTCTTTTCTTTGCTCTGATTGGGATGATTTACGGCAGAACGCATACGCGACTGATCACCCAAATGGGTGGTTTGATGAAAGTAATTCCTTTTCTGGGAGTAAGTTATGTCATTGCGGGTTTGGCTTCACTGGGTTTGCCGGGATTAAGCGGTTTCGTGGCCGAAATGACGATTTTCGTGGGAGCCTTTCAGGAAACTGATACTTTCCACCGTGTGCTGACCATCGTGGCTGCTTCATCCATTGTAATTACAGCGGTATATATCCTGAGAGTGGTGGGTAAAATCCTTTATGGAAAAGTGCAGGATGCGCATCATGAGGAACTGACCGATGCAACCTGGTGGGAACGCCTCTCGGTGGTTACGCTCATCGTTGCAATTGTTGCTTTGGGTTCAGTGCCATTGTGGATTTCGGATATGATTCATGATAGTCTGATTCCGGTCGTATCTCAGTTAATGAAATAAAATATATTGTAAAACGTATGTTTGAACTAAGAGTTAAGAACTAAGAGTTAAGAACTAAGAACTAAGAACTAAGAACTATGAGTTAGGTGAGAAAAAGAGTTGACTTAAGGTGATTACTGATTTGCAAAAATCAACTAAGTTTTTAACTCTTAGTTCTTAGTTCTTAACTCTTAGTTTAAAAGTGCCTTTTGTGGTCAACATACTCTAATAATTATAAAAGTCCGGGTAACGGAGTAGAAAAAATATGAATTACTCAAGTTTTTTACAATTACACGATGAGATATCGCTGCTTGCGGTAATCGTTATTCTTCTGATTTACGATATTTTCGCGAGCGAAAAGGCGCAACGTTATTTTCAACCGGTAGCCATAGTGCTGTTTGCGGTTCACACCTTACTGAACTGTGTGCCGCGCGATGCCTTTGAAATAACGGGCGGGATGTATAAGTATGTGCCGATGCTCACCTATGTGAAGACAATATTAAACATTGGTACTATCATCATTTTCCTGCAGGCGCACCACTGGCTCAATGGCGAAGAGAGTATCATCCGTCGCGGTGAGTTTTATTTTCTGACGCTTTGTACTTTGCTGGGAATGTATTTCATGATGTCGGCAGGGCACTTCCTGTTGTTCTTCATCGGAATTGAAACGGCGGCTATTCCTATGGCTACTTTAGTGGCTTTCAATAAATACAACCATAAATCGGCTGAAGCGGGTGCTAAATACATCTTGTCGTCGGTTTTTGCTTCGGGTATTTCTCTGTTCGGGATGTCAATGATTTATGGAACAACGGGTACTTTGTACTTCGATGACTTATCGACGCTGTTGACCGGTGGACCGATGCAGTTAATGGCATTGGTATTTTTTGCCATCGGATTGTTCTTCAAAATATCGCTGGTTCCTTTCCACCTCTGGACGCCGGATGTTTATGAAGGTGCACCCACCAATATCACTGCCTATCTTTCGGTAATTTCAAAGGGATCAGCAGTTTTCGTATTATTCACCATCTTTGTGAAGGTTTTCGGAAATATGATCGACCAGTGGCAGGCTATCTTATACGGACTGATTGTTGTCAGCATCACACTGGCGAATATCTTTGCCATCCGTCAGCAAAACCTCAAGCGTTTCCTTGCTTACTCTTCCATCTCACAGGCAGGTTACATCATGTTGGGTGTGATTAGTGGTACTGCCATGGGTATGAGTTCGCTCGTTTACTATATGCTGGTGTACATGTTCTCCAACTTAGCTGTTTTCGGGGTGGTTTCGGTCATCGAAAACCGTACAGGAAAAATCAGACTTAATGACTATAACGGTTTATACCAAACCAATCCGAAATTAAGTCTGGTGATGATGCTTGCCTTGTTTTCTCTGGCAGGTATTCCTCCTTTTGCAGGATTCTTCAGCAAGTTCTTTATCTTCTCGGCTGCAGTTCAACAAGGATTTTACGTGTTGGTATTCATTGCTTTGATCAACACTATCATTTCATTGTATTATTACCTGCTGGTGGTGAAAGCCATGTTCCTTACCAAAAGCGAAAATCCAATCGAAACGGTTAATAGTGATGTTCCCGTGAAAATCAGTTTGATAGTTTGTACATTGGCTATTGTGCTTACCGGACTCTTCAGCGCTGTTTACGAAAACATCTCTCTGCTCGGTTTCGGTCTCTGATTTGTTTTTCTTTAAATTTTGCATTACATTCGTGGTGTTAATTGTCGACAGTCTACAGTCAACAGTCAGCAGTCAACAGTCTACTGTTCGTCGTCTGTCGACCGTCGTCTGTTGTCTGTCGACCATATTTATAACGCCATGAAAATCTTCAGAATTGTAATGCTTATGAGCTTAATATCATTGTATTCCTGTGGAAATAGGGAGGAAGTAACCCCTAAAGTTGAAGAAGGTTTTATCGAAGTGCCGGGTGGTCGTGTATGGTACCGCATTGTTGGCGCAGATAAACCCGGTGTTCCTCTCCTTACTTTGCATGGTGGCCCCGGTGCCCCGCATGATTATCTTGAACCAATGGAAGCCCTGGCAACCGATCGTCCGGTGATATTTTATGATCAGTTAGGATGCGGTAATTCGGAACTTCCGACCGATACCTCTTTGTGGAATGTAGAGCGTTTTGTGGAAGAACTGGAGCAGGTTCGTACAGCGCTGAAACTTGATAAGGTACATCTGATGGGGCAATCATGGGGAACGATGCTCGCGGTTGAATACATGCTGCGCAAAAAGCCTGAAGGTGTTATGAGTTTAATACTTTCCGGTCCGTACCTGAGTACTCCTCAGTGGGTCGCTGATCAACAGGAATGGATAACTCAACTTCCCGAAACTGTACGTGACACCATCCTGAAATATGAAGCTAATGGTGATTTTGCTGCTCCTGCCTATCAGGAAGCCATGGTGGCTTTCTACAACAAACATCTTTGTCGTATCAATCCCTGGCCCGATGCATTGAACCGTGCTTTTGAGAAAATGGGTATGGCTGTGTACATGCATATGTGGGGTCCAAGTGAATTTACCATGACGGGCACGTTAAAAAATGCCGATCTGACGGAACAACTACACGAAATTAAAATACCGGTACTTTTCACATGTGGAGAGTTTGATGAAGCAACTCCTGCAACCACAAGTTTATATAAAAGTAAAATTTCCGGAGCAGAAATGCATGTCTTCGAGGGAGCGTCACATTCGCATATTCTTGAAAAGCCCGAAGATTATAACCAAAGAGTAAGTGATTTTCTCTCAAAATCAGAAAGTTTTAACAAGTAAACTTAATATTTAGTTCTGAGCCTATCTGCCTTAAATTCTGCAATATAACATGCTGAATTTACACATGGGATATTAAATACATTAAAGGTCACCCTCCGGGAGAAGAACTAATTATGTGAATTCTGACAAACAAGCTATGTTTTTTAATCTACATGCTTATTTAATTAAATGACCATTTTATTGAATAAAAATAAAGATTATCTTTGTCACACCTAAAATGACAAGTAGATACTTTGTCAGTTTCAATTATCAACAACTTTCTTTTTATATTTTTGAAGGTTGTATGTTATTATCCAAAAAAAATCACATTCAGGCTTACTTGAATTCAAATGTATAGAATAAACGATCTTTTTGCAGGCACCGATCCTGAACGTGCATTCAGATTGCTCGTTCATGCTTATCAGGATAAAGTGTATCGTTTTATTTCTTTATTTGTATTAAATGAACAGGAATGTGAAGAATTAACTTCTGATGTCTTCCTCTCACTATGGAATAACAGAGAGAAATTAGCTGAAGTGGAGAACCTCGATAGCTATATTTTTATTGTTGCCAAAAATAAGTCACTCAATCATTTACGAAAAGAAAAAACTGATTTGATTGATTTGGATAAGATCCAGCTGGACGTTTTCCATCATACCCAATCAACCCCTGAATCAATTTTTATTGATAAAGAAATGGTTGAAGAACTGAATGCAGTTATTAATCAACTACCTCACAAAACAAAATTAGCATTTCATTTGGTACGTGAGGATAAAATGAAATACAAGGATGCGGCTGATATTCTCGGTGTTTCAATAAAAACGGTTGAGAAACAGGTAGCTTCGGCGGTGGCAAAACTCAGAGAAAAATTAGGTAAGTAAATCATATTTGTATTTTTTTTGGTATTTGTTTTTTATACTTTTATAGGTGATATTATTGCATTGAGTGTTGATTTTCAATGTTATATAGTTTGATGTGATAAATTTTAAAAAATACTTCAGAATCAAATGGGGGTATTTTTTGAGATAGGTGTCTTTATTGATGTACGCAGCTGCTGGATTTTTTTCTCATATCACATTAATACTAAAAAAAAATCATTATGAAAATTCAACTCAGTTTTTCTCAACTCAGGGCAATTGGTTTAGTTATATTCTTTTCTACAGCACTACAAACCAATGCATTTAATTATTCAGTTTCATTTATTGGTCACGGGGCAAGTACCGAAGTGACAAGTGTTGTGGTACAGAACATCACTAAAGGGACTTCAATGACAGTCGCTACAGGACAGATATTGAATCTGACCGATGGAAATACTTCAACACCCAATGTAACAGCAGGAAATAAAGATGATATTCATTTCAGCAATGATGCCAATGGCAATGTAATTATTCAATTTGAAGCGCCAAGGACTGGAAATGCAATGATCAGTGCCTACACGCCCGATGGAAGAAAAGTAACCGGAATATCTGGCGGAATAAGTGAAGGTAACTGCCGTTATAAAATGTCCTTACCAAAAGGTATTTATGTGGTTCAGGTAACAGGAAACGGGTTTAATTACAATGCAAAATTTGTTAACCGCTATGATGGAAACAATGGTCTGCAAATTATTCGTGATGGAGTGGACCGAAAAGATCAATCGTTTGCAAGCAAAGTTATAAATACAGGCGTTTCGATGGAATATAATGAAGGCGACCGCATTATCTTCAGAGGATATTCAAACAATATGTGTACGCTTGTATCGGATGTTATTTCAGCGGATAAAACAATTGATTTTAATTTTGTTCCCTGCCAGGATGCCAATGGAAATCATTATGCTACCATTACTATCGGCGATCAGGTTTGGATGGCCGAAAATCTTAAAACAACTAAATATGCTGATGGTACCGATATCATTCTCAGAGCATCAAAAGCCGAATATCTTGCCGATCCGAATAGTAACACAACACCTGTTTGTCGCTATTTCAATGATGACGCTAATACAAAGGATGTTGCTGGTTTGGCATATAAATATCAAACTATTCAGAAAGATTTATGTCCGGCCGGATGGCACATTCCAAGTCATTTTGAATGGAGAATTTTGAGAGATGCTATTTCACCTAATACAGTTGACCGCTATAATGCAATCAGAAAGACCGGACCCTACTGGAATAACGCCGGAGCGACCAATGCGAGTGGATTTTCGGCAGTAGCCGGTGGAACTTTTTGGGCAGAATGGCCAATTCATTACGGAACATGGTCGATCTGGCTGGCCAGTGACCTGTGGAACAATGACCCGAACAATTGCTGGTTCTTTCACGCTGCAACCGATGATAACCTGACTCCGGGAAGTATCGTGTGTGATGAGATTGCCTCTGACGCTTTTGCCATGTTCGGCGCAATCCGCTGTCTGAAAAATAACTGATAATGCAGAGGGTGAGTTACAAAACATCATTACTCAAAGAAATTAGCCGGGCTGTTCTTGTTCTGCTCATCTTTTCCATGACCTCATGTAATCACGGGGGCGATAAAAGGAATATGAATAAAACAGAAGTCTTCTGGTCGGATTATGATTTCAATGATAAGAAATTAATAAATCACCCTGAATTATTACAACAACAGGTTTTATCATTCATAAATTTGCTTGACCGGTATTCGGCACAAAACAGTAAAAATGCAATTGGATTATTTATGGACAAGCTGCTGGCAGCTGATACTTCGATTGTTAAACATACTGTTGATGAGGTGCTTGAAAAATTTCTGTACCGTGCCGATTCTCCCATCAGAAATGAATTCTATTATCTGACTGTGGTTGACTGTATTCTGAAAAGTGAGAATATAAGTACAATAGATAAGGAAAGATTTATTTTTCAAAGAAAACTGATCACGTCCAATTTGGTTGGGAGCGTTGCTAATAATTTTAGCTATGTTACAAAAGAGGGTCATACGGGGACGTTGGCAGATATAAAAGCGGAGTACCTGCTGATCTACTTTAATAATCCCGACTGTGATGAATGTAAAAGAGTGAAGGAAATGATGGAGAATTCTCCTGAAATCGCTTCGGGCCTGCAGTCCCGACAATTGGTGGTACTGTCGGTGTATCCTGATAAGGATTTGACAGTATGGCGGAAGGCAAAATATCCGGAGAAATGGATCGATACTTATAATGAGGATCAAAGTATTATGAACAAGAGTTTATATGATTTACGGGCGATACCCTGTCTTTACCTGCTTGATAAAGATAAGCATGTAATTTTTAAAGATGGGGTTTTGGAAGATATATTAAGTTTTCTGAAACAAAATAGCAAAGCTGTAAACTAAAACACAATGAATATATTTTTTTCTAATAATTACAAACTAAATAATCTTTAAATTTAAAAAGACGTATGAAAATCAGATTTAAATGGCTTTTATTAGCCGGAATTATGTTTGCAGCAGTAAGTTGCAATAAAGAAGAAGAACCTGCACTGGATTTACAGGTGACAACAAAACCAGTTAGCAACCTAACCGCATTCAGTGCGATGGGTGGAGGAAGTGTTTCAGGAACAGAGCCTATCAGTGAAAGAGGTATTTGTTGGGGTAAAAGTGATAATCCAACTGTTGATGATGCCTCGGTTGCAGATATTGATCCGGTTGAAGGTGATTACAGTTCAAGAATTGTAAAACTTGATCCTGCAACAAAATATTATGTGAGAGCTTATGCCGTATCTACTTCCGGAAAAACTATTTATGGTAATAGCCTGAGTTTTACCACTGCAGATGTTGTAGCTTTATCTGAATCAAACAGTTATCTGGCTAATCCTAACGATGCCGTTATTATTCCCGTATCAAGGGCTAATAAATCATCTTTGGGTGAACAGATATCCTCCAACGATGTTTTGGTGGCAGAACTGCTCTGGATGGACAATATGGATGTAATTGATACTGTTTTTGTTCATGGAACAGGTTCAACCGGTAAAGTGGTTGTATTAACAGGTAATGTCGACGGAAATGCTGTGGTTACAGTAAAAGTGAACAACAATATTAAATGGTCATGGCACATTTGGGTTACCCAGGGTGCAAATTCAGTTAGTACCATTACAATGCCATCAGGAGCTAAACTGATGGATAGAAACCTGGGAGCTACTTCAAAAACTATCAGCGAAATCGGTGCAGTGGGTGTTCAGTTCCAGTTCGGACGTAAAGATCCGTTCACCGCTTCCGCATCATTTGGAACCCCTTCTGAAGTATTGCTGTATGATCTTGCCGGAAATAATCCATCTATAGCTACAGTTGCCGGTCCAAAGAATCTTGCTTTTGCAATGGCCAATCCTCTTACTTATGTAAAATCTCAGTGGGTCGACTGGTGCGATCAGGATATCAGGACCTGGTGGAAGAATGAAGAAGGTACAAAAACAGTATATGATCCCTGTCCTGAAGGATGGAGAGTACCTGCAATAGAAGATTATGCCGGTCTGGCTGATGAACATTTTGATAAAACAGTTCAGGGAGGTCATAATTTTATTTACAACGGACAATCGAATTATTTTGCATATACCGGCTACCGGGAGGTGGAAGGAGCAATGGATGCTACTGCTAATTACGGTACTATGTGGGTTAATTCAGCAATACCCGGTGCAACCGGAACCGGAGCGGCACTGTCGCCTTCTTTTGGAGTAGGAGGTACTGCTGCTGTAAACGGTGCACCAAGGGCCAGAGCTTTGTCAATAAGGTGTATTAAAGAATAAGTGTTGTTTTTTTAATGTCGGCAGACAAAGAAATTTGTCTGTCGACTTATCAAATTGTCAGACATAAAGATGATTTGTAATGATAAAAACACAATTTTATTAATTTTTAATATATATTTGTCGGAGAAAAAATACTTCCCGAACCAATGGGGGTATTTTGAAATTAGTGTGTCTTTATCATTGTAATCAAATTCCCAAAAAATTCATGAAAGATCAGTTTTCAACATTAGTGTCCAGAGTTCTTGCCGGAGAGGCAGGTGATGATGAAAAGAAAATGTTGCAGCAAATGCTTCAGGAGAGTGATGAGCATGCTTCTACCTACAATAAAATCAAAGAATATTGGGATGCAGATGTTGTTCTGACAGCTAAAAGAGATAATGCGAAATTTGTAAATGATCTGATGTCGAAGTTAGGTGCAGAGCCTGAAAAAGGTACTTCAAAATTCAGAAAAATATATCAGAGAGTAGCCAGTGTTGCTGCCATTTTGTTTTTTGCAACTACCTGCTCACTTTTATATCTGTACAATACATCTGATGCTGATCATTTCTACACTTATTCAGCCCAGTCCACTCCAACAGATTATGTGCTTGAAGATGGTACGTCGGTGAAGTTAAATAAAAACAGTTCGATCACTTTCCGGTCGGATTTTGGGAAAGATCGTCGGGATGTTCAATTGACAGGTGAAGCTTTTTTCAAAGTGACAAAAGATGCTTCAAAACCTTTTACTGTGGAGGCATATGGAACAAAAACCGAAGTGTTGGGTACAAGTTTTAACGTTAAAGCTGATCCCGGAAATGTTATTACGACTTTGGTTGAAGGTGTTGTTCGTTTTAAATCCGAAAAGTGTGAAGAGGTCTTGAGTCCGGGAGATGAAATATGCTATAATACATCCACCCGCAAATATGCCAGGTATGCTACAGATACACAGTTTAATACAGCATGGGTTACAGGTAGATTCAATTATAATAATGTGACCTTTGCCGAATTGTCGGAGAAACTGGAACAAATATATCAACTGGACATCCGGATAGCTGATAAGAGAATTGCTGATCATATTGTTTCAGCTTCGTTCTTAAATGAAGAGCCGATTGAAGAGATATTAAGTGCTTTGGAGAATGAACTTGGGTTCAGTTATGTAATGAAAAATGCTACTCAAATTAATATTGTCAGCAAATAAACAAGCAACAACCTGCCAATGCAGGAGCTACGTGAGAACACACACTTTCTTATAGTAAGGACTCATCCTGAGGGATAAATATTGAGTCTTCAGTGCCAATCTCTTTATAATCATTTGTTTAACGTCTTAATGCAAAGTCGTTCCGGTAGCTTTTTGTATAAATGCTGATACAGATAAAAATAAAAATAATATGAAGAATAAAATTCAGGAAAGATTCAGTTTTGCTGGAATCGTTTTTTTACTGCTGATAATAATGTTTTCGGCCAATTCAGTTCCTGTACATGCTCAGACGAATATTAGTCAAACCCGAAAGAGCATTAAAATGACCAATGTTACTGTACAACAACTGGTCGATAATCTTGGTGCTGATTTCAAATACTCTTTTTTTATCGTTGATGAGCAAGTTGGAAGAACTACTGTTTCAGTAGAGAAGAAGAATGCCACTATCAGAGAAATACTTGATGAAGCTTTTCAGGGAAAAGACATCATATATAGTGTTAAAGATAAGAATATTACCATTTCTTTAAAAAAAAGTTCTCCAAAACAGGAAAAAACAAGTAAAGTGATTTCCGGAACCATCACGGATGAAAATTTACAACCAATTATAGGTGCTTCAATTAAGTTACAGGATACAAGTACTGGTACAGTTTCCGATTTGGATGGTAAATTTTATCTGGAAGTATCTGATCGTGGAAAAATAATTGTTTCGTATATCGGATACAATACGCAGGTTATAAATATCTCAGAACAATTGAATTATAGAATAATCCTTAATGAAAATACTAAAGCATTAGAGGAAATAATTGTTGTAGGATATGGAACGCAAAGAAAAGGTAATCTGACCGGTTCTATTTCGTCGGTAAAATCCGATAAGTTAACGACAGCACCAATAACCAATGTGACTAATGCTTTGGGAGGACAACTTCCCGGATTAAAAACCAAACAATCATCAGGAATTCCGGGAGCCGACGCTTCTAAACTGAGTATCCGCGGATTTAACAGCCCCTTAATCATTGTCGATGGTGTAGAAACCAACTTTAATAATATAGATGCTTCGCAGATAGAGTCAATTTCAGTTCTGAAAGATGGTGCGGCATCGATTTATGGCGCCCGTGCCGGAAACGGAGTGGTATTGGTAACCCTGAAACGCGGAAGCAGCTCGAAAGTGTCGGTTTCGGCAAATGGCTCTGTCACAATTCAAAACTCAACCAACCTTATCAGATCGGGAAGTTCGGGACAAAGAGCTGAATGGGAACGTGAGGCCCACATCAATGCCAACTTACCTGCTTCGCAAATACCCTGGACCTTATCACAAATCCAGAAATTTTATAATGGTAACGATCCTGAATTTCTCAATACAGATTGGTTCACAGCGGCAATTCGTCCATGGGCACCTCAGCAGAACCATAATGTGTCGGTAACCGGGGGAAGTGAAAAGGTGAAATTTTATTCCTATCTCGGATATAACAATCAGGAAACTATTTCGCGTAATGATGGTGGAGGTTATAATCGTATAAATCTCCAGACGACGATGGATGCTGTTATTATCGACGGACTTACTTTGTCCTCAAGTTTTAATTACATCAAAGAAAACCGCGATTTTACAGCTATGAACCTGGCAAGTTCCAACTACTATTATGCTCTGTACGACAGTGATCCAAGATATGCATTGTCATTACCCGACAAAACGATGCTTTCGTATGCCGGTAGTTCTTATGGAAATGCAGTGTTCGTCTCCAGCCGTAAACTGGCAGGATACAGCAGGAGCGACAATCACAATTTACGCATCAACGGGTCGTTAACCTACGACATTAAAGAAATTAAAGGGCTGAAATTAAAGGCCTTTGTGAACTATAACGGTTATTTCGGATTAAGTAAAGTATTCAGAAAACAACCTGGCTTTTATTCCTATAAAGCTGATATTGATGAATATATATTTGAAAGAAAATCACAGGATCCTACAATGCTGGCACATGGAACTTCATACAGTGAAGATATGACTCAGCAATACTCAATTTCTTATGAAAACACATTAAATGAAGATCACCAGCTTTCGGTTTTAGCTTTGCACGAAAGAATTAATTATAAGAATGAAGGATTTGATACCCAGAGAGGTAATCTGACAACGAGTGTGATCGATCAATTGTTTGCCGGCGACCCTACAACTGCCTCCAATGGTAGTTATGCTTCAGAAATGGGTCGTTCGAGTTTTGTTGGACGTGTTAATTATGGATACAAAAACCGTTATTTAGTTGAAACGATTTTCAGAGCTGATGCCTCTGCTAAATTTCCTAAAGATGGACGCTGGGGGTATTTTCCAAGTGTTTCATTGGGTTGGGTGGTTTCACAGGAAGATTTTCTGATTAACTCAAAAATAATTGATAATCTGAAAATCAGAGGAAGCTTTGGTCAGTCGGGTGACGACGGTATCGGAAATTATCAGTATTATGCAGGTTATGCTTACGATATGTCTTATATTTTGGCTGATAAAATTTATCAGGGGCTCTATTCTACAGGTTTAGCCAATTCGCGCTTATCCTGGGAAAGATTGAGCATTTACAATGGTGGGATTGATTTTTCTTTTTTCAAAAGAAAACTTTACGGTACAGTTGAAGGATTTTATCGTTTACGAACGGGTATTCCCGGTTACAGAACTGAATCTTTGCCGTCAACTTTCGGTGCTTCGTTACCTCTTGAGAATCTGAACAGCATGGATAGCCGTGGTTTTGAGCTGGAAGCGGGAACCTCGGGGAAATACGGAGACTTTAATTATGATATTTCAGCTAATATATCGTGGGCAAGAAGTAAATGGGTGAGTTTTGATGAACCGGTATACACCGATGCTGACCAGAAAAGAATTTATGGTTATAGTGGAAAATGGACGGATGAACGATACGGATATGTGTCGGACGGACTTTTCACATCCATGGATGAGATTGCTGCTTTGGATTATACCTATGTCGACCTGGGTGGAAATGAAGCGCTCAAAACAGGAGATGTAAAATATCTTGACATGAATGATGATAAAAAACTGGACTGGAGAGATCAGGTTAAAATAGGCCAGGGAACCATGCCTAACTGGATGTACGGATTAAATATGAATTTTAAATATAAAAATATTGATCTGGGAATGCTGTTTCAGGGAGCATTCGGCTATACCAGCTATATCGATCTTGAATCGGCACCTACCACATTGAAATATGAAAACCGTTGGACTGAGAAGGAAAACAGTAAATACTCTCTTGTACCCCGACCCGGAAGTAAAAATGTTGCCAATTGGTGGTACTCCGATTACCGCAATCATAATGCATCGTATGTGCGATTAAAGAATATGGCGCTGGGTTATGAATTGGGTAAGAAGGCGCTTGAAACAATTAAATTAAGCAAACTGAGAATTTATGTTGCCGGTACTAACCTCTTTACTTTGAGTAGCCTGGCTAAATACGGAGTGGATCCTGAAGCTCCTGAAGGGACACCTGCGTATTATTATCCTCAACAGAGAACTGTCAGCCTGGGAGTTTCATTAAACTATTAATCAACAACAAGAAAGAGAAATATGAAAAAGATATATTATATACTGCCGATTGTTTTAGGAATGATTAATTTTTCCTGCACTGATGACCTATTGGATAAGCAACCACTCGACAGATACACTGATGCAGTTGTTTGGGAAGATCCGGCCCTTATCGACGCATTTTTGCTGACGCAGTATGCCTATACGCCTGTGATGATCAATGACGCAACCACTATGTTCTCAAGCTGGAATGGTTCTCCGATGAACCGGGATCCACGTGCCGACAGCAATCTGAGATATTGGTTTGGTAACAGTGCCCAGACTTTCGGACCAGGACTTACAATTGAGATTAGTGATGAAGCAAAATATACATCCGGTGCATGGGCAAATTTGGTTCCTGAAAAAGCATGGGGAGTTACTGCTGATGGTGGAATGCTTGAATGGTGGGAAAATGCTTATTATACAATTCGAAACCTTAACGAATTCATAACTAAAGTGCCTTCTTCACCACTAAGCAATGATATTAAAGCTACCAGACTGGCCGAAGCCAGATTTTTACGTGCTTACTGCTACTTTGCTATGGTAAAACGTTATGGCGGCGTGCCACTCCTGACAGTTGTTCCACAATTGGATTCTCCTAAGGAATTACTCTACCCCGCCAGAAATACTGAACAGGAAGTGTGGGATTTCGTATTGAATGAAACAAAAGAAATTGCCGGTATTCTGCCTTCAGTGCAGGATGAATATGGCCGTGCCACCCGTTGGGCTGCTCTTTCATTGTACGGTCGTGCCGCTTTATATGCCGGTAGTATAGCTAAATACGGTGAACTAAATGAAAATAAACTGACCGGAATTCCGGCTGATTTGGCAGACGATTATTTTGATAAAGCTTATAAAGCTACGGAAGAGATTATTAAGGATGGTCCGTTTGATCTTTATCAGGCCGACATCAATGCAAATGATGTTAACTCAAGAATTCAGAATTTCAAGAATGTATTTCTTGTAAAACGAAATGTTGAAACCATCATGGCTAAACAACATGGCGGACAGAGTTTTGACCCGGGTGGAGGCACCACTACATGGTCGTGGGATATTTGCCATGCTCCGCGTCCTTCTGTTTGGGGACAGGGAAACTATCAGGCTCCTTATCTGGAACTTGTTGAGGAGTTTG
>Ga0209417_1004972_pt1 | contig 15198 bp, 13 predicted proteins | sample RifGroF2_FD_184002 | JGI IMG/M metagenome (GOLD analysis project Ga0209417, IMG submission 184002) | Groundwater microbial communities from Rifle, Colorado, USA - Groundwater F2 (SPAdes) (version 2) | ecosystem: Environmental > Aquatic > Deep subsurface > Groundwater | place: Rifle, Colorado... | reverse complement strand
TAAATTCTGTGCCGTTGCCATCTGATTGAGTGTTCCATTCGGAAAAAGTGTAATTAGTTCGGGTTGGTGCAGTTGGCAAAGCATCGATGGTCGTATTGTAGTCAGCATTTTTAGTGGTTGGATCAGCTTCGGTGTCGCCTCCGTTTTTGTTGAAAGTGACAGTGTAATTATTGATTAAATATTGGGCCGTCACAGTTAAGTCAGTGGTAACATTATTGTAAGCAATATCCCAGCCAGTGAAAGTATAGCCAGTTCTTGTTGGATCAGCGGGTGGAGTAGCAGAGCTTCCGTGATCAACTTCTTCTACTTTTAATTCCGTAGCATCATAATCTTGGAAAGTAACAGTGTGAGTGTCAATGGCAAAACTAGCACTTACAGAAATATCTGCAGTAACATTCGTATCTGTTCTAGGATTTTGAGTTGAAGAGTCTGACCACTCGACAAAATGATAATTGTCATCTGGATCAGCGGTGACAGCACTTCCGTCAAATCCGTGAGCGACTGTTTGCGGAGTAATCCCGACAATGGCTCCGTTGGCACCGGCAGAATATGTAAGGGTGTACTGAATAATAGCTTCGTCCACCCCAATATCCCACGCACTTCCTAATGGTCTGGTATCTCCATCAATGTCATCATCAAAAGGAAAACTTCCATCTTCACTTAAATCTGTACCATTATTTATAGCAACCGTGTCAGAAGAAGAAAGATGATAACCATCTGCCTCAAATGTTACGCCAGAAGTAGCATTAGTGGTTTGAGTCCAAGCTCCATTAAAAGCCGTTGCATTATTTTGTGCTATACAATTAGTAGCGATAGATTCAGTACCACCAAAAATCAAAAAACCTGAAAGATTATTTATAGAAGTACAGTTATAACAAGTCATTTTACCGTTAAAAGCACTTAAAAACCCACAAGCATAACCTGTACTGCCACTGTCTTTAGCTAAACAATTTATAAAAAAAGCTTTGTTGCCATTTATATAAGTAACAAAACCTACAAATGAATTTGTTCCACCATTGCCTATAGCAGTACAACCAACAACAACTTGACCAGGATTTGTTTGTGTCCAAATTCCTACTCGTTGATTAGTGGTATCAGTCGTATATTTAACTGCTACATCATATATTTTTGCATTAGCTTCAGTTAGTTTAATAATAGTAGCATTTACAGTAGTTGAAGCAGATTGAAATCTAACTCCATCAGTTAATGTTCCACGACTTCCATCGGCCGCTCGAATAACTCGAAAATAATCAGTGCTTGTTGTAGCCCCAGCAAGCTCAACTGTATCAGCATATGATGATTCATCGTCATAAGCCGTGAGAACAAATCCCGCTTGTACGGCCGTGCCAGAAGCGATGGTACCTGTGATATTGGAAACCGTGAGCGACACTCCTGCGGTCACTCCCGTGATAGTGAGAATTTGTCCGCCAACACTTACAGTGGATTCATTCAATTCGCAATTATCAAAAACTGTAGTAGCAGTAACATAAAGCGTATTGCCGGAACTATCTTGATCAGTGGTCGTTATAGAAGTTAAATTGATATCCGTTAGTTGTTCCCAAACTGTCAATTCGCCAACTTGATAATCTCTGGAATCATTACCATAAGTATGCACCACATAAGCCGTCGGAAGTCGACGAGCAGAATCAGCCAAAGCAAAATTCGTAAAACTTAAAAATCCAAAACAAAGAAACAAAAACAACCAGATTTTTTTTCCAGTTAAATTTATTTTGCCTATTGATTTTGATTTTTTTTGAAAAATCATTTTCTGTTTTTTCTATCCATATTATACCAGACTTTTTCCCAAAAACAAAACGCGCTAACAATAGGACTCACGCGTTTGCAGACACCGGATGTCCCTGCCTCGCCGGCAGGCGGGTTTCGGCTGTTACGGTCGCGAGACATCCAGTGTTTAAAACAGCAAAAGCGTAAGTCCTAAATAAAATAAAAATCGCTCTGTGAGCGATTTTTATTATGATACCTCAAAAATAATTTTGCGTAATTATTAATTCTATTCTGTCACTGCAACCACAGCTTCAACTTCTTGGACTAAAGCTTCTTCATTTTGTTCATCTATTGAATCTTTAGGATAACCATTAATAAGTCTGAAAGCCCAGCCCAAAAGACTGAATCCGTCTTCATTTTCCATAATAATATTCTTGATTCTTTCTCTTTCTTGCATTAAAAGCGTCATTTGAGCAGTAACGGCTGTTTCAACTTCTCCGTCTTCTATACTGCCAGAAAGGCGGGTAAGTTTTCTAATTTGATTTTCATTATGAACAAGACTGCTTCGAAGTTGGCCAAGATTTTTGTAATCTGTTCCGATAAGAAATTTCTTAAACGCATTTTGCTGTTCAACTTCTTCAATCGCCTCAACTGTTTCATCTTGAGTTTCTTCAGTTTCTTCAGCAACCTCTTCAAGTTCTCCAGCAATTTCTTCTCTGGTTTTTTTTCTTGTTTGTTCCTGTTGTCCAACATTCGGATTATTCAGTTTATTTTCTACGGTTTTTTCTTCTCTATTTTGCTGACCTTTATTTTTTTCAACTTCCGATGCTTCTAAAAGTTCTGAAGAAATTTCATCTGTTTTTTCCTTATGAATGGAAGCATTGGTTTTTCCTTGAGTCGGCTCTTCATAATTTTTTAAATTTTTAGTTTTCTCACTTTTTGATCCTGAAGAATTGCTATTAGCATTATCATTTTTTGCCACTGCCACAAAAGAAGCAAAGCCAAATGACAACGCAAGCGCAATCACCACCAAATAGGCTGTTCTTGTTTTTTGTTTCATATTTTAAAATTAATTATTAGCTTAATTTAATTATAGCACTAATAAAAACCATTGCAAGCTAAGTTTCTAGCTTTGAAAAAGGTTACCTGAAAAATTTATTCTGGCTTATATTCTTTTATCCAAGTGGTCGAACTCGGACTAGATTGAAGATATCCGCCTTTTTCTATTATGGGTAAAAATATCTTATTCCATTTTTCCTCACTCAATGGTTCTTGCTCGCTAATTGAAGTTTTTATTTTTATCCTGTGCTGATAATTGATTTTATTTTTATTAGCTTGACCTTGAATATAATCAAATATTTTCTGATAAATTGGCGCCGTCATCCCCGAAGGCAATTCCTTATTGGAATCATTTTTTATAATGTGCGTTTCAATTGTCGGACAAGGCTTCTCTAAATAATTGATAGTTAGGACAAATTCAATATTAGGACCACCCTGACTGTCCAGCACCCATCCATTTTCCTTGGCACGAATAATATTTCTCTTTGAACCTATTTGAAAAGTTATATTTTCAAGTAAAGTTTTTTCTTCTGAAGATCGCGTTGTCTTCAAGGCACTCAAAAAAAGTTCTCGCTCATTCCAGCTAATTTTTTTGTAAAAAGTATAATTTTTTTCAGGAGAAAATTCTGTTTTTTTATTGCCACTATCAATATCTCTCCATTTTTCATCCAACTTTCCAAAATCAAAATCTTCAAAATTGTCCACAGCTGTTGCTTCTCTAAGCATCTCTCTTTGTCTATTAATATGAATCATTTCTTTTAAAGATAAATCAAATAAATATTGTCCTAATTCTTGCAAATTTTCCAAAATCTGATCAAAAAAATCGATCAGCTCCGGAAATTTTTCCTGCAATTCTTTTTTTGTTGCCTGATTATTATTGGATAATCCCAAAACTCGATCATTTATAAAATTTGCCTCCTCATCTGTTAATATTTTTCCGCTAAGTTTTAATGCGGAAGATTTTATGTTTAAAATTAATTCATTTTTTATTCTTTCTCTCAATTCTGCTTTCTCTTTTTCCGTAAACTCTTTCTGATTTAGCTTGTATCTCCCTGGTAATTCTTTTTGACTAAGAATATCTTTTCTTAACGCACTCGCCCTCTCCTCGCTAGTTAAGCTAGGCTTATTATTTTTTCCACCCTTGATAGTTTTAAAAGGATTTGGTTCCATATTTATTATTCTTAATTTCTTTATTTTAGCTTTTTCTTAGTTGATATTTTCATAATTTAATTCTACTTCAAATAAGCTCTTTTTGCAAAAAAACTAAAGACTAAATTTTATTGACAATACCCGCTATTATGCCTTATGCTTGAGTTTAAGGTTAGCTCGTTAATATTTTCTAAAACATATAAATTAAATAAGGAGGATTTATCATGAATGCAACTGAATTTTTGGAGGAAATCAGACAGTTTTTTGCCAAGAATTTTCCGGATTTTATAACGATTGAACCGTGCGACAGGACAATTCGATATGCTTTTTATCGAAATTATAATAGACAAAAATTGTCTATAGTTATCCTTACGCCTGTTAAAATCGAAAATCAAGAATTGAAATTCATCCCTGATTCCATAATGAAAATTGGAACAGAACTTCGGATTACTAAAACAAAACATACAACTATTGAGTTAATTGGCACAGAGATTCACGTAAATAGTCCTTGGGAGAAAATTTTAAAGGATAAAATTGAAACTCTTATTGATCTACTCAAAGAAATCAGACAGTGTGATAAATGCGGAAACATTATGGTTCCTCGAACCAATCAACAAAAAAAGACTGGGACATGGTTTGTTTCAATGCATTGCCGAAGGTGTAGTACTTATAAAAATGTAACCTTTGGAATCGGATTAAAAAACAAGCTACATAAATATCTGGTCAGAAAAAAGACATAAAAACTTTTCAAAAAAATAAATTGCCCTTAATCCATTTGGATTAAGGGCAATTTTAATAATACGACTAAAAAAATCTTAATTATGCCACTTGGAAGAAAGCCAGATTTTTGAAGGCCGTGTTTCGAATAAAAGCCCTCGATTTCCAAAAACAGGATTCAGATAAAAAAAATCTGGCGATCCGTTTCTTTGTTTTTTGGGCGGATAAACCTGACCAACTGTGGCCGAAACACAAAGTTTTTTTCGTTTTCCATTTAGAGATTCACTCTGCCGACGATAAATCGCTTTCAAACTATACACACCCTTTTTTCTGGCTTTTATAAAATTTAAGGTGTTAAAATGTATATTTTTAGAATATGTATAATCCTCCTCTCCTCTTATCCACATTTCAATATCTAAACGCCACCTTGTTTGAATTTTTCCTTTCTTTTCATAACGTTTTTTAGGCATTCTTCCCCCTTTCGTATTTTTAGATGGTAAGAACAAAAAACCCTCCTGCTAAATAAACTCTAGCAATAAACAATGATTAAAGTCAAATCATGGCAAGAACGCAAAACTCCGAAATTTTCATTCCGGAGTTTTTTCTTACGCTCGGATTTCCTCCCCCGCTTAAATCCGAAAATATCTTAACGCATCATTTTTTTTCTAAATTAAACCTTCTTCCAGGGAATGTTTTTCCATTCCAAACTTTGCCGGCAAAGCATTTTTTCGGCGTGCTCTGGCTCGGCCATAATTTCTTCCACCACTTTTTCCATCCGCATACCTTGCGAACCTTTGACTAAAATCAAATCCCCCGGCTGAATTATCTCCTGCAATTTTTTGCCAGCACTCATTGGATCAGAAAATTCAAAAAGTCTTTCCGGATTGACTTTATGTTTTCTAAGTTCTTCCACGGCAAACTGCATTCGTTCCCCCACCGCAAAAAATATTCCGTTTTTAATTTCAAAAAATTTACTAGCTATACTTTTGTGCGCGCTTTCTGTTTCTTCCCCCAACTCCAGCATATCCCCCAGTACAACAATTTTTCTCGGCGCTTGGATATTTTTTAGCACTTCTAACGCGGAAATCAGTGCAATCGGCGAAGAATTGTAAGAATCATCAATTATAAAAGTATTTTTAATACCGGAAATTAAATTCATCCGGCCAGTCGGCATAGAAAAATTCGTCAAAGCTTCAGAAATTTCCACTAAATTAAGTTTGAAATATAAACCAACAGCGATAGCGGAAAGCGCCGCATAAATATTATGCTTGGCTAAAATATTATTAAGTCTAATTGGAATGCTCGTGCCTTTATAATTCAATTTAAAAGAAAGTCCTTTTATCCCACCACTTTCATTAGAATAATTATACAAAACATCCGTCGCGCAAATATCTGCTTCTGGCGAAAAACCAAAAGTTAAAAAAGTTATATCCTCTCTTTTATTTTGCTCTTTAAGTTTTTTTATTTTCTGATTATCCAAGTTAACTGCAGAAAAACCATTGGGAATTAAATTTTCTACCATCTTCCATTTTTCTTGGGCAATTTTATCCACTGTTTTGAAATATTCCAGATGACTTTCGGAAATTTCTGTGATAATTGATGCTTCACAAGGAATAAAACTAGTTAGATATCCGATATCACCCGGTCGATCGGCGCCCATTTCTAAAATCAAAATTTTTGGATATTTCAAAGGAAGAATTAGAAAAGCTAACCATTTTAGAAAAATTCCCGACCATTTTAAAATTGATTTTCCGCCACTTTCTACTCCAATTATCGCCAATGGCAAACCAATTTCATTGTTATAATTTTTTTCCGTCTTTCTCACATAAAAATGTCCAGCAAGAACCGCATAGATTGCTTCCTTGGAAGAAGTTTTGCCAACTGAACCAGTGATACCAATAATTTTTGGTTTATATTTTTTCAACAACAAAACAGCCATGAATCTCAAGGTTTTTTCGAGAAAAATTATTTTTTTGGATTTATCATTCTGTTTTGTCATTTTTTTCTTCCTCTTTTTTAGCTTTTTCTTCAGCTTCTTTTTCTTCTTTTTCACCAAGCATATAATATTCGCTCAAATTATGAGTTTGATTAAATTTATTCAGATCGGCTTGGGTATAATCTTGGGTTGGTTTTATATTTTTATAATCTAATAAAAATTTCATTAGTTCCCCGAAAGCCGGCGCAGCGCTGGATTCAGCCCATTCCACTGTCTTGGGATTATCTATTCTAACCAAAATTGTAAATTGAGGATTATCTGCGGGAGCAAAACCGGCAAACGATCCAATATTTGTTCCTTCTTGATAACCTTTGGAGTCTGAACTAGCAATCTGCGCAGTCCCAGTTTTCCCCGCCACTAGATAACCCGGAACACCTGCTTGTTTACCGTGACCATTTTTAACTACACTTTCTAATATTTGCGTAATTTCATTATTCGCTTTTTGAGAAAGTACTTTCCTAACTTCTTGAGGTACTATCTCTTTTATTTCATCCTTATCGTTAATTATTTTTTCTACAATTTGAGGCTTCAAAAGAATTCCTCCGTTAGCAATAGTATTGTAAGCGCTAACAAGTTGAATTGGAGTCACTGTTATCCCTTGGCCGAAAGAAGCCGTGAAAAAATTTATATCACTCTTTATTTTTTTTAAATTTGCAATGTTTCCGGCGCTTTCCCCAGGAAGTTCAACTCCAGTTATTTCGCCGAAACCAAATCTTTTAACATAATCCGAAAAATTGCTGTTGCCAAGAAGTTTTTGAGCATATATCGCGCCAGTATTTAGAGACTTTTCCAAAACTTCCGTCATTGTTTGAACTCCATTAGCTTTAAAATCAGAATTTTTTATCGTATAACCAGCTTCTTTCACCGCGCCCGTATCAGTATAAGTAGTGTCGGGGCTAATCTTTCCATCGTCTATCGCTGAAGCAAGAGTAAAAGTCTTAAAAACACTACCGCATTCATATGAATCACTCACCGCTATATTTCGAAAACTTTCTAAATTTTCTTTTTGATAATTGTTCGGATCAAAATTAGGATAACTGGCCATCGCTAGAATTCTTCCTGTTGGAGAATCTAAAACGATAATTGTTCCCCGATCCGCTTCAAATTTTTTTATCGCACCTTTGAGAATTTTTTCCGTACCATATTGGGCAATACGATCAATTGTCAAAATCAAATCATCTCCATCTTGCGCCGGAACCAATTCTTTTTTTCCAATCGAAATCCATCTTCCGGAATTATCTTTATTTTGAAAAAGATTTCCTTCCTGTCCTTTGAGTTCTTTGTCAAAATAGTTTTCAATTCCATACCGTCCACCCAAGCTATCGTCTTTCCAGCCCACAAAACCCAATATTTGAGAAGCCAATTCTCCCGCGGGATAATATCGAAAATTTTCTTCTGATAAATGCACACCGACTAATTTCAAATCATCCATTGCTTTGATTTCATCTTCACTTAATCGATGCTTCAAAACTTCATACATATCTTCCGGTTTTTTCAGTTTTTCTTCCACCTCTTCTTCTTCAATGCCTAGCGTTTTAGCGACAATTTCCGCCAGATCGTTACTGTTCTCTATTTCTTTCGGAACAGCAAAAGCCATTTTGGCATTTTTATTCACTGCTACGGGATAAACTCCACTGCCGTCTTTCAAAAATATTTCTCCTCTTTTCGGCATTAAATTAGAAAAAATAGAATGCTGGCCCTGCGACAAAGACAAATAATAATCGCGCGAAAGGATTTGCAAATTATACAGTCGACAAATGATCAAACCGGAAAAAAATAAAATGATAAAAAATAATAAAAAAATTCTGGCCTTGAAATAATCGACTGTTACTTGGCACCGATTTTTTGTTGATTCCGCCATAACTATAAAAGTATTATTTCATCGCTATCGGACCGTTCAAATTAAAATAAGTTATTTCTTGAGTGCTGATTAGATTCAAATTCTCCGCTGTTTTTTCAATATTATACATCGACTTAAGTTCTACTTCTTTGATTCGCTGACTTTTATTTATCTGTGAAAGACTAGCGATTTGTTTTTCGATCTCCTTTATTTCATATCCTTTGGTAGCCAAATCGTTCACTTGATACAGATAAAAAACGCCTAGGATAAAAACTATTGCCATCAAGATAGAAGCTGTCCCCTTGAAATTCAAACTAAGACTTCCTCGGCAATTTTTTGGAAAAGCGTGGTTTTTTTTGAGATTCGCTCGCATACTAAAAACCGAGCAATTGGCGGAGATGCTTTTCATTTTTTTTCGTCTAGATTCAACGATTAAAAATCTCGGCATTAAATTTCAGTCCCCCTGAAAATTAATAGGATTAGATTGTTTGTTTGTTTTAATTATTTTACGAACTATAATTTTATATTATTCGTAATTTCGTATTTCGTTTATTTCGCCCGCCTCGACTCGCGGAGACGCTTCGTCGACGCGAGGCTGGTAGTTCGTAAAACTTCACACACGCGAAGCTTGGCGCTTCTTGATCTTGGATTATCGCTAACTTCCAAATCAGTTGGCACGATTGGCTTTCTTGTGATGATTACAACTTTCGGTTTCTTTCCACAAACACACTTAGGAAAGTCCGGCGGGCAAATGCATCCCCTTGCATTTTCCCGAAAACTATCTTTAACAATTCGATCTTCTAATGAATGAAATGAAATTATTGCCAATCTTCCCCCCGAATTCAGTCTGTCAATCGCTTGGCTAATAAATTTTTCTAAATTTTCCAATTCCTTATTGACTTCAATCCGCAATGCCTGAAAAGTTCTAGTAGCAGGATTTAATTTAAAATTCTTGAATCTTTCCGGAATGGCTGAACTTATGATTTCAGCAAGTTCTTTGGTGGTTTCTATTTTTTTATCTTTTCTATATGCAATTATTTTTCTGGCAATATTTTTCCAAAATTTTTCTTCCCCATATTCTCGAATAATTTTTCCTAATTCTTCTTCCGAGTATTCATTTACAATATCTTTTGCATTCTTATTATTATTCGTACATTCGTATTGATTCGTAATTCGTAAGGATAATCGCATATCAATTTCTTCATCTTCCTGAAAACTCATTCCCTTGCCGATAAGTTGATCACTCGACCAACCCAAATCCGCCAAAATCGCATCAACTTTTTCTATCCCAATTGCTTCTAATATTGTTTCTAAATTATTAAAATTACTATTCACCAAAAAAATATTTTCTTTTTTATAAATTGGAATTTGAAAATTATTTGGAAACCTGTCTGCCGATGAGGTAGATTGGAAATTGGAAATTGGAAATTCCGCGAAATTTTCTATTGCCTTGATATCAGCGTCTATTCCAATTAATATTCCTTTCTTACCTATTTTCTTTAAAATTTCGCGGGCATGCCCACCACCTCCGAATGTAGCGTCCACCACGATCATGCTGGGTTTTATATTCAGCAGTTCGATAATTTCTTTAAGTAGTACGGGCTTATGAACAGACATACTATCCTGAAATTTTCAATTTACAATAATCAATTTTCAATGAATGACCAATTTTCAATTTTTAATATCCTTAGTTTGAAAATTTTTTCTTTGAAAATTCATTGAGAATTGTAAATTGAGAATTGAAAATTTTTTTAATACACTCCTAGCTTCCCCAACTGTTCCGCAATTTCATCGGTGTTTTTTTCGGCATTCTTTTTATATCCATCCCATTTCTTTTCATCCCAAATTTCCAGTCGGTTATACACTCCCGCAATGATGACATCTTTGTCGAGGTCAGCATAACTTTTCAAAAAATCTGGAATCAAAATTCTACCTTGCTTGTCAATTTCACAATCTACTGCGCCTGCCAGCATCGAACGAACAAAACTTCGCGTGGATGATTCACCGATTGGAAGTGTGCCAAGTTTTTCCGCCAACTCCTGCCAAACTTTCATTGGATAAATTATAAGACACTTATCTAACCCTTTCGTCACCACTATTTTATTTTTCAAATCACTTCTAAATTTACTTGGAACCGCCAATCTTTTTTTCGGATCAATGCTGTGATTATACTCTCCAATGAACATAGTATTTTTTGCTCCTTACTAATTACGAACTTTTACGAATGTACTAATGTTAACTGACTAATCTTTTATTATTTCAATTAAATTATTTCTAATTCGTACATTCGTACTGATTCGTAATTCGTAAGGATTTCCCCACTTCTCTACACTTTCATATCCTACGAATCTATTTTACCCCACCCAGCCTCATTGGTCAACACTTTTTTTCACACTTTTAAAAATACAAAAAACGCCCATTTTAGGCGCTTTCCAAAAAAGTTATGCACAGCCTGTCCCCAATATCATTCTAGAAACTTTAAAAAGTATTCTTTTGGTTTTATTTCTTCTCTAATAACCTCTTTCCATTCTAAATTGATATCCGAAACTCTTTGTATCTTTCCATTATGATAACACAGTGGATCAATCACGCGCGATTTGCAAATAATTTTTTCCTTAAAATCATTTGGATCATTCTTAAATTTAATTTTATTATTCATTCGGCGGAATAAATATTCCAGTTTTTTGTCCTTGTTCAAATATGTCGAAATTTTTGCGAGTACTTCGCTATCCGTTGTATATAAATCATTCTGATAAATATAATTATTTTCTAAAGAATATTTTATATATTTACCAACTGCGCTAAACATCAAGGCCGTTGGCAATCCCGAGTAATGTTTTCTGTTTAGAATCTCAAAATATTTAGCAAATTTTTGAGCACTCTCGAAATCAGAAAAAATCCATTGCTTATTTTCCACTTTCAATTTTTCTAAAAAATATTCAATCTCTTCCTTGCTTCCGATTTTGAAAATTAAAATACCTCGCAAAGAATAATCAATTCGATCAGCGCAAATATTTGGAATTTTATTTTCCTGAAGAGGAAAATTTTTATCATCTAAAATATATTTCAAATCAAAATCGTGTTTTCCCAAAATTTTTGGCAGATTAGAATTTCTCACATAATTTTCAAATGAATTATCTTGGTAATCCTGTTTTTCTTGCGAACCGCTTGAAAAATAATAATCAGCGGCATGAGAAAAAGCACCATGAGAAACATCATGAATTAGTCCAGCGATTTGTTCCTCAATTGACGCGCCATATTTTTTTAGTAAAAGATAATCACCCACCGAATGTTCAAAACGACTATGCGCTGTCCCAGGAAAATATGCTTCAAAATATCCAGCCTGATCCACACCTTTGAGTCTTTGCATTTCTGGACTATTTATAATTTCCAAAATCACTGGCTCACTTATTTCAAATTCCCCATAAATTCTGTCAATGTATTTCATAATTTTTTATCCTAACATTGAATGTTAGGAAAGATCATTATTTAAAATACTCTCCATTTCTTTTCTTTCTTGCATTGCAATTAAATTTTTCATTGCAAATTCTTTATATTCGAAATTATTTTTAAACTGGCCAAGCACTGCCCCCTTACTTAAAACGACTGGGTGCTTATTTTTCTCGCCAATATATTCTTTAAAACTAGACCAAAAATATTTTCCAGCTGGAGCGATTTTATGCACTTGGCTATTGCAATTCACATAAGCCGAAACATAAAGAAGATACTCGTTCGTGTCTATGTGAGATGATTTATATCTTCCTTGAAATAAAGCGCCTGACCGATTATTTTTCTTATTAAAATACTTCGTATATCCATTTCCCACTTTTTGCATAAAAGTTTCAATTCCTTTTTCTTTAATTTGTCTCAAAATCAAATGATAATGATTAGGATTTAAACAATAAGCAACAATTTCTACTAATGGATCTTGTTTCTTCTTCCTAACATTCAATGTTAGGAAGAATTGTTCAAGGGTATCACTGGGATTATTTTTCTTATAATCACGCCAAGCAATCATCGCTCCGTTATTTTTATCATTCATTAAGCGCAAAGAAAATAAGAAACGCCAATAATCTACCTCACTTAAAAATACCTCTCGTTTATCAACGCCCCGATTGAAAATATGATAATATTCTTCATTTGCCAAAGACACTTTTCTCATAATTATATTTTACCCTAACATTGAATGTTAGGGTAGGTTATTTGTCGCATCGCTACACTCCTCGCAATAATATAATAATTTCTAAACCAATTATATCACAAATAAAAAAAGCCGGGATCTGTTGATAAGATTCCCGGCGTTTTGGATTTTTTTTATTTTAAAATTTATTAAACTTTACCACGTTCCATTCCTATGACCGCACCTAGATAATACTCTCCAGTTTTTATTACGTTTCCGCGTTGTTGAAAATCCTGGACAGCGAATTACGTCGTAAAAATACTCCTCTATATCTTTCCTTTTCATTCCATTTTTAATTAAGAATTGTTGAATTTTTTTGCGTCCCCAAGTTCTTGTCTTTCTAAAACTAGGAACACCAATCCATCTTTTTAATTTATCTTTGTTTAAAGTTTGTAAAAGCATGATATGTTCACTTTCTTGCCAACCGCATGTTTTACAAAGTTTGCCATCTGCCATATTTAACTCCTCCTTATTTCATAGTTTATATTATTATATTAAAGAACCAAATTTTAAGCCTTCTTTCTCCCTGCCCTGTTTCTTTCCACTTCTGTCAAAAATTCTTTTCGCAGGCGCACGGATTTTGGAGTGATTTCCAAATATTCATCTTCTGCCATCACCTCTAGCCCTCGTTCGATATTCAAGTTCATTGGCGGAACAAGATGAATAGCTTCGTCAGCACCGGATGAACGCATATTGCTCATTTGTTTTCCTTTAGTCGGATTGACCGCCATATCTTCGCCTTTCGACACATTGCCAATTACCATCCCTTCATAAATTTCCATTCCAGAACCAATGTAAAGCGTACCGCGTTGTTGCAAATTGGCCAAAGAAAATCCCAAGGCTTTTCCTGAAGCCATCGAAATCATTGAACCAACTTCGCGCTTGGAAATTTCTCCGGCGTATGGCCGAAAACCAATCACGCGCGAACACATAATTCCTTCTCCTTTAGTGTCAACAATAAATTGTCCCCGATAACCTAAAATTCCTCGCGTCGGAATTTCAAAAATCATTCGATTTTGATTGCCATGCGATTGCATATCAATCATTATACCTTTTCTTTTTCCTAATGTTTCAATAATTGATCCGGCCACAGTTGATGCCACATCAATTGTCACTTCTTCAAATGGTTCAGATTTTACTCCATCTATTTCTTTTATAATTACTTGTGGTTGCGACACTTGAATCTCATAACCTTCTCGACGCATATTTTCGAGTAGGATCGCAATATGAAGTTCCCCTCGACCGTAAATTTTCCAAAAATCTGCGGAAGTAAAGTCAATTTTGAGTCCAACATTTATTTCTAATTCTTTTTCCAAGCGTTCTTTGATTTGTTTAGTCGTCACGAATTTTCCTTCGCGCCCAGCAAAAGGAGAATCATTGACTAAAAATCTAAGTGAGATAGTCGGTTCATCAATGGAAATTGCCGGCAAAGCAACTTGCTCTGCATTTTCACAAATCGTATCACCGATTTCAATTTCTGGCAGTCCTGCCATCATTACAATATCTCCCGCAACCGCTTCTTGAATTTCCTGTCTTTCCATTCCGCGAAAACTGAAAAGCTTGGTAATTTTTCCATTTTTAGTTTCCCCATTTAATTTTTTTAAATATAAATTACTTCCATTTCTGATCGTTCCTTCATAAATTCGAAGAATTGCCAGTCGTCCCAAAAAATTATCATAACCTAAATTAAAAGGCTGGGCACGAAGCGGAACATCTTTCTCTGAAACAGCTGGTAAAACTTTTTCCAAAACTAAATCAAGCAGTGGATTCATATTTTGACTTTCATCATCCAAATGCCGTTTAGCAATCCCCTGCTTGCCAATTGCATAAATTGTTTCAAAATCCAATTGTTCATCATTTGCACCTAAATCCAAAAACAATTCAAAAACTTTTTCTTGCGCCAGCTCTGGATCAGAGGCTGGCTTATCAATTTTATTTATAATCACAATTGGTCGAAGACCTAACTCCAAAGATTTTTTGAGAACAAAGCGAGTTTGAGGCATCGGCCCTTCTTGGGCATCCACCACGAGTAACACACTGTCAATTGAACGAAGCACTCGTTCCACTTCACTGCCAAAATCAGCGTGTCCTGGGGTGTCCACGATATTGATTTTTGTATCCTTATAAAACAAACTGGCATTTTTAGCATAAATGGTAATACCCCGCTCTTTTTCCAAAGCGTTAGTATCCATTGTCGCCCCCTCATCAGTTATCGTTCCCGTTTGTTTCATTAGGGCATCAGTAATTGTTGTTTTGCCATGGTCAACATGCGCGATAATGGCGATATTTCGAATTTCCATAATCTATTAAATAAAAAAACGCTGATTTAACAGCGAAAAAAGATAATCGCAACTAATATTCATATTAACACCAAAAAATTATTCTGTCAAAACAACTACCCTTTGCCTGAATTCAAACTCCGAAGCCCCTTTTTGCTAGAATAGAGCGTTAACCTTTAATTAACGCTATGAGTATGCCAAAAGGAATAGAAATAACCCTCTATGAGAGGGAGCAGATAGAAGTATATTTACG
>Ga0209417_1004971_pt1 | contig 15200 bp, 10 predicted proteins | sample RifGroF2_FD_184002 | JGI IMG/M metagenome (GOLD analysis project Ga0209417, IMG submission 184002) | Groundwater microbial communities from Rifle, Colorado, USA - Groundwater F2 (SPAdes) (version 2) | ecosystem: Environmental > Aquatic > Deep subsurface > Groundwater | place: Rifle, Colorado... | reverse complement strand
GCCGCCTCTGTTGTAATAATTTGCATCTGCCATATTAGTGTGATAGAGTCCGTATGGATCACTATCTGCAACAGCATTAAGAAACCCGCAATACTGTGCGTTAGTTACCTCAGTTCTGCCAATACAATAAGTATAATCGACATCACCGTAGTAGTAACTGCCACGGACAAGACGAGTGTCTTGAGAATTCCCGGGGTCGCCAACGGTAACAAATTCCATGAAAGAATATGGTTTCTGAGCATTTCGAACGGCACAATGCAATGGATAACCTACGTCTTTGACATTCCATGCACTCCACCAAAAGGTGTCTTCGCTATAGGCAAACACATATTCATCGCTCACAGTTAGTGCATATTGCAGAGCATTCTCATACTCAGCGGAAGTGTATGGATTGACAGTATTATCCATAAATAAACCAAAGCAGCCAAGACTGAATTTATTAAGATAAGCTGCGTCATCAGCTACAATTGGAAGGCAATTTGTTGTCATATTGCTATAAACTGATGTAAAATCAGATAACGTTTTGAAGAAATATGATTGTTCCGTACCTCCGATAAATTTCACCATGGGTCCGGCTTCATCAAGCATTCCATCCAGAAAAGATGGGTATAAACCATACTCCGCTCCCGGCAACTGTGCCGTATTGCCATCAATCGTGTTCCATATATAACTATAGTCAGATAAAAGGAAAATTGTGACATCAGGCGATTCTGCACGAATAGCTTTCATTATTTCTTCGCCTTTTTTTCTGACCTGTTCCTGATATTCAGCAAAACTTTTTGAATTCTTTAACGTCTGTGAATTGTATTCCCATATTCTGCGCTGGTACATTTCAGGGTCAAAACAGATTCCTTTGGCACCACCTCTATTCGCTATCCAAGCTGCTGTAGCCATATTGGAAATAATTGTATCAAAGTTATCAAACCAATCCACAGCACAGGCTGAAACATCAATGTACAGGAAGTTCTCATTAAAAGAACCAAATTGGGCAGATCGCAACTCATCAACAGCATGTTGCATTTGTGAACGCGTAAATCCCACTGTTCCCCATGCATTTTGGCTGAACTGGCGTTCACTTCCACCATATGGCTTTGCAAAGAAAACCGTTCCATCAAAAGACTGTGCTTTCATCATAGCAATATTGCTATCTGTAGTAAAAAAGGATGTATCAGGATTATCGTAACCACAGTGAATTACTTTTTTCTTTTTAGCCAATCTTAATCCAGTATCATATCTGCCAGAAGTCGGGTCGGCATAACTCAAACTATCAAAAGATATTTCAGAAACAGAATTAGTTTTGAATTGGCCGCCGAATCTCCATCGTTGAGTAGTAGCTTCATTGCATCTATTTTCACTCCATTCGTAGAGGTTACCGGACTGGTCAAATGTGCCATAGGTACCCGGAGAAAGCGTATAAAAACCGACATCAAGCAAATCACCATGATTAGTTCCTTCTCCAAAATCATAGTTGTCAGATTGGTAATTTGCTCGATTTGCTGATACATTATTGGGACCAGGTGTCGGGGCGGTATCACTTTGTGCCGCATAAGCCCAATAGCCTGCATTAATACTACCGCCTTTATAAAATGCAGCCTTGTACCACTCATCAACGGTTGGAATCCAAAATCCTGCTCGATCGTTATGGTAAGACTGATCCTGGGAACCTGTAAAAGTACTGGTATCGTAGACTCCGTATTTCATTGTATTTGGATCAAGCTGCATACCATTATGCATCCAGTTACAGAATCTGGCAGCAGACCGCCAGCTAATCCAGTTCACCGGCTTGTCCTCCCTGTCGGCAATAGTGGTATAAATATAGCTGCCGGACGACCCTGTTCGGCTAATGCCACCTCTATTATAGTAATTGGCATCACCCATATTCGTATTGTAAAGTCCGTATGGGTCACTGGCTGCCACAGTGTTAAGAAACTCACAATACTGAGCATTTGTTACTTCGTACATGCTAACCTGGTATGGATAGCCGACGCTCCCGTAATGGTAATTGACACGAACAAACCGGGTATCCTGAGCATTACCGGGGTCATCTACATTTATGAACGCCAATTCTTCCATGTATGCTCCTGCTACTCGGAAGCCGATATCATATCGGCCCGTGTTGGGATCGGAGTAGCTTTGGCTATCGTAAGATATGTCTGGGGCAGAGTTTGATTTAAACCCGCCGCCTAATATCCATCGCTTACTCGTATCTTCTACACTTTTTTCTTCATTCCATTCGTAGAGATTGCCGGACTGGTCAAATGTGCCATAGGCACTCGGAGAGAGAGTGTAAAAACCGGCATCAACCAAATTTCCCTTGTTCAGACCTTCACCAAAATCATAGTTATCTGAATTGTAATTAGCTCGATTTGCTGTCGTATTATAAGGCCCGGCTGTAGGGGCAGTATCACTTTTGGTCGCATATGTCCAATAGCCTGTATTGAGCCCGCCGCTTTTATAAAATGCGGCTTTGTACCACTCGTCCACTTTTGGAATCCAGTACCTGGCACTGGCATTATGTGTAGTTGGACCGGAGCCAGGCGAACTGTAGGCACCGCTCTCCGTGCTTGCAGAATCATTGGGGCGGCCATTGTGCATCCAGTTACAGAATCTTGCAGCAGACCGCCAACTGACCCAGTTAACGGGCTTATTTTCTCTACCAGAGATACAGCTATATGTGTAACTGCCGGAGGAACCGCTTCGAGTAATACCGCCTCTGTTGTAATAATTTGCATCTGCCATATTAGTGTGATAGAGTCCGTATGGATCACTATCTGCAACAGCATTAAGAAACTCACAATACTGAATGTTGGTTACTTCATATCTGCCAATCATATAATTATAGTCAACATCACCATAGTAGTAACTGCCACGAACAAGCCGGGTGTCTTGTGTATTCCCGGGATAACCAATATTGACAAGGTCCATTGAAATAACTGTTTGACACCAGGCTAACATTGCAAGCATTATAGTAATCAGAATTAATAAATATTTTCGCTTTTTCATTGTTTTTTCCTTTTTTTTTGAAACATTACTCCTGTTTGAACTCCCATTGATTTCATGGCAAAGGTTGGTATAATAAGAATGAAATCTGATGGAGCCGACGCTGCTTTAGAGTTGGTTTCCGGGGGAGTTGTTGACGCAACTCCCCTTTTAGTGTTGGATGCCCATTGATACCACCTCCTTTTATACAACTTAAAAAAACTGTAAAAGCTGCTACAAACGCTTCAGAGGTGCTTTATCTGTTGAAATATTTTTTAATTTTAAACTGTGGTTCAAACGAAGAATTGCTATGTTGTAAAATCTCTTTAATACAAATTAATAGAAACCCGACTTTTGGATTTCCAGGATTTCATTGCAGCATCACATACCGCCATTGATACCAAGCCGTCTTTTGCCGGGCTTTCAGGTGATACTTTCTTCTCGACTGCCTGTAAAAATGCCTTGTGCTCGGCTCTGTACATTTCGTCCCGGTCTAAATTAAAAGATTCAATTTGTGTTGACGAATTCTCCCGAATTCCGGTGCGCAATACACCCATATTAGCATCAAGAACGGCCCATCCCTTATCTCCGACTATTTCATATTCATGCCTCTCCGGCATTTGAACATAATTCAAATGAATACTTGAAATCAATGGTGTCTCATATTCACAGTTAATTACAGCCAAATTGGGGTTTGATGAAAACTCAAAGTCGCCACCCTGTAATGCTGAAGCATATACTGCTTTGGGCTTTTCATTCAACAGCCAAAACAAAATATCCGGTTGGTGTGTATAATCATAGAACAAGGCTCCTTCCTGATTGGACTGATAACCTGAAACTGAATTCACAAGTGTAATATACGTGCCGACTTTGGCATAAGCATACAAAATTGTGCCCAAAATTCCCTGCCCGATAAGTTTCTTGAGCATCAGCAACCCAGGATGAAAATGCAGCTGAAATCCAATATTTAAAACCTTGCCGGAAGATTCTGCAGCATCTTTCATGTTTATTGCATCGGCCAAATTATCGCTCATCGGTTTCTCGCAAAAAACATGCGAACCGGCATAGAGCGATTGAATTGTCTGATGGGCATGTAAACAATGGGGTGTAGCAATCAAAACAATATCAGGTCTGGTTTTCAGCATTTCTTCAAATGTTTTATGTGAGGGTAAGGGACCAAGTTTTTTCTGAGCCGCAGCAAGAACATCTTGATTGGTATCGACCAATTCTATTCTAATATTTTTTTGTTCTTTTAATAGCCTTACATGACGCTGGCCGATAGATCCCATACCTACAACTGCAATTCGTTTTTGACTATTCATCCCAATAAAGCTCCATTCTTATTCTGAAATATGCGTTTGATTCTTCGTCCCGCCCGCTGAATGCAATCGGTGCCTATTAACAACAAAGAACAAAATGCTGCCCATCAATCCCAGCACTGCTGATGCCAGAAAAGCAAAACCATAGTTACCGCCAAAAATATGTGAGACAAGAAATCCTATAAAAAGCATCACAAAGGACTGTGTGAACAAATTAACAGACCCACTGCATGCGCAGAATCTGGCGAATTGTTCCCGCTGAACGCTGGCCATAACAAAAATACTTGCTGCAGTACCCATAAGGCTGTAAGAAGTTATCCCTATCAAATACGCTCCAGCGAGTGTGTACACCGGAGCGACCCTGCAACCAATCCATTGAGAAATAAATTCTGCACTGGCAGTCGGATTTATACCCAAAGATGCTGCTGCAATAACACCGATATATGCAATTACCAACGATTTGACTGTTCCGAGCTTATCGACAGACCAGCCTATAAAAAATGACGTGGCCACCATCATGAGCAGTCCATACTGCAATATATGCGTACCCACCTGCCCTTCGGTCATATGCAGATTCACCTTGGCCTGCAACGCAATAAACGTCCCAGGAATGCCGGCGTTCATACAAAGAGCATACGCGAGGAACAGTGGTACGTTTTTCATGTCTGAAAAACCAAATTTCAGCGTGCCCCATATAACAGATACCGGATTAAAATTAGGCTTTTCCTCGGTCTGAATGGGCGGTTCTTTAATAAAAACAAACAAAAGAATCGTTGCGACACTTATTATTGAAGCACTAAACCAAAAGGCCGTCTTTTCGCTGTGAGAGTTCACCAGAGGCAGCAGGATAATGATGCTAAGCCATCCGCCAACACTTCCTATAAGCAGGTCATTTATGCCCGTGATGCGTCCCCAGTATTTTTTCTTGGAAATATCATTGTTCAGAAGCGGATAAGTTGAGGAACGAGTCAGTGCGGCCAAATTAAACATAAGATAAAGTATAAGACAGGTAAAAAATGTGGTTGAATATGGAAAAAGGACTAAGGCAACTACAGATGTTACTACTGCTATCACAACAAAGGGCAGCCGCCTGCCGCACTTCCACTGCCATTTATCTGTCAGATTAGAGACATACAGTATTGTTGGTATCCCAAGCCAACCTGCAATAGCGAAAATACTCGATATTTCAGAAGCACCAAGTTTTGCGTTGGCCATGTGCATGGCCAACAAACTGGCGGTAGCACCAAATCCAAAAGTAAAAAGAGCATTGCTGACAATAATCCAGAATACATTTTTACGAAAAAGTCTTTTATCATCATAATAGGGCTTCAGGTGCGGCAGATTTTCTATTAATTCATGGTCAATATGATTACTCAAACAAAACTCCAATCCAAAATTATCGCTGCAAGAATCATTTTAAAATATCTGGCACACTATTTTTATTTCGATATGGAAAAACCACCATCAACCACAAGATTATGTCCGGTAACATAATCTGAAGCGGGCGAAGCAAGAAATAATATCGCGCCATTCAAATCGATTCCATCTCGCCCCATTCGTCTAAGAGGGGTAGTATTACTATAGTCTTTGACAAAACCTTCCGGCTGACCTCGCTCAAAACCGCCGGGAGAAATTGCGTTAACATATACTCCCATCGGCGACAGAAATCCGGCCAAATCCATAGTCAAACCAATAATACCCGCTTTGGCGGCAGCATAATCGACAGGCTGGCCGGCCATGCCATTGCGTTCATACATTTGGCGGTCTCGGCCAACCAAGGCGGCAACGGATGAAATATTTATAATTTTCCCATATCCCTGTTCAGCCATAATTTTGCCAACCTCACGGCAGCAATAAATAACACCAGTTAAATTTACGTCCACAAGCTTTTTAATGTCGTCAGGAGAACGGTCAAATAATCGGCACACCCCATTTCCTGAACCACCGCCTGCATTATTAACAAGAATATCAATATGTCCTTTCCAACTGTGGACTTTTTTAACCACCACGCAGACCTGCTCAAAGTTAGTATGGTCAAGTTCCAGCGGCAACGCCTGTACCTTGTATGTATCCTGCAATTTCTGTGCGGCCTGCTGCGCATTCGACAAATTCCGCGACGTTATAGCAATATCACATCCTGCAGCACATAGAACCGATGCCGCATCAAATCCAAGATTTTTTGCTCCGCCGACAATAAGGGCAACCTTGCCTGACAGGTCAAACATCTTGACTATTTCATTATGCATTACAAATTACTCCGAAAAACTAACTTAATAAGTTTTATCATGCTCATTTTAAAATTGGTAGTGTGCAACTCTGGTCATTTCATCAATTACCGCATTAACATTTTCGATAGGCGTTTCTTCCGGCAATGGTTTGGCTGTTTCCATAAGATAACCTCCTCCTTTGCTGAGAATCTTTACTGCACGGCTTATTTCTTCACGAGCCTGCCGTGGCGTGCCAAAAACAATGTCGCCCTGTGTTCCAATACCACCTCGAAAAGTTAAATATTTACCGAATTCACGCTTGGCAGAACAAATATCCATCGCTTCGGGCTGAAGAGGATGAAAAACCTGTAAGCCCATATCAATAAAGTCGGCCATTATTTCAGTATTATCACCGCATGAGTGATGCATAACAATTTTGCCTGCCAGGCGAACTTTTTCGTATATCTTTGCAAGCCGTGGTTTGAAAAAATCTAAAAAAATACGCCGACTTATCATCAGGCCTCTCTGCGATCCAAAATCATCGCCAAAAGTTACTCCATCAATCGGCAATGATAATATCTTATCCAATGCTTCTATATGCATTTCCATTAGGATATCCAATGCCTTATGAACAAAACCAGGCTCTGCAAGATAATCCATCAGTGTCTGTTCCAGGCCCCTAAGACACCAAAGCCGCTCGCCGAAAGTGCCCGAAAACTGATAGTATATGAAACAGTCAGGATTTAGCTCTCGTGTTTTGAGAATCAACTCGATGTCAGATTGGGGTACAAGTTCAATCCGCGGTATTTTACTTGCATCCGGCTCTTTAAGCGGTGGGTTGATAAAAGTATATCCACCGTGCTCTCTTTGCCACTGGCCGCCAAATCTATCTTTGAATATCTCCGGGGAAATGTCTACGATTTCAACCGGCCAAAGAATCCTGATAGTATCATCTGCGGGACATGGCCATTGTTCACGAGCCCCCAATATATTTACGAGCTTGTTATAAAGCGGCTTTGCAACATAAAGAGTAAAAGGAATACGCTGTGGCTCCTGATGATTGATAGCCTGCAACACCAGTTCTCTTGAAGTCACAACAATGTTTTTATCACTCAATTTAAGCTGCATGTTTTTTGACCAAATTAATTCTTTGCTGACTCTGTCATTTCCTCAAGCAGTTTCCAGCAGTATAACTGCATTCGAGACAAATGGAACGGACCCTGCCACATATTGCCCTTAAGTGTAGATGAAAGTGAACCGTCTCTATGAATATACCCAAACCAGCCGCCGTTTTTGCGGTCTGGAAAATGAGCATAAGCCCAATCATGTATTTTCTTGTGCCATTGTTCATACTCTATATTGCCAGTCAGATGATATGCAAGTAATGTCGCGTAAATCGCTTCATTGTGCGGCCACCAAAGTTTCATATCATGCTCATACTGCTCACAGGGAAAGCCCTTCACGTCTCTGAAATAATATATCCCGCCGTATTCTTTATCCCATCCAATATCTAACGACCAATCCAGTATTTGAGTTGCCATTTTAACCAAACGGTTATCATTTCGATGTCTTGCTTCTTCCATAATGAACCACGCGGTTTCAATAGCATGGCCGGGATTAACGGTTCTTCCCATCGGCTCATCAATAAATTCTCCGTCAGGACCAACGCTTTCAAGCAGCACATTAAACTCCGGCCTCATAAAGTGATGCTCAATCTCATATAATGAATCGTCCACAACCTTCTTGTAAAGCGGATTACTATTGACTTGTCTCAATACCTGGGTAATTGACAACAATATCATCGGCGTTGCGTGAGATTTAAGCTGCCTTGTTTGAGGTATGAGCTTGGGTTCAAGGAGTCCCGGTGTAGTAATATATCGAAGAATTAATTTATACAGCTCGTCAGCACGCTTTGCGAACTCACTACTGCCCGCTGCTTTGGCATATTCAGCAAAGGCAATTGCCGCAAAACACTCTGAAAATATATAGCGTCTTTTTCGCAGCGGCTTGCCGTCTCGTGTAACGCTGTAGAACATTCTGCCGTCAGCATCAAAAGCATACTTTAATAGAAAATCTATGCCATGCCTGGCCATATCGAGCCATTCTTTGCGGGGTTCAACAGTATTGTACAGTTTTGAGAAAACCCATGCTATTCGGCCTTGTGCCCAAATCTGCTTGTCAGTGCCGACAACTGTGCCATCAGCATCGAGAAAAGTCAAAAATCCGCCATGTTCTTTGTCTGGCGAATGCTTCAGCCAAAAAGGAATGGTATCTTTCAATAACCCATCTCGATAAATCGAAATTAATTCATTTTTTCTGCCGGTATCCATTTCTATATTCCTGTTACTTTTGCAATACTATTCTGAATCCAACACATGAGCTTCTTTGATTATTATAGCCAAAGCGTTTGGCGCATCGCAGCGCCTGAAGCTCATTAAAATAAGAACCGCCGCGTATAACAAACGTATCTCCCGCACTGCATACCGGGTCAACATTATTTTCTAATGTATAACCAACTTCCTGCCATTTGTCCAGACACCACTCCCAAACATTCCCATGCATATCATACAATCCCCATGCATTAGGCCTTTTTGTTCCAACCGGATGAGTATGATTGCCAGAATTATTCTTAAACCACGCAAAATCCGCAGCCTGGCTGGTATCGTTTCCGAAACCATATACAAAAGACGCGCCGCTGCGACAGGCATATTCCCATTGAGCTTCAGTCGGTAGTGAATATCGCCTGTTTTCCAGTTCAGACAACTTCCGGCAGAATAGTTCCGTCTCTGTTTTTGAAACCATTTCAACTGGATTTTCCGGACTTCTGAACCTGCTATGATTCCAGCCTAAAACAGTTTTAAACTGCTCTTGCGTCACCAAACACGCTGCCATATAAAAATCATGGCTTAACCGAACAGAGTGCATCGGACCTTCGTCCGTATCTCGGTCGTTTTCTGTAACCGGCGAGCCCATCATAAAATTGCCGGCTTTCAGCAAAACCAATTTCATGCCGATACTATTAATAATAGTTATGTCGCAATTATTCATTTCTGTTAATCTCTGAAACGAAAAGAAAACAATTTTGAATTTTTCATTTTAAAGGTAATCTTAGCAGGCACACCATTTAATTCTCGTAATTTTTTTTCCGGCCAATTAACTTTTTTATCAATCATATCTCCCAATAACCGCTCGGAACTCAAATGCCGTTGAGAATCTTCAAGAGTATCTATCTGCACCTGCAAATATCCGTCAGATTCGGTTTTGCAATTTATTTCCAAGGCATTACCAGAAAAAATCAGCGGTTTTGTGAAAACAAAACCCTCCTGCGAATCCGCGTCAACTGAAACAAATCCATCAACTCTCAAAACTGCTCGAGTTATAGTCCCGCCATACTTGGTAAGACTATATGGCTGATTGTGTTTTTTTTCAATGCCGCGATAATAAATCCATATTTCGTCTCCCTTTATTATCTGCCCCACACAGGTATGAATCATTCCTCTGTCAAACGCCTCATTTCCGCCTAATTCAAGAAACGGCCTGTGGTCAATTCGATTCCAGACAATTCCATCTCTGCTTGTGGCAAGTTGAGGAACGAGAACGTCTTCGGTATGGTGATAACAGCTTGTAATAATAATATACACATCATCGGTACGTGCATATTTAATCGCCGCGGAATTATAGAAGTCCATGTCTGGCGGGTCCTTTGGGTCAAACGAAAGTACTGTCTCTACAGGCGGCCAGTTTAAGAAATCCTCCGTCTCGCTTCGTCCTATTGTTCTCAAGACATTGGGATTGCGAATCGGCACATTATGTCTTACATAGCAGACATATTTCTTGAGACGTTCATCCCAAAAACATACATTCTGGGTATCACATTGATTTCTTAATAAATAGCCATCATAAGTTGACCAATTGATTCCATCGGAAGAATACGCACCAAAAAGACCATCGGCATGAATAGCATACACCATCTTGTATCTTTGGGCATATTCTGCCGCAGAATCCTTAAAGACTGTTCCGCCGTGATATAATTTGCCCTCATTTGGAAAAACGATATTATTCGCATTTGAGCCACGAAATGGGATTTTCCCTATTGTCGGCTTTCTCCAGACTAATCCATCTTCAGATTCAGCATAACATAAAAAACCCATTGCTTTCATATCATTGTCTTTTGCGTATGATTCATACCACATTTTGTATACGCCATCATCATCCATAACGGTACAATATGGCCCTACCATTATGTCTTCCCATGGACAATCGGCAATAATAAGTTTCTCGTGAGTCTTCACGGGAGAATTTACGGCAAATTTTATTCCGCTGCTTTTATCTATTAGATAATCATCTATGAAAAGCTGCCGGCTGCTTCCTATATATATCACTTTGGAATCCATATTATTTTCAAAACTTAAGCTAATCTTTAATGCTTTTTTTGGCTCTGCAGATTGCATCAATATACTCATCAGGCACATTTTTTATACTGCCATAGTAAAACAGGCGTTCGACATACAGCCAGACATATTCGTCTGAATATTTAAACGCATTTTTCAAAGACATTTCAATTTCTTCGGGCTGAAAATAATTTCGTGAAAAATCCTTGTTGTTCCAGCCTGGATATTCTTTTCTACCGTCGGCGGGATAATCATCGCGATTTTTCCCATCGAGCCAGTTGGCATCGAGCCAGATGCCGAAACCGCATTGGTAAACTTTCGAATATTTTCCCTTGTCTGAAACAAACGGCAAAACTTTTTCACGAACGGCTGCTCGTCCATTTGCGAATTCTTTGGCTCGCAAAAAGAAATAGGCGTTTTCCCAACCATCGACAATTTTCACTTTGGGTCCTGCGGCTTCAACCATTCCATTCAAGAAAGGAGAAAGCAATCCATAATCAGCGTAGTGCAATTTATTCGGGTCGCTGCTGCATTTGGGAAAATTATTGCCTCTATTATCAGTGGTTTCATACCAATAATTTGCCGAATGTCCAAAGGCAAGCAGAATAGTAATCTCCGGATATGCGTTCTGAAAAGCCTGCATTACTTCGGCACCGCGTTTCTTAGCCTGTGCGGCATATTCGTCAAAACTTTTTGTTTTTACATCTCTTTGTTTTTGATAGTTCCATAAGGGCGTTTCATATTCTTCCGGGTCAAAGAAAACCCCTTTAAGTCCGCCTTCTTTGGCAATTAAAGCGGCCAAACCAACATTGTTCAAAACAGCATCATAAGAATCGAACCAATCAATATCTCCGGGTGTTACACAAAGATATACAAAATTGTCTGTAAATTTTTTAAATTTCGTATTTTTGAAACTGTCGATGGAACTTTGTATTTCATCTTGCGTGAAAACACGATTGCTCCAGCTTCCCCATGTGAAGTCGAATTTACGCGGTCTGCCGTCCAATAAAGACAGGTGAGCGTTTTTAGACCTGATACCGAATGTCCAGCCATCAAAAGGCGTTTGTTCCATCTGTTCTACGATTTGGGGCAGTGAATTTACATCCGGCTTATCTATGCCGACATAAATTAATTTTTTTTCTGCATGAGCGGTCGAAAAAGATATGCAAAAAGCGGCGATTATTAAGATAACGATTCTGCTGCAATTCATAATTTGTTTCCTTTCGATATTACAGTTAGTTTTATCTCACGTCAAACGCAAACAAATGCGCATTTTCTGAACTCCATGCTGCCTGCGGTATAAACCTGATTGCTTTTGTACAAATAGAAATTGAGATACATACCAATCTTTGATAATTATTATCCTCGCTAAATACAGCTTCCCATTTGCCGGTTTCTGTTTGAGTTTCAATTTTAAATTTTTTGATAATGGTTTTAGGCACGCGATACGGCTCTATATTGAGCGGATAGCAGCATCTCAACGCCATGTTCTTGCGATTAAGGTCGCTATCGAATATCAGGCGAACCTGTTTTATATTTTTTGGCTCATTGAAAGAATATTGAATCCATGAATCTAACTTTCCTATCCACCCATTATCATTATCACCTATAGGCCGATCAATTCCATTTCTTAACGGTTCAGGATCGCTTTCTGATGCTGTCAATTCAGCTTTTCGTGATAATTCCGGAATAGGCCGAGTATGCCATGGAATATAGCAATCATCTTCCATGAGTATTTGCTGCAATTCTTTTATATGATTATTGTAAACGCCTCTTGGCGTTGTCTGTTTTCGCAGAGCGATAGACGCTGCGGTTCCAACTGCCTGACCGATAATGGAACATGTCCGCATTACACGCGTTGAGCTTAAAGCCGCATGAGTAACGCTTATATTTCGGCCTGCGAACATAAGATTTTCAATATTGCGCGAATAAAGGCATCTATATGGGACGCCATGAGGAGAGGGAGCAGGATGAAAGATAGTTGGCTCCCCAGAATAATTAAAACCAAGAGGATTATGATCATCCATCGGCCAGCCGGCGTAAGCCACTATATCATCGAATCTTCCTTCCGCACGAACATCATTTTGCGTAAGGATGTGGTCGCCGACATAACGCCTGCTTTCGCGTTTGCCCGGCAGAAAACCGACCCAGTCCAAAGCCCAGTTGTCGGCGTTATGGTCGCCATAATTTTTAATATGGTCCCAAACGCCGAAGGCTATTTTCACAAGCTCATCTCTTATTTGTTCTGTATCATGAATGCTGTCATTTACGCCGCCGACTTCAATCCACCAATAATTAGTCTCATCGATTCTATGCGGACGGTTGGGCAAATCTTCATCTTTTGCATATTTATAAGCCCATTTCGGCGGTATGAATTTTTGATATGACGGTGTTTCCCTCGCCTGTATCAGACAGCTTAGTCCCATCGTATTTTTATCAGCAACGGCAGGCTCAATATCTTCATCAAATTCTTTTGAGGATTCCCGTCCGATACGAAATTCCGCTTCCGACAGAGGCGCCAAAATGCTGTCGCCCGAACAATCTGCGAAAATTTTGGCTTTAACTGTCTGCCATGTTTGAGTGGTAAGCTGCCAGCCTTTTACGGATGCAATCTGATTGCCCCGCATTTCAAGACTGACGCACGAGCAATTGCAAATCAAAGTTATGCCGTCCTGATACCTTGTTTTGCCGTAAAGAACGCTGTCCCAGATACTGTAATTTGATAATGAATTTAAATAGTAATTTTCCAGAAGGATTTCTTCAATTATACCCGTCTCTCTGTTATTTTCTCCCCATGCACCCGCCGGCCACATTCTGACTTCGCTGGAAGCATTGCCACCCAACACAGGTCTGTCATGTATCAAAGCTACTTTAAGCTCATGGCGAGCAGCGGCTATAGCGGCACATAATCCGGCCAGCCCACCGCCAACAACGCAAAAATCAACCTCGTGAAATATCTCTTTCATATTTTTGTGCCGAAATTTTACAGTGAAACTACATTACCCTTACGCCGGGCTTCTTCCGCCGCAAAAACCATCAAATGCGATTCAAGAGTTTCCGTAGGCCCGGTCAATATCATGCTGCTGTCGCCTCGCGAAACCGCAGCAATAAAATTTTTCATCAAACCGTGGTCGCCGCCGCCATGACCAACATAAATAGAACTGTCCGGCAGCGTTGTGTCAATTTCTTCTTTTTTGTCGGTGAGGAAATCATATATCATAATTTTAGAACCGTCACCATAAATCTCGCCTTTTGTTCCAAAAATTCTGGTTCTCCTGTTAGTCAATTCAGTGAAGGCAGTCATTGTAAATGTGGCAGTCTTTCCATCTTCGAAAAGCATATTAACAACCTGATGGTCAACGACATCATTATCGCAGGAATAAACGCATTTTCCATACGGCCCGGTTTTCAGGGCATTGAGTACACCTTCAACGGTTAAATCGCTTGTGATTGTATCCACCGGCCAGCAAAAATGCCCCTTGTTCGCAAAATTCATATAGATTTTTTTTGCTGAATAAGGGCACTTCTGTTCATGCTTACAATCCAAACATCGCTCGGAGGCATCTTTGGGTTTATTCGCTTTTATAAAATGTTTGAGATTGCCGAAAGAAGACACCTTTATGCATTTAGAACCTGAAATAAACCTTATCCAATCAAGGTCGTGGCATGATTTTGCCATGAGCATAAATGTTGATTGTGCTTCATTACGCCAATTTCCTCGAACAAATGAATGTGCCTGATGCCAATAGCCTACGGGCTCTAAATGCTGAATACTGACTATTTCTCCTATTCTGCCCGAATCGAGTATGCTTTTTAACTTTTGACTGTAAGGTGTGTATCTCAATACATGGCATACACTGAAAATTACTTTGGCTTTTACAGCAGCGTCAACAATAAGCCGGCAACCCTGCTCCGTTGTCGCCATAGGTTTTTCAAGGAGAATATGATAACCTTTCCCGGCAAGCGACAAAGCAGCATCAACGTGCATGGAATCCTGTAACGCTATTATAACGGCATCGGCAAATTTATCTCGCGCCGCCAAATCCCGCCAATCGGCAAAGACATTTTCACTGGGAATTTGATGTTTTTTAGCAAACTGATTTCTGTAAAATTCTCTTGGTTCCGCAACGCCAACGAGTTTCACCTCATCAGGATACTCCTGTATATAATTGGAATAAACACTTCCACGGCTGCCTGCACCGAGCAGAACAATCTTTACAACTGGCATCTATGCCTCCGAAATGGACTTGCAAAAGAAATTATGACTTTCGACTAATTGCACGCTTCTTCAGGATCTAAGTTAC
>Ga0209417_1004962_pt1 | contig 15241 bp, 14 predicted proteins | sample RifGroF2_FD_184002 | JGI IMG/M metagenome (GOLD analysis project Ga0209417, IMG submission 184002) | Groundwater microbial communities from Rifle, Colorado, USA - Groundwater F2 (SPAdes) (version 2) | ecosystem: Environmental > Aquatic > Deep subsurface > Groundwater | place: Rifle, Colorado... | reverse complement strand
ATAGATAAAGACATAGCAAAATATAGAATACAAATTAGTAATTTTAGTGATTTTAGTGTAATAGCATCTACAATAGATACTAATATTACTAGTTATACTGATTTTGATAGAACATATATTAGCACAAGATATTATAGGATATATTCTATAGATATTAATAACAATATATCAATTGATTATTTATCAAATAATGGTCAAGCTGTAATAGCTGGAGATAATACACCACCTAATGCACCTTCAGTACCAACGATTACATCTGATAGTAATGGTAGATTAGTATTAACATTTAAAGGATCTGGTTCTTCTGATGCCTCAAGATATAGAATTATAAGGCATACTTGTAATGCTAGTGATAAAACTGGTGATGACAATGGTATTGATATCGGTACAATTAATCATATAGGAAATACAACACATAAATATATTGATAGTTATTTAGATAAAAATAAATATTATTATTATCAAGTATATACTATTGATAATTCTGGCATGATATCATCTAGTGCATTAACAATTCCAACAACAAATACAATACAAGCAGTAGATAATACTCCTCCAAATATACCAACAATATCAGGTGTAGAATCTAAAATTGGTGGCATCACTATATACTGGAATGGTGTTAATGACGCAGTATCTTATAATATATATAGATATGATTCTGATGGTGTAAGTAATGAAATGTATATGGCAAACGTATCGCAATTACAATTTTTGGATAGTTCTATGTCAATAAATGTTAGTAATTCATATCAATATAAGATATCATCTGTTGATTCTTGGGGAAATATAAGTGGTAAGAGTAATTTATCTGGAAGTTTTTCATCAATGACACCATATACAGCTAGTGATACAACTGCTCCAACAATTGGTACTATAAATAATCCAACTGCAAATGATGATGGTTCTATTACATTATCATGGTCAGGATATTCAGATGAATTATCTGGTGTTGGTGGATATAGTATATGGAGAATTTTATCAACTCAAACTTTCGATGATAAAGAATTAATATATAGTATTAGAAATTATAATATTACTTCATATATAGATACTACTACAATACATAATACAACATATAAATACACAATTACTTGTTTTGATAATGCTGGTAATCAAACTGCAATTGAATTAAACATTAATGATGTTAATGGGGTTGCTCAAACAGGAAGTAATAATACAATTATATTAGCAAGTACAACTAGTAGTGTTGATGAATATTATGTAAATAGCAGAATAACAATAACTAGTGGTACAGGCAATGGACAGTCTAAAAATATAATCTCTTATAATGGAGTTACTAAAATTGCTACAGTTGATTCTGATTGGACAATTAATCCAGATAATACAAGTAATTATACTATTTATGGTTGGAAATCAGCCACAGCAAATGATATTATTGATCCTTCTGCTCCAAGTGATTTGATTATATCAGGTGGTATAGGAACAATAATGTTAAATTGGACTAAACCAGAAGATTTAGATATAGCAAATTACAGAATATGGGTTAGTGATTATTCAGATTTTAATACATATGATATAGTAAATACGTCACAAACAAGTTATACAGATACAAATAGAGATACATTTAATAATAGATATTACAAAATATATACAATAGATAGAGCAGGTAATAAATCATGGGATGAAATTACTGTACTTTCTGATGGTTATATTTCAGGTAGTGGTCAAACTGCTATTCCTGGAGATGGACTTCCTCCTTCACAATTACCTACAATTGATAATATTAATACAAAATGTAATTATAATGGTAGTATTACGGTTACATGGATACCAAATGAAAATCCAGATGGTGATTTGGCAAAATATAAAATATTTAGAAGTGAAGATGGTACTAATTTTTATAATATTACAGAAGTAGATAATTTTACAACAAATTACATAGATACAGGATTAAATAATGGTCAAGGTTATTATTATAAATTATCTTGTGTTGATTATAGTGGGATGGAAAGTGTTAAAACGGATTCTACAAATATATTATATGCAATTGATAATGATGCACCGCCTTTACCAAATGATTTATCAGCGACAGGAGATTTGGGAGCAATAAAATTATTATGGACAGAAACAGAAAAAGGTGCTTTATATGATATTTATAGATTAAAATTATTACCTGAAGATGAATTAGAATATACAAAGATAATAACAATTCCTGGTTCAACAGGAGACTTAGGTAAACTAATGTTCACAGATTACGATCCTCCTACAAATACAGCAAGTACATGGTATTATAAATTAAAAGTTTCTGATCAATGGGGCAATATGTCTGAATTTACAGATAGTGTTAGTGCTACTTCTACTATTGTTTTTGATGGAAATGTCACAGGAACTATAAATGGGATACCTGCTACAACAATAAATTCTTTAATAATAAATTCAAATAATCCATATTTTGAAAAAGGGAAATTGTTTTGGTCTGATACTTATGTAGGAATGGATATTCCAAATACTAATGTAGGCACTATAGTAAGCGGAGTAGGTAGTTGGGGAACTAATGTATTAGAGATTACAGGAGAAAAAAGATTATATTATTCTAAAGCAATTCCTATAGATATTAATAGAACATATAAAATAAGATTTAAAACAAGACAGACTGTTTTACCAACAGTAGGTGGAAGATTTATGCAATCAGGGTTAATATATCTTGATAGTAATTATAATTATATTAGTATAGCTGCTATTTGTCCTAATATCGCAGCAAATAACACAAGTTGGCAAACAATAGAAAATATTGTAAGTCCTAATACAGTAAATGTATTTCCTACCAATACTGTATATGTTCGTCCATTTTTTTTAGTAAATGCTACTGACGGAAATGGTACAGCACAAATTGATGGATTAGATTTTTTTGATATTACAGAATCTTATAATGCACAAGTAACAGCAAATAATAGTGTACAACAAGGAATAGCATATAACAATGGTTTTAATTTTGATCCTAGTGCTAATGGAACAGGTTTAAGTGTAACTTTAGGTGGTACAGGAACATATTCAAATAAAATAAGGAGTATTTTTAATGCCACTGAAGGTATTAAAATTCAAAATCGCCCAACAGTCATAACAGGTGAAGAAGTATTAGGTAATGCTTGGAGTAATGCTGTAGATCAATTAAAAATTGATACAGATGGCAATTTGCTTTTATCAGGTAAAATACAAATTGGAGATACATTTTCAGTAACTCCAACAGGTGTTTTAAATGCAACAGGTGCAACGATTGCTGGCAATGTTGATATTACAGGAACATTAAAAATTGCTGGCACAAATATATTAGATACAATTGATGGTAAAATAACTTCTGCTGGATTAAATAGTACAGTTAATTCAGATATAAATAAAGGAGTAACTGCAAGAAGTTATTTTGATTCAAATGGAAATTTAATTATGAGTCATTTGGCAAGTATTACTTGGGATAAAGTAGATACTACTGGTGCTACAGCAAGTGATGTAAACGCAAGACCTGACACATGGACACCTACTGCTAGTGATGTTGGAGCTGTAGCAAATAATCAAACAGCAGTATTTAATGCTTTGACAAATAATGGTACTTTATCAGGATTATTTATGAACAATGGACAATTATATATAAATGCAAATTATATAAATACTGGTATATTAACTAGTGTAACTATTGACGTTGATACAGACGCAAAGATAGGGAATAACTTGATTCTTAGTCCATCATCTTATAGTGGTGTACAATGGGGAGAAGGTATAAACACACCAGTAATTTATGTTGATTCAACCCCAGACGCTGGTGGTATGCATTTAGTAAATCCTGGTCATGGTATTTATGCTAATGGTATAAGAATAGACCAAACACCTATAGCAACATTTGGTTAATTATTTGTAATATTTACTATTAATCCATACAGTTTCCATGTATAAATTTATAGCATTAACGTCATTTGTAATAATTGTAGTTTTACCTGTACGATCTTGATATTTTAAACTATTACTAGATTTATCATATATATAAGATGGAGAATATATATCCCCTATTTCCCTATATTGAGCATAATAATCTCTTCCTTTAAAATAGGTTTCTCCATCAACTATTATTGCATTTAATCCTTTATAGGAAGTTTTTGCTATTCCATCACTATTTACGGTAATAGGTTGTGCAGGTACAGGATTAATAATTGGTGTAGCGGAAGGTGTAATTACGATAGGATCACTTGCTCCACTGCTACCACCAACAACAAAACTCCCAGTCTCACTATTCCATTGCAACATCAACCCTGATTTCGTAACAAACTTTGCACTAACATATAATTGGCCATTTTGGAATTCAGGATTAGTTTTTAACTGGTCAAACATTAATTGTAAATTATTTATTGAAGGTAAAGTTGTGGTAGTATCCGCAAAAGCAAATGAAGTGTTAAATAGAATAGTTGTTGGAATTATAGCAAGCATAAACAGTTTTTTTAGTTTTTTCATGTGTTCACTCTCCTTTTTAGTTTTGTATTTTGTTTCATTTTACCATAGTCAATAAAATATTGCAAGTGTTAAAATAGTAAAATAAAAATTAATTTTTATTAATTATTTTATAGAATATTAAAATAATTATATTGACTTCCTATTTATATTATGATAATATATCAATAGAATTAAAAGGTTTAATAAAAAATAAATATTGATTGGAGGTTAGATATTTTGTTTTAATATATTTATAGATTGGTAATATAATTAATTAGGTAAAATTAAAAATTTTAAAGGAGAAATGATAATTATGGAAAATAAAAATGAGTTAATAGTGTTCGAACAAGTAGGTTTAGGTAAATTAAAAGTTATAAAGATAAATGATGAAGATGTATTTAATTTGAGCGATGTGTGTTTTGGATTAGGTCATATTAGATCAAATGCTAATGGAATTGAATATTTAAGAAAAGATAGAATAGAGAATATATGTAAAAATCTTGATATAAAAGCTGTGACCACAACGGACACAAATATAAATATCACAAAAGATACTGATTTTGAGAACACATACATATCTGAAGAGTCATTTTATGATTTAGCATTAGAAAGTAAAACTAATGGTGCAAGAGCATTTCGTAAATGGGTAACTTCAGATATTCTTCCTTCTCTCCGTAAGCGTGGTATCTATATAATGGAACATGCAAAAGAAGAAATTATAGACAAGGAAAAATTATTTGGTAAACGTAGAATAAAGAATACATTTGCTAATGCTGAAATCCATAAAGTGGAAAAATTATATGATGATTTTATGGATTATATTTCAGAAGAATATAGTGCTAAAGAAAGAATAAAAATGTTACAAAGTGTTTATAATGGACTAAATGAATTAAATTTAAAATTATCTTATAATGCTGTAAAAAATATTGGTAAATGTTATGATGTTTCTTTATTACAGAATAAAGTTTTGCAAGATAAAGCATATTTACAAAATAAAAGGAATGGTGGAATAAAAAGTTCGCAAACAAAGACAATTAATAAACTTAGACAAGGTGAATGTTATAGTTTATAATAGAATAATAATATAATTTATATTAATAGTATGTTGTTAGTAAGTGAAACAATATACTATTAATAGATATAATGAAAATGAATACCTGTAGTCCTCCTTTTTTTATTATTGATACATATGTTGTATAATATTATAGATAAGGAGTGATTATATATGACAGTTAAAAATTCTTTAAAAGAAATTTTAGAAAAAAGAGGCTTAAAACAAAAATGGTTAGCTGAACAAGTTGGGATAGATAAACGCACTATGAGCAATATCATATCTAATAGATATAATACAAGCCTTGAAGTAGCGTTAAAAATAGCTGAAATATTAGAAATAAAAGTTGATGATATTTTTAAGTTAGATAAACAAGAAAATTAAATCATTAAATAAGGAAAAATATATTAAATAAAGTCTTGACATATAAGACTGCTCTCCTTTATAATTATAGATGTAAAGCAGGTCAAACATTAACTATAATTTAAAGGAGAGTGCCAATTATGTTAAACTTAATTTCAAATCTCACAAACCTCAATCACATCAATCAATTTGTCAATCATAAGGTAGAAGTAACTACCAGGGAATCAAGAATTACATTTAATTATTATGACTTTAACTATGATATTTGTGACAATGATCTAATATTAATGGATGTGTCAGATAAAGATTGTAGAGTATACATACCTATCGAAGAAATAACTTCAGTAACTAATCTTACAGATGATTTATATACTACTGTTGTAGATATTAAGTACAGAGATAAATTTGGTAATAAGATAATCTCTATTTGTTGTGCAGAGCGTAAGCCTATTCCGATTAGGTGTAATAAATGCGGATATGTGTTTGAAGATGGTGAGCAAGTTTGGGAAATTAACCAGCAGGGACAGTATGGAAGTATATATGATGGAGATTGGTTGGTTAAAAAACTGTGCGACAGATGTGTTGAAGTTTTGATGGATGAAGAATAAAAATATGACGCAGGAGTTTGTAGGAGTATAATAGATTATATTAACAATAAAGACCTCATCAAAGAGGTCTTTTTATTTTGCAAAATAAAAAATTAAAAGGAGGTGAAAATTAAAAATGGCAAAACAAATAAAAAAAGAGACTGAACTAATTTCAATTCAGTCAATTAATAATAAAAATAATAAAGTAATAATTATGGAAAACGGTGATTTAGTATTTACTGGTAGTGTTTCTATTTCTTAATTTCAATGGTTCCGTCATTATTAATAATATAATCTTTATTAATATTAATTTTAACGGAACCATTATTGTAAATTTCAGATCTAATAATAGTATTATCAGTATAAGTTATTACACAGATTATACTTTCATTTTCTAATATTATTTCTCTTTTTGCAATATCCGCAGGTGCTTTAATTATCCAATCACCATTTAATTGAGACATATAACTATCACCTCCTTCTATTGATACTATTCGATAGTTGAGAAGTGATTCCTTTGATAAAGAATGTTGATATATGACTACTAATGTCAAATATGTGAATTATTTAGTTCAATCAACATAACAACAAAATAATAATAATAACATAATTCTTATATTATTATTATTAAAAGAGGTTTATACCTCTTTTATATTTTGTACAAAAAATTGAGGTGATTTTACGTCAAATAAAACCAATCAAACAAAAAGATATTTCATAGAATTTTATGATTCTTCAGATAAGGAATTAGTAAAGTCATTTGGTGGAATAGTTAAACATGATTTTAATAACGTTTCAGAATTAATGTCAGCAGAATTAACTTTAGAACAAGTAGAAAAATTAATTAAACACAATAAAATAAAAAATATTAAACTTGTAGGAATGTGTAAGGGTTCTTCTCAATATATGGATTGGGGTTATACTGAAACTAAAGTAAATACGAGATATAGAGGAATTTATACAGGAAATAATGTAAAAGTTGCAATAATTGATAGTGGTATAGAACATCATGAAGACTTAATTGATCCTTATGAATGGATAGATTATGTAAATAATGTTTTCTTCAGGTATGATGATTATGGGCATGGTACTTTTATTGCAGGTATAATTTCAGGACAAGATAATACTGTTGGTTATATTGGAGTTGCACCAAACGTAACATTATATGTCGCAAAAGTATTAGATGAAAATAATTTTGGTTATGTAGATGATTTTATAGCAGGGATAGACTGGGCAATATCACATGATGTTGATATTATAAACTTTTCTATAGTATCTGAAATATATGATCAATATTTAGTAAACGCAACTCGTAGAGCGTATGATGCTGGAATTATTGTAGTGGCATGTAGTGGTAATGGAACATGGAATAGTCAAACTGGATGGGATATGATTGCAAAAAATACTTTGTCTTGTCCGGCAATAGATTATTCTTGTGTTTCAGTTGGTTCAATTGATTTTTATGAAGAAAGATCAAGTTTCTCCAATTATGGTGATGGATTAGATTTGGTTGCACCTGGAGAATATATTAGTAGTACATATAATAGTAGTTACACAAGTTATGCAGGATGGTCAGGAACATCTTTTGCTACCGCTTATGTAACTGGTCACTTAGCGATATTAAAAGAAAAATATCCTTCATATTCTCGTTCACAATTAGTTAGTAAACTATTAAGCAATTGTAAGTCATTAGGTGATTCATATCAATATGGTGCAGGATTAGTAATGGCTGAATTGGCATTGCCAAGTACACCTTCTTCTCCCCCTACTATTACATCAAGAATAGAAGGTGGCTTTAATTTATCTTGGGGAACATCAACATATGCTACATCTTATACATTAAGATATAAAAATTATGATGGGATTTATCATACTATTCCTGTATCTGGTACAACATATACATTAACAGGTTTGCAATATGGTGTTACACATTTCTTATCTGTTAAAGGAGATAATGCTTCTGGTAGTTCAGAATATACTCCTATTAACGATTTAGATAATCCAGGTACAACTACTGCAAAATCACCAGGAAATTTAACAAATCCAGCAAAAACATATAATACAATTGATGTTAGAATTGCAGATGGAATGAGTGGTAATTGGGATTATATAAGAGTTTATGCTTACAATAATGGTATATCTCCATCTTATAAAGATATTAGTTATGCTAGTTATCAAAGTGGAACTAGGATTGTTACATGGACAAATCTATCTGCTGGATTGCAATATAGATTCAATGCAAGAACATATTATACATATAATACTGTAGCATTAGATAGTGTGTATTGGAGTAATGATTTATATGTTACAACAACTAGTAGACCAAGTTTATTTAATTGGACACAGACAGAATTAGATGCATTCAATAATAATGGAAATATAAATACATTAACATATTTAAGATGGAATGAATTTGTTGATAATATAAATTTAGTGAGAGTATATAAAGGATATTCACCTATTGTTAATGATAGTGCTGGAAGAACAGTAAAAATGACAAGTAATGATAAAACATTATATGCAACAAGATTTAATGCTGTGAGATTAGGAATAGGAGAAATAAATTCTACTGGAATTACAAATAAAGTTTCAGGTGATACAGTATATGGGAATTATTTTGTGACGTTGTGTAATAAGTTGAATGAGATTAGTTAAATAATTTAGGAGGCAATTAAATTGAAAATAAAACTTGGTGAATTAAGTACAATTATAGGAAGTTTAAATAAATTAATAGATAAAGAGATTCCTATAAAAACATCATATAAATTAAGCAAATTAACTAGAAATTTAATGAATGAATATAAAATATATGAAGATAATAGAATGAAGTTAATCAATAAATATGCAGAAAAAGATGAAAATGGTAATATTAAAATTAATAAAGAAGATAATACTATTATGATATTAAATGGTAATAGAGATAAATTTAATAATGAATTTATCGAATTAGTAAATATTGAAATAGAACTTGAATTTGATAAAATTAAATTAGATGATTTAAATGATGTGATGATATCTCCTAGAGATTTATTAAATTTAGATTTTTTATTTAATGAAGATAATTGATTTTATTAATGAGATAATGAGTGTGTTGAGTAGTCCTGTAAAAGAAAAAGAAGATAATAATTAAAAGAAATACCTTATGATTTTTTTATTATATAAAAAGGAGGTGGATTAATATTTCAATTTTTGATTATCAAACTGCCGTAATTTCAAGACGTAGAAAAGGTGATGTATCTGATCCTTATATAGATATATCAGAATCACAACAAATAATTCAAAATAAAGCCGTAATTTCTGAAATTCCAGATAGTTTTACAAAAGTAACTGTATCAGGATTAGGTGTTACTTGGATTGAAACTACTAGCGTGCCTAGTGAAAATCAATATAGAGTAAGTTATGATTACGGATATGTTGAATTTCATTCAAATAGGAATAATGAATCCTTAACATTCTCTTATAAAGGAACTGGTGGGTACTATTTAAATGTAAAAAGAATCTTTGTTTTAGTGGATTCTAATGGTGATGTAATTGAAACACTTCAATCTATCACAGATTCTACAATAATAGCAAGAGATGATGCGATACAAACAAATACAGATATTCAGGAAGAAGAATCAATTAGAGTTTCAAATGAATTAACAAGACAATCTCAAGAATCAGATAGACAAACAAATACTACAAACGCAATAAATAATTTAAATGATGCAGTTGATACTAGTCAATTAATTTATAAGAGTCCTGTAGCAACATTTAATGACATTATTACTACTTACCCCACACCAGAATTAAGTTGGGTAGTACAAACATTAGATGATTCTAAATATTATAGATATGATGAAAATTCAGAATGGATTTATATTCAACAAATACAATTATCACAGATTGATACAAAAGTATCAAAATTAGGCGATACAATGAGTGATTACCTAACTTTACATGCAGATCCAACCAATCCATACCATGCTTCAACTAAACAATATACAGATACTAAATTATCTAAATCAGGTGGTGATATGACAGGAAATATAAATATGGGAGAAAATGAAATTAATTTAGGTGGATTTAAAATTAAGCATAATGCAAATTTAAATAGTATTGATTTTGAATTTTAAGGAGGTGATATTATGGGTGTTCGTGTGGGTTCTGGTTATCTTGGAAGTCCAGATATTCAAATAAGTGTAGCAGAGCAAGAAATTTTACCTAATCCACCTAGTAATTGGTTGGGTAAATATAATTTTTATAAATTTAGTTTTATGAATTTAAATAATGCATGTCATATTTCTATCAATAATGGAGATTGGATTTACTTAGCGAGTTTCATAGGGATAAACACAGATTATGTAGATTTACCTATATTTTCCTTTAGAATACAAGAAAATAATATTTCTTACTATTGGATTGGATGTTATTAAATTTAAGGAGGTGATATTTTGTCTTTATTTAATAATAATTTTTTATTACAGCAAAAAATAATAGATATAGACACAGCAATTACTAATACTAATACATCTATACAAAATGCAAATAATGCAACCGCCACAGCTAATACAGCAACTATTAATGCTAATACAGCAACACAAAATGCAAATAATAAAGTTAATCAGTTAGATAATTTTGATTATGAAACTATGACTATGGGTAATTATAGATTAAAAAATAATATAGAAACAGATGCATTAGATATTGAATACTTAGGTGACAGTTAGTAAATTAAATATTAATATAAAAGGAAGTTTTTATTATGATTTATAAAATTTATAAAATATAATAATTTGTTTTTAAGGGAGTATTAATACTACTCTCTTTTATTTATTTTAAAAAAGGAGGTTTTTTACATGGCTTTAAATCCTATTTCCGATCTACTCCAAGGGATTAAAAGATTATATGTTGGATTACAAGGTGTTAAATCTGATGGAGTAACAATGGAAAAAATTAAAACTAACGATGCAGGTGCTATGAAAGTATCTGCCGAACTAACTGGTAGTAATGTTGACATAAAAGGATACTACGATAAGGCAAACAATAATTTATCATTTAGTAAAACTCTTGATTCTGGAGTTAATAACATAGCTTTTGCGTATAATCAAGAAAAATACTTATACTATGTTGATTATGTTACTGGAATTGGTTATTGCTTAAAAAGACTAAATTCTATTCAAGCAGACATGGAAGCACTTTTAATTTTCCCCGTGAATATACCAAATAGCAATTGTGTTATACAAAGAGTTTATATTATACCAGGTGACAAAGTATTGTTTATTTCTAGGGATACAGTAACAAATACTGGATATGTTTATTATATATCAAGTTTTACGGCTGCACCACAATTAGTATTATCTGCTACAGAAGGTTGTAATTTTGAATTGTGCAATAGTGCATCTATGGATTCAATCAATCCTTATTTCTTCGTTGGGGAATACAATCAAGGTGAGAATTCTGTTAAAAAACTATATAAATTTGATTTTACTGGATTAACTTTTTCTGTAATTAAAACTACAACATATAACCAACTTTTAACTAATAATCATTGGCACGCAATAGTATATGATAAGTATACTGGTTGGATATGGGCATCTCATGGAGATACAGGAAATCAAGGTCTAATTGTAAGTAAAGATGGCGGTAGTACATGGGTGACTATAAGCACAAGTCACCAACCAACACTTATCTTACCTATGCGTGATAGAGTTATTTTGGGTAGTGATAATAATACTAACTCACCTGGATTTGATTGTGTTGAGCGTAATATTAATTCTAATATCAATACATTACAAGTAATATCTCTTTATACTTTTTTATCTGATTTTTCAGCTACAAATAATTATCCAGATTATAACAACTGTGCAGTAAACGGTGATTTGGCTTTTGTAGTATTCCCATCAAATACTGTAGGTTTACCCAGTATTATTCTAGTAACATATGACGGTGGCGAAAATTGGAATGTAGTATATATCGATAATAGTAGGAATTTAGTTACACCTAGAATAGCTTTTGGTAATTATGTTATTGCTTTAAGTGGTACGAGTATGACATATAGTATCATACCATCGTATAAGGTTGAATTAGAAAGTGAAACATATTATAACAATATAATTACTGATTGTTTAATTTGTAGTTTAGCCATAAGAGATACTAATACTCATAATTATGCTACTAATAGTGCTAATGCAAAAATACATTATTTCAATACTGTTGCAGGGATAACAAAAACAATTGCAGTAAAAAATGGATTAAATCAGGATGTTATTGTTAATGTCCAATACTTGTACAAATCTAATACTGTAAATGGATTACCTGTATCTGTTAACATAGGAAATAAAACAATTGCTGCTGGCACAACAGGTTTAATTACGTCTGCTGATATTTCTATTTTAGACAAACCAATGTCAGCATTGTATTTAACTTTACAATGCAGTGTTGCGCCTACAACTGGATATATTGATTGTTATTTAGAAACTTTTAAATAGAGTGTTCTTATCCAACTAACGAAGGTGCGTTAGTTTTATAACTATAGTTAAATATTTATTTCACTATACATAATAAAACTTAATATTGTCTAAATTAAATAAAAATAAAAATAGTAGTTACTTAATAAAAAGTAACTACTATTTTTAACTTAATACCAAATAAACCTTTTATCATGATTTGTGATTTTATAAAGTGTTGATTTATAAGGGTTTAGGGCATGTGAGGATTTTGATTATTTTAAAATAAATACAATTAGAATCTCATAATAAACATCATTGGTATTTATCTACTCTCTAGATGCTTTATTTTGAGATTCTAAAATTTTATATCTTATTAAATTATCTTTTAATTTTTTAGTATTATATTATGTATTTAAAAGTATAGTGGAATCACTCTCATTACATTACACTTAAACAGCAATAATAATATGAGTATTATTGTGTAGAACTGAGTTTATCATATTTGAGAGGAGTTGTCAACTGTTTTATGGACGATTATAAAAATAATTATAATAAATTTTATGATGGAGTTGATAAATTTACTTTGGAAGGAGATGTTTGTAAAGTGGATGAAGAATTGATAAGGGGAAAGTTTGATGATATTCATGAAAAAATAATTAACCATGATGAAAGACTGTCAAAGATCGAAGTCGGTATGGTTCAACAGCAAGAAGCAATGAAATACGTTATTAAAAATCAAGAAGAAATAAGTAATGATCTAAAATTGATGGATTCTAAATCTACAACTAACAACAATTTAATATTAGGTAGTCTTAATTCGTTGATTATAAATAAACAAAATAATGAAACAAAAATTGAAACAGCAATAATAGATGGAAAGAGTAAAGTATACATACAGATTTGTATATTGATAGGTTCTATAATTGCTACTGGTGGAACTGTTTATGTGGCAATGAAATAGATTTAAAAGTATAAATTAAATTAATAAAATAATAATTTAAGGAATGATTAACTATATGACTAATAACAAAAAAGATTACAAAGCGAAAGATATTGGTGAGATTGCTTATTTAATGTTTAAAAATATTGAATTAGTTGATTGTATTACATATGAAAAGAAATCTATATTATATTTTAAAAATGATAATAAACAATCAGAAAAAGCAATAATGGAATATTATAACAGTGAATATTATGATTATTATAAATCAATGCAGAAAGCGAGACAGTTTTTATTTAATAGAAATAATGGATAATTTGGATTGGATAGTTGGTACATTAAGTAATTGATGATTAATTTAATAATTTAATATTTTTATTTAAAACTACATTATTTTAATGTAGTTTTTTGTTTTTATTAACTATTTAACTAAGGAGGAATTTATATGTTGATTAGTGATTGGGTAAAAATTAAATGGCATAATAGAAATATGACACATTTTATATCTAAGGGATATAAATATACTAAATTAGGTGAAGAATTTTTAGTAAGAGCCGAGGATTTATCTAAAGGAAGTGAAATAAAATTATTAGTTCAGTGTGATTATTGTGGAGAAATAATTGAAAAACAAAATATAGACTTTTTAAAAGAAAGAAATAAAATAATAAATAAAGATGCCTGTAAAAATTGCAATGTTTTAAAACAGCATGAAATTATAAATATAAAAAATAATAAAAAAACATACGTGTCTTTAGAATTTATTGCTAATTTTCTTGAAAATATAAATTTAGAACTTACCAAGGATAATATTTTTAAAGATATAAATAAAATACATATTAATAAACAATTAAAAATTCAATGCAAAATACATAATAATTTTATACAAGAAAAAACTTTTAATAATATACAATCTCATACAACTTTCTGTTCAATTTGTCATACAAATGGGGTTAATAGAAGTCATATTACTTTAGATTTTGCTAAAGAAATATTTGATTTATATTGTTGTGATTTATTAGAAACTAAATATGTTAATACTTCAATTCTAATGAAATTTAGATGTAGAATACATAATAATACTATACAAGAAACAAGATTTGGAGATATTTTTTATCGTATAGGTGGCCCTTGTAAATATTGTGGATATATAGAAAAGAACAAAGAGCACAGTGGTAAGAAATCTCATTTTTGGAGAGGTGGGTTTAATGGAATAGGAAAATATTTAAGAACTAAAATTTTTAATTGGGTAAATGATAGTAGAATATATTGTAATTATATGTGCGTGATTACAGGAGAAAAGAATAGAACAAACGTAATACATCATTTGCATAATTTTAATTATATTGTTAGAGAAACCTTTGATATTTTAAATTTAAAAACAAGAGAAAAAATTAATGAATATACAGAAGAAGAATTAATATTTTCTCTT
>Ga0209417_1004956_pt1 | contig 15252 bp, 14 predicted proteins | sample RifGroF2_FD_184002 | JGI IMG/M metagenome (GOLD analysis project Ga0209417, IMG submission 184002) | Groundwater microbial communities from Rifle, Colorado, USA - Groundwater F2 (SPAdes) (version 2) | ecosystem: Environmental > Aquatic > Deep subsurface > Groundwater | place: Rifle, Colorado... | reverse complement strand
GATCCAACCGTGCGCTCGTTGTTTCGACCAATGCGTTTTCCTCCATGACGACCTCCTCTTGTTGTTGTCGTCATGAAAAGTATCGCGTGTTATGTATCCCGCCTAGATGGGTTCACCGGACGCTTACATTAAGATTACGATTAAGATTAGGATTAAGAGGAGGATTAAGAAGGAACGACGAAAGGCGATGCGGCTTTGCGTTCTTGTCCTTTCAAGCCGTCGATCAACGCCTGCATATCGGCCGGGATGGGGGCGGTCAACTCCAACCGCTGGCCGGTGCGAGGATGCGTCAGGCTCAGGCATCGCGCGTGGAGCATCTGCCGGTCGGCGGGGGCCGGCAGGACGACGTTGCGAGCGCGCCCGTATTGGCGGTCGCCGACCACCGAGTGCCCCAAGTGGGCCATGTGAACGCGGATTTGATGCGTGCGCCCGGTTTCGATGCGGATTCGCACGTAAGAAATATCCGGCCAGGTTTCGACGGTTTCGTAATGGGTGACGGCGGGGCGTCCCTGCTGCGGTCGAGCGCTCATCTTCTTTCGGTCGTGCGGATTGCGCCCCAACAGGGTTTCGACGGTTCCGTTGGGCGGCGCGAGCTGGCCCCAGACCAGGGCGGCGTATTCCTTGGTCACCTGGCGGTTTTTGAACTGCTCGACGATGGAATGCATGGCGGGTTCGTTCTTGGCGACCACGAGCACGCCGGTCGTGTCTTTGTCCAGCCGATGCACAATGCCCGGGCGAAGCTCGCCGCCGATGCCGCCGAGATCCTTGCAGTGATGCAGCAGGGCGTTGACCAGGGTGCCGGAATCGTGGCCCGGCGCGGGGTGAGTGACCAGCCCCGCAGGCTTGTTGACGACAATCAAGTCGGCATCCTCGTAAAGCACCGACAAGGGAATGTCTTCGGCTGTCGCCTCCACGGGAATGGGCGGAGGAATGCCGACGTCGATCCGGTCGCCTGCCTTGGGCGTCTGGCTGGGTTTGCAGGGGCGTCCATTTAAAAGAATCTGGCCGCTCTTGATCAGTTCCTGCAACCGGGCGCGCGAGAGGTCGGGAAGCTGGGTCGCCAGCCAGGCGTCGAGGCGCATGGAGTGGCCGGTAAATTGCAGGACGACAAGTTTTCCCCCTGCCTCGGCATTTCGATTCACGGCGCCGGCTTCCTGGTCTTGGGCAAAAACGCCCATAAGAGAAGGCCGAGGCCGAAGAGGACGACACTCAACTCCTGGGCGGCATTGAGGCCCATCCAGTGCAGCCGTTCGTCGCCCCGGAAGAATTCCACGAGGAAACGTCCAATGGGATAGGTCAATAGATAGAGGGCAAAAACGCCCCCGTCCTTGCGTTTGCGAGGGTAGTACCACAGCAAGAGCCCGTAAATCAGAAGGTTGAAGGCCGTTTCGTAAAGCTGCGTGGGATGCAAATCGCAGTGAGGATAAGCCTTCCACGGCTCGCTGCCTTCGGGATACTGGACGCCCAGGAACGAATTCGTCGGATGGCCAAAGCAGCAGCCGTTGATAAAGCAGCCGATGCGTCCGACGGCGTGGCCCAGCGGCAGGCCCGTGACGGCAAAATCGGCCAGCGACCAAAGCGTTTCATGGCGCATTCGGGCCATGATATACAGGCAAAGGCTGGCGCCCAGAAAACCTCCGTAATAGATCAATCCGCCTTTGTCGATCCGCAGGATCTCCAGGGGTTGCGCCGCAAAAAACTGGAAATTGGCGATGATGTAGGCCGCCCGCGCGCCCAAAATGCCCGAAATCATCATCCACAGGCCGAGATCATAGCCAAATTCCGGCGGGCGTCCATCGCGCTTGGCCAGCCGGTTCCAATGAAAAACCGCCGCCATAAAAGCCAGGGCGGTCAGCACTCCGTACCAATAGATCGGACGTCCAAATAAAGTAAAGCATACCGGGTTCATATAAGTTGAGAATTACTGACCATTTGAAAGGAGACAAGCCATTTCGCTGTAAAAGAAAGCAGGTTGCAGCCTTGATCGGTGCATGCGCCTGGAGAAGACCACGGGCTTACGCCGGCGGCTACGTAGTGTCGTCTGTAAGGACGCGACTCGTTTCCCTGAAAAAAACCGGCCCAGATTGAGATTCGGCATTGAAGAATCCTTTGTTCGTTGTTAGTTTTAATCACTTGGGAGGAACTGTGGCGGGCAAAAATGCAATAGATGTCATAGCGGATCGCGTTGACAAAATCGCATGTCGAAAATGCGGAAGCCATTTGGATGTCTCTGGCTTGCCGTCCTTTTCCGTTGTCGAATGTCCCCACTGTCATGCCAAACAAACCGTCCCCGCCCAACTTGGGCAATTCTTGCTGTTGGAACTGCTGGGCACGGGAGGCATGGGAGCGGTTTATCAGGCGCTGGATCAGGCGTTGGGCCGTTATGTGGCCATCAAGGTGATGAAACGTTCCCTCGGCGACGACGTCCAGTTTGTCGAAAACTTTCTACGCGAGGCCCGTGCGGCCGCGGCCATCAATCACCGAAACGTGGTGCAAATTTATTCCTGCGGCCAGGAAAAGGGCCAGCCCTATATCGTCATGGAACTGGTCTCCGGCGGGCGGTTTGACGAGATGATTGCCTCCGGCAATCCCATCGAGGAAACCCGTTCCCTGGAAATTGCCATCGATGTGGCCGAAGGTCTCAAGGCCGCCCATGAAATTGGCCTGATTCATTCGGACATCAAACCGGCCAACATTCTGTTCGATAAGGAAGGCGTGGCCAAGGTGGCGGATTTCGGGCTGGCCAGATTTTTAAAGTGGAAGGATGAGGCGCCCGGCGAAATTTGGGGCACTCCTTACTACATTGCCCCCGAAAAGGCGCGTGGCCAGAAGGTCGATCATAGGTCGGATATTTACAGTCTCGGGGCCACATTGTATCACGCCTTGGGCGCCAAGCCCCCGTTCGATGGTCAGACGGCGACCGATGTCGTATTGGCCCGGTTGAAGAATCCGGCCATCGGCATCCGCGTCATTCGGCCCCTGCTTCAACCGGAGACCGCCGATGTGGTGGCCCGCATGCTGGAGGCCGATCCGTTCATGCGATATCCAACCTACCCATCGCTTCTGGCGGATCTTCGCGAGGCGTTGAAAATCGCCAAGCAGGAGAATCGGGCTCTTCGGAGTCGCTCCAAGAAAAGCAGTGCGACGCCCGGCTTGGTGATCGCCGGGGTCATTGCGGTCTCCATCGCCATCTTGCTGGGTAGTTTGCGGTGGGCCAGTAAAAGCGAGCCGTCCCGCGATGTCGCCACAGAAACGGCCCTGTCGGAAGAATTGGCAGCGGCAGCGGCGGCGGCGGCGGCGACCCAGCAAGTGGCGGAGGCGGAGGAGGCTCGCAAGGAATCTCTTCGATCCATCATTCAGCCGTTCAATAAGGCGGGCGATCAACTGCTGGTCATGGCGGTCAACAAACTGGGAGAGGGCAAGCCTTCCGACATGGAAGCCCAGTTGCAGGCGCTCTACAATAAGTCTTCGGATCGGGGCATGGCGCGATATTGGATCAGTCTTTTGCAGACGATTCCCTGCTGGGTCTCGCGACAGGACGCGGAGGCCGCGCTTTATCTGAAGGAGATCCGGGACGCCGCGTTCAAGCCGATCGGCGACCAGCCTCATCCGGGCGCCATGCCGCAAACGCTGGTCCGTTACTTGATGGGGGAGATTGACGAAGGCCCCTTGTATCTGGAAGCGGGCAAGTGGCCTGTTTGGTATGCCGACGTCATTGATTTCTATGTCGGGCTGGACTATTTCCGCAAAGGGGAGTTGGCCCGGGCGAAAACCGCTTTTGCAACGTATATGACCAAGCAAGGCGTATTTCCCCTGTGGCCCTACAGCTTCAAGCCGATCGTGCACGATTGGCTGCGGCAAATCGGCTTGTGGGAGGAACAGGAGCAGGCAGCCCGGCGATGTATGAACATGGGCCAGGGCAGCAAGGCCCGGGAACTCCTGGAAAGAAATCGCGCCTCCGCTCTGCCCCTCCTTATTTCCTCGATCGACAAGGTTCTTGACCAGGCCCTGCTGGTCGAAAAAGCCGAACAAGCCGAGCAGCAACGTCGGGAACGGCGCCTGCACGAGGAATTGGTTCAGCAGGATTTGGATCGGATTGACGAAGTTCGCACTGCCAACTTGCCGCTGGTGGCCGCAAAGGATTTTCGCAGGGCCTCTGCCGCCCTGACCAAGCTTTTGACCGAACTGAAGACCCCGGAGGGGACCCAATATCTTCAAATCATGCGCGAAAGTTATGACCGGATGGACAACCTGAAAAAGTTCCTGATTTCCCGCATTTCGGCGGAGCCCTTCAAGCAAAAGGGCGGCGACTTGGGCGGCGAAGCGGTCAACGCCGATCTGAATGGAATTCGCGTAGCGCTGGGCTCGAACGGCTTTATGCTCCGTTCGTGGGATCAAATCAGCGTGCGTCTGATGGTCCAGTTGGCTTCCCATTATTTGGGCGGCACGCGCACGCCGGAAAAGGAACGCGCCGATCAGTGGCTTTCGCTGGCCGTGTACTGCTATGCCAATGGCGGCTTCAAGCCGGCCACAGGCTATGCGGAGACCGCGGTGAAACTGGACGACTCGCTCGAAGCCAAGGCCCGCCAGTTGATGCCGGATATCCTCGCGGATTAAGCGGAAGAGAACATCGAACAATCAACATCGAACTTCGAACATCGAACGGAAAGCCATAGAGGAAACGATCTTCACTTCGATATTCGAAGTTCGATGTTGATTGTTCGATGTTTTCATTTTTTCTTCAAGAATATGGACAGTGTCCCGACGAACAACTTCCTGACGAGCATCCCTGCGAAGCGCAAGGCGGCTCGAACGAAGGGCCGCCGACCGATGCGCTGAAGGTCGAAAAGAGTTTCTCCACGTTCTTGGAACCGCAGGTTGGGCATTCCGGCCTGGTCTGGCTGTTGGGGACGAGTTTCTCGAACGCCTTGCGGCACTTTTTACAGTTGTATTCGTAAATAGGCATACAATTTTTCCTGCTTCTCGAATGACCCGGACGCCGCCGGGTCATTCGTCGTTTCGCTTCTTATTGCGCCGCTTCCAAAGCGCTGACCAAGGCGGCGGCTTGTTGCACGCCCACGAATTGCTTCACGGGCTTGCCCTCTTTCAGGATCAGCAAGGTCGGTATGCTCATGATGCCGAATTGGGCGGCGACGCCCGGAGCTTCGTCGACATTCACTTTGGCAATCTTGGCCTTGCCGGTCACTTGGCCGGCCATCTGCTCTAAAATCGGCCCCTGCATCCGGCACGGTCCGCACCAGGGCGCCCAAAAATCGACCAAGACCACGCCTCCAGAAGTCTCCTGGGCGAAGTTGCTGTCGTTCAAATCCAATATTCCTGCGCTCATGTCCGTATCCTTTCGTTTCCGATGCTTTGTTTATGGGTACCTGCTGCAAGCGTTAAAAATGGTTGTTACTATACGATTAAATCAAAACGGTTTCAAACGCATAAACCCCGCGGCCTTAGAAGAGGGTGCATCTTGACTGCCCCCGCGCATACGAATAAGAATCCACGTCCTTACGGACGCGGCTACGTAGCCGCCGGCGTAAGCCGGTGGTCTTCTCGGCGTCATACCTAAACTCCATCTCGTGTTCCCAGCCTTCGCAGAATCGTTTCCGCCGGACAGAATCCGGTGAAGGCCGATTGGACCAGGTTGATTCCGACAAAGGCCGTCAGGGCAAACCACCAGGAACTTACCCAGAATCCCAGCGCCAGCCCCGTCAGCACCAACGTTCCCGCCATCAAACGCACCGCTCGTTCTGTTTTCATCCTATTTCCCTCCCGCCATGAAAGCGCCCATCAACCCCCAGACCGCCATGGCAATATATGGATTGCCCGTCAAGGGACAAGCCCCCGTCCGGCAGCCGACCAACCGGTACATCGCATACCCGATCCCCGCGCCCACCGCCGCTCCAATCGCTACTTTCAACATAATATTCACATCACAACTCCTCCACAAATCACTGAACAATGAACTGATCACTGAATACTGATCACTGATCACTGAATACTGATTACTGATTACTGATCACTTCTTCCCTCCTTCCTTCCCTCCCTCCCGTACACCAGCATATAAACCACCGGGATCACCACGAGGGTGAAGGCCGTAGAGACGAAGAGCCCGAAAATGATCGACCAGGCCAGGCCGCTGAAAATCGGGTCGAACGTGATTGGCCAGGCGCCCAGCAGGGTGGTGCCCGCCGTCAGGAAGATCGGGCGGAAGCGGACGGCGCCGGATTCCAGCAGGGAGTCCCTGAGCGTGGCGCCCCGCTCCATGTTGGTGCGGATAAAATCGATCAGGATGATCGCATTGCGCTGGACAATGCCGCCGAGGGCGATCATGCCGATCATGGCGGTGGCGGTGAAGAACACCGGGTTCTCGAAGCCGCCGATCGGGCGGTTGACCAGCACGTTCAGCAGCCAGAAGCCCGGCATGATGCCGATCAGCGTCAGCGGGATCGACATCATGATCACCAGCGGCAGCAGGTATGAGCCCGTTTCGTAGACCAGCAGGATGTAGATCGCCAGCAACGCCACCGAGAAGGCGATGCCCAGATCGCGGAATACATCGATCGTGATCTTCCATTCGCCTTCGCCGCTCCAGTCGGCATGGATGCCGTTGGGCAAGGGATTCTTCGTGAAATGCTTTTGCAGCTCCAGCACCGCATAGGCCGGCCCGCGGCCCGCCATTTCGGCGGTCACGAACACGACGCGTTGCAGGTTCTTGTGGAAAATCGTTTTGTCCTGAACGTTTTCCTCGAAGCGGCCGAGTTCGCCCAGTTGCACGGCCTGGCCCATGCGTCCTTTGACCTGGATGGTCTGGAGCAGGGCGGGGTCCGAGCGCTGGGCTCTTGAAAGCCGCAGCACAATCGGCAATTCGTTTTGTTCCGTCGGCACATGGACGGTTCCCGCGGGCATGCCGGCCAGGGACAGGCGCAGCGTATTGACGATGTCCTCCGTGGAAATGCCGCTCAAGCCCGCCTTTTCGCGATCGACGCGGAAGAAGAGTTTCTGCTGGTTGGCTTCGACCGTGTCGTCGATGTCCACCACTCCTTGTTCCTGTCGCATTTGGGCCTGTACCGTTTCCGCGGCGGCGATCAACTCGTCATAGCGGTGATAGGGTTGCCCATAGATTTCGGCCACGACGGTCGAGAGCACGGGTGGGCCGGGCGGCGCTTCGACGATCTTGATGCGCGCGCCGGCGGCCGCCGCGAGGGCTTCGATATCTTTCCGAATTCGGAGGGTGATGGCATGGCTGTCCATCGCCCGTTTTGTCCGGTGCAGCAGATTGATCCGGATATCCGCTACGTTGGGACCCTGGCGTAGATAGTAATGGCGGACCAAACCGTTGAAATCCATCGGCGAGCCGATGCCGACCGTGGAGGTGAAATCAACCATCTCGGGGATCGTTCGCACATAATCCTCCAGCTTGCGCACGACGCCGTCGGTGGCTTCCAGCGTGGAACCCTCCGGCATATCGACGACCAGTTGGAATTCGTTTTTGTTGTCGAACGGGAGCATTTTCAGAGGCGCCAGGCCGGTCAGGGCCAGCGCCACGGAACCGGCAAACAGCACCACGACCAGGCCCATCAGGGCCAGGCTCTTGCCCCGGGAGTCGACAAAAGGCGCGAGTACCCGATGGTAGACGGCGAACGTTTTGGTTGTGCGGATGTCATAGGCCTTTTCCTCGGACGGGGTGTCCTTGAGCAGCTTCTTTGCAAGCCAGGGCGTAATGGCGAAGGCTACGAGCATGGAACTGAGCATGGTCAACGGCACGTTGAGGGCCATCGGGCCCATGTAGGGGCCCATCATGCCCGAGATGAAAAACATCGGGATGAACGAGACGATGATGGCCAGGGTCGCCAGCACGATCGGCGGCATCACTTCGTTCATAGCCCGCGAAATGGCCTCGTCGCGCGAAAATTTTTTCATCGAGAGATAACGGGTGATGTTTTCCACGCTGACGATGGGATTGTCGACCAGCAACCCGAGCGCGAGGATCAGGGCGAAAAGCGTCACGCGATTGATGGTGTACCCGAAGAGATAATTGAACAGCAGCGTCAGGGAATAGGTGATCGGGATGGTCAGTCCGACGATCGCGCCCTCCCGCCACGACATGCTCAGCGCGATCAATCCCACCACGGTGAGAATGCCCATGCCCAGATTGGCGACCAGATCGTTGACCTTGGCGTTGGCGGTCTCTCCGTAGTTGCGGGTGATGCGCACTTGCACGTTGTCCGGGATGACGCGCCCGCGCAATTCCTGGAGCATCGCTTCGACTTTACGCGCCACCCAGACGGCGTTGCTGCCCTTTTTCTTGGCGACGGCGATGGTGACGGAGGGGAAGCTCTTTCCTACGTGGGTCTCGGATACCCCGAAGCCGATACGCGTCAGCGAGGAGACTTCCTCGGGGCCGTCCGTGACTTCCGCGACGTCGCGCAAATAGACCGGGCGGTTTTCATGAATGCCGACCATCAGGTTTTTGACTTCGTCGGCACTTTGCAGAAAGGTGCCCGCTTCGACCACGTAGGAGCGGTTTCCCTGACTAAACGATCCGGATTCCATCTGCGCATTGGAAACCTTCAGCGCGCCGGCGATCTCCATGGCGGACAGGCCGTAGGCGGCCAGCCGCTCCATATCGGGATGGACCTGTACCGTGCGCCGTTCGCCGCCGTAGATCGTGATGTTGGCGCTGTCCGGGATGTGCTGGAGCTTGTCCACGACTTCCTCGGCGACGCGCCGCAACGCGTAGCTGTCCGCCTGGTCGCTGTAGAGCGCGGCGCTGACGATCGGCACATCGTCGATCTCGATCGGCTTGACCACCCAGCCGGCGATGCCCGGCGTGGTCTTGTCGATGTTTTGAAAGATCTTGTTGTAGAGCTTGATCAGGCTCTCTTCGCGATCCTGGCCGACGAAGAACCGGACGGTGACCACAGCCATGCCGGGCCGCGACATGGAATAGACATATTCCACGCCGTCGATCTGATAGAGCATCCGTTCGAGGCGCGAGGAGACCATTTGCTCGACTTCCTCGGCGCTGCCGCCCGGATACATGATCAGAACATCGGCCAGCGGGACGACGATCTGCGGCTCTTCTTCGCGCGGTGTTGCCGTCAGGGCGATCGCTCCCGCAATCAGGCTGACGACGATCAGCAGGATGGCGAAATTTCCCTTGAGAAACGCCTCGATCAACCGGGACATGAAACTGGTTTTGGTTTCCATGAATCAACCCTCCCGGACGGGCACGGCGAGAATGGTTTCTCCGCCTTCGAGGCCGGAGAGGATTTCGACGTGGACGCCTTGTTGCGGGCCCGTGGTAACCAACCGGCGGATCACGCGGCCGTTTTCCACGACCTGGACCCGTTGGAGCTGGCCGCTGGCATAGACGGCTTCAGCCGGAATCAAGATTCCGTCATGCGGCGTTTCCTGTACCCAGAGCCGCCCAAAGGCGCCGGGCAGGATGTCGCCGCCGGCGTCATCCAGGTGAACCCGCACATGGCGCGTGCGGCTTAATGGATCGATCTCGCTGACGATTTCCGAAACACGGCCTTTGAAGGGGCGGGCCGGGGTTTCAAGATTCACATCGACGGTTTGATCCAGGGCCAGCTTGTCCACGAGCCGGACGGGCGTCGGCGCTTCGAGCCGCATGCGCGTAGGGTCGTAAACGGCCAGCAGCACCTGTCCGGGATTGGCCAGATCGCCGGCTTCGATCCGCCGATCCGTCACCACGCCATCGATGGGGGAGACGATTTGGGCGTAGGTCAGCATGACCCGGACCCGCTCCGCCTGGGCGCGCGCGGAATTGAACATGGATTCTGCCGCCGTCAGCGCCTGTTCCGTCGTGGCCTTGGATTCGAACAACTGTTTTGCGCGTAGATATTCCGTTTCCGCCTGCTTGAACTGCGCTTCCGCAACGGCTAATTGCTCGCGGATTTCGCGGTCGTCCAGCGTGACGAGCGTCTGGCCCTTCTTGACCCGATCGCCGGCCGACACAAAAACCTTGTCGACATACGCCGGCATGCGCGCGCTCAGGTTTATTTTCTCTTCGGAGGCGACGGTGCCCATGACGTAGATGCGGCTGGAAATGGGCTGCCGTACGACTTGAATGGTGGGCGCGTCGGTCGGCAGGGCAAAGCCAGGCGCTTGTTCAAGCTTGCCGGACGGGATCTTGGCCGTGCACGCGCCTCCGGCCCAGGCCATGATCGCCGCCAACCCCACGATGCCTGCCGCGGGCTTCCATATTTTTTTCAAGGTTTCCTTGTTCATTATTTGCCTCCTTGGTCATCAACGTACTTGTTCACCAGTTGCCCCTGCGCCCGTTCCAGGTTGGAAAGGGCGTTCAGGTAATCGTAATACGATGCCACGTGACGGCTCTGGGCGGCGGTCAGGCCGACCTGCGAGGTCATCAGGAGGGTCACATCGGCCGCGCCTTGCTGGTATTGCTCGCGCGTGATGCGCAGGGCTTCTTCGGCGCTCGCCACGGCTTGTTGGGACACGTCCAGCCGTTCCCGGGCTTCTTTGGCTTGGATGCCGGCCTGGGTCAGGTCGAACCGCAACTGGTTGCGGGCTTTTTCAAGTTCCGCGCGGGCCAGTTCCTGCTTCGCCTTGGCTTCGCGCACCGCGCCGCCGCGGCGAAAGCCGGTAAAAAGATCCCATTCGGCCATGACGCCGGCAAAGTAACTGTTTTCCAGGTCGCTGCTGCCGTCGCTGTCCCAGTCGAGCGAGCCGAATGCGCTCAGGGTGGGGGCGTAATCCCGTCGGGCTTTTTTCAGGCCGTCGGACTGAATCTCCGTCATGGTCTGCGCCGCCAGAAGCTCGGGACGGGTCTCGACTCCGCCCACGGGCGCGGCCTCGGTCGGAATCTCCTCCAGCTTGCCTTGGGGCAGCCCGGTCTCGTCGATCAGATCGGACCCGATGGCTGTGTTCAGCGCGGCAATGGCCAGTTGGACGCCGTTGCGGGCGCGAATCAAATCCTCCCGGGCTTGCGCCCTTTGGACTTCAAGATTCAAGACGTCGACTTTGACGGCTGAGCCTGCCTTGAACCGTTCGTTAGCGACCCGGAGGCTTTCTTCGATGCTTTTAACGGACTCTTCCTGCACGAGGACGAACGCCTGCGCCTGGAGAATCCCGTGATAGCCCCGGGTGACCTGATGAATCAGTTCGTTTTGAAGCGCCTTTTGGGCGTAGGCCGCCGTACGCGTGCCCGATTGGGCCATTCTTCTCGTCAGTCCGCGCTGGCCGCCGTCCAGCAACCGCCATTTGGCGCCGAGGCTGGCGCGATAGTTTTCGGTGTCGTCCGGCTGATTGAAGTCTTCCGTCATCGAGGCCTGCCGTTGGTTCAGCTTCATGAAAAATGCCTGCGGCGGATTGTCGGTGCGGCCATACGTGCCGGCGGCGGCGAGCTGCGGATAATAGGCGGACTCCGCCTGCGCAATGGCCGCCTCGGCGGCTTCGACCCGGAACCCCGCCGCTTGGGCGTCGGGGTTGTTTTCCAGCGCCGTCCGAATGCATTCGTCCACCGTGATCGCTTGTCCCGTTACCGCCAGCGCCGTCCACACGGCTGCGCCGGCGCCCCAAGTTAATAATCTGTTCGTCATACCGCTTTCCCTCCTTTTCCTCGGATGCAATTCAAGATCGTCAGCGACCGGGGATCGGCAATTCGGTACCAAACTTCCTTGCCGCGCCTTTCTGCCGCCACCAAATCCACCCGTTTCATCTGGTTCAGATGCAGCGAAGCGACGGATTGGGGCACTTCCAGCGCTTCCATGATCGCGTGCACCGGCGACTCGCCTTGCCGATCCAGAAAATCGATGATCTTTAGCCGCTGGGGATGCGCCAGCAGCCTTAAAATCTGCGCCATGCGCTCCAACACGGCAGGAGAAATATCGTCTAAACAGCCAGATGAGGATGTATTCATGGCTAATAACATATGCAAACATTTAAATAAGTCAATACTTTGCCATGCATTTTTTATTCGTCATGTGATCCCCTTGGCGAAATAGGAAAGGGACGAGAAACGGTGGGCGTTGTTATTATTACATATCAAAATACTTGCAAGATATATAAGCGATGGGGTATTGATGCCCAGCAAGTAATGAGAACGCTCTCATTTTCACGCGCTATCTTGGTCTTTTTGGAAAAGAATCCGTATTTGTCCGGTTGGGTTTAAATGTTCAGTATCCACTAAGGCATAAATAGTTAGATAAATGAGAACGGTTGCAATGAGGGGTAAGGCGGGCTTGTAAGCTTTGGACGATTATATGACCTGCGGAAGCAATTGTTGTATTTCGAACGGAATAAATGCTCCTGAAAAGACGACTCTCTTTAACGGAATTGGTCCATGGCTTCGTCGGTTCTCATGAGGTGGTTTCCTGGGGGAGTGAAAAATGCGATTGAGATTCATAATAATTGCAGCGCTGGCGATGGCAGGAGCTTGCAGGAGTGAATCGATCCGTTACGTATCTTTACAAGGCGCACATACAGCGCCTTACGCATCCTGGGCGGATGCCGCGACCAATCTTCAGGATGCGTTAAATGTCAGTCTTCCCGGCGACACTGTTTTAGTCGCCGACGGCGTATATGCCGGTCCTGAAGCGATCATCCAGACCCCCGTGTGCTTGAGAAGTGTAAACGGCCCGGAATCAACTATTTTGAATGGAGGAGGGCACAGGGCTATATCGATTTTGACCAACGCAACCGTGGAAGGCTTCACCATAACGGGCGGTTCTGCGCGAAATGGCGGCGGCGTCCTCATGAGCGACGGACTCTTGCTGGGCTGTCATGTGGTTTCCAATACGGCTTCGCTGAAGGGCGGCGGCATCCACTGTCTTTACCGCGGCCGCGTCGAGAATTGCAGGATCAGCGGCAACTGCTTGATCGGCAACGATGGCGGCGGCGGCGTTTGCTGCGAATATGGCGGCGAAATCGTGCGTTGTACGATTACTTTCAATAAAGCCTCTCAACGGGGCGGGGGAGTGTATTGCGACCGGGGTCAGCCTTCCGTTCGCAACTGCGTTATTACGGATAATACCGCCCGCTATGGCGGAGGCATTATGTTTTTCACGACGGCCGGCGCGCAGTATCAGGCCGGCTATGCAGAAAGCTGTCTGATCGCCCGCAACACGGCGGAAATGCGCGGCGGCGGCGGCTATGGAAATCTGGCCGGCGACTTCTACAACTGTACCATCGTCGACAACACGGCTTCCAACGCCGGCGGCGGCGTCTTTTTCATGGCGGATGCGTGGAGCTTCGGGCTCTGCGCCAACTCCATCATCTACGATAACAACGCCCCGTCCGGCATGAATCATTACAATGCCGGGGCCTATTTCTTCTCCTGCTGCACCGTGCCTTCCGCCAGTGCGACCTGCCTGTCGGACGCTCCAGAATTCCTCGATCGCTTGCAGGGGGATTATCGGCTCTCCAGCCATTCGCCCTGCATCAATGCCGGCGATGCGGCTTGGGCGGATCTGGCCGGGTTGGACCTCGATGGCCGGGCTCGTTTAAGCGATGAGGGCCTTGAAATCGGCGCCTACGAATACGCGGTCTCGCAACCCGAAGAAATCGACAGCGACAGCGATGGCGACGGCATGAGCGATGAAGATGAACTCAGGGCGGGTACGAATCCCGCCCAGGCCGATTCCGTCTTCATCATTCAGTCCGTCGAAACCTTGTCGGCTGGAGGAATGCAGACGGCGAGCACAGAGGAAGACCAAAAGGCCATGGTCGTACGTTGGGCCAGCGCCGAAGGCCGCTTGTACACGGTCTGGCGTTCCACCCATCTCCTGGAAGGATTCGTCGCCATTCAATCTCGCATCGCCGCCACGCCGCCGGAAAATGTCTATCTCGACCGTCTGGACGACCGCAGCGCTTCCTTCTACCGGATTACGGTTGAATGAGGCGTTTCGCCCCGCTGATTCCTAATCTTCATCGTCCAGAGCCCCTGCCGGACGGCTGGTTTTTTTCTTGAGCTATTCCCGCCGCGCTCGACGATGTGGTAGGCTTCCTGAAAACAAATGATCATGAAGAAACGAAAAACCAATTTAGGAAAACGGGCTCAACCGGCGGCGCAGCCCGGCGCATCCAAAGCGCTGATCCCGCTGGATACCGCCCGTATTGCGGACCGCCACCGGAAGAAGCTCGAAAAAGTGCGGCAGGATTTGGAGACCGCTCAGGAGCAGTGGCGGCAATATACGGAGATCGAACGTCCGGCCTACGAGCGGTGGGTGCATCTGGAATGCGGGGCGCTGATCGCGGAACTTCACCAAATGAAGGAGGAATACGACTACAAGGCCTTCCTCTTAAACGAAGCCCATGCGCGCAGTATATTCTCCGGACGATCGTTGCGCGAGAGCTTGCACGACGTTCAGGAGGAAATGAAACGCGATCCCGCCCGCGACGAGCCGCCTCCCGATCCCGATGCCGGCCGGGATTTCTCGGGAAGCGGAAGAGAATCGGATGCCGACGATGAAGCCGATTGGGAGGATTTCTTTTCGCGGCTGGCCGACGAGAAGCCAAAGCGGCGCTCTGCTTTTCTTGAAGGCGCGCGCCTGCGGAGTCTTTACCGCGATATCTGCCGCCAACTCCATCCCGATACCGGCGCCGCCATGAACGAACGGACCAAACAACTCTGGAACGAAGTTCAGGAAGCCTACGGGAACAAGGATTTGGAGCGGCTGGAGACGTTGCGCGCCCTATGCGATCTGGAAGCCGGCAGCTTGGGCAAGAGCACTTCCTGCTCCCGGCTCCTGGACCTGATAAAACATTTTCAAAAAGGCCTCCGCTCGCTGAAGAGCCTGTTGAAAAAAGCGCGTAACAACGAGCCCGGCTATGGCTTTTCAACCTGGGACAACGCCCACAAGACGCGAGTCAAACACGACCTCCAAGGCGAACTGAAGGAGGGCGTCGAACACCTCAAATTCGAATTGAAGGAGCTGAATTACATTCTCAAGGATCTGGAGCGCGAGCCCGCCTCCTATCAAAGTTCGCGCCGCCGAGCCAGGGCGGCCGAGCCCTGGTAATTCCAGGCTTGGAAGGTCGATTGACAAAGTAAGTTAGCCTTTGGCGGAGTAAGTGAGCCTGGGGTGCAGTTAGTCTATCCGAAAAGGGGGCTGAAGGCGCACGGGGCAACCGGTTGCGGGCGTTGAGGCCAGGTTTGGGCGTCGGGGCGACCGAAAAAGGGCGAACGGGAGCGCGGTGCGCGAGATTCCCGTTTTTCGGACAAGGAAAGTGCGCCCCCAGTCGAGCGCCTGCCTG
>Ga0209417_1004955_pt1 | contig 15253 bp, 15 predicted proteins | sample RifGroF2_FD_184002 | JGI IMG/M metagenome (GOLD analysis project Ga0209417, IMG submission 184002) | Groundwater microbial communities from Rifle, Colorado, USA - Groundwater F2 (SPAdes) (version 2) | ecosystem: Environmental > Aquatic > Deep subsurface > Groundwater | place: Rifle, Colorado... | reverse complement strand
TGATTCCTGAATTGCCTCCGGAAGTTGCAAAAGTCGCACCGTATTTGCGATTCCAGAACGCGGCTTTCCTATACGCTCCGCAATTTTTTCCTGCGTCAGAGAAAACTCGCGCATGAGCCGATCATAGGCAACCGCGCGTTCCATTGGATTTAAGTCCTCGCGCTGTATATTCTCAATCAGCGAGAGTTCCAGTTGCGTTTTATTATCAGCAACGCGAACAATAACTGGAACGGTCCGCAATCCAATATCGCGCGCCGCCCGGAGCCGCCTTTCGCCGGCGATGAGTTCGCAACGTCCGTCCGCGCGCTCTATTGCAACGAGCGGATTCAAAATTCCATGCTCGCGAATAGAGTCCGCCAATTCTTTCAGTTTTGCCTCTTCAAAAACAGTTCGCGGCTGATACGGATTTGCGATGATGTTATCCGGATTCACCTGTTTCACTTTCAGAGCTGACCCATTTTGAAAATCATTAACTGACAAGGCTTCTTGTTTTTCAAAGCCGAACGACTTGTTTGGTATAAGTGAAGAGAGACCTCTTCCCAGTCCTCCTTTTGACATAAGCATTTATTTGTGATATACTGCTGTCAGCAATAAAAGATGAGTGAAAAATCAAAATAAAATAATTTGTTTCTTATCCACACATTTTTACAGACATTTCCCTAATAGTATAGCAATTGCGCGCATTTTCGCAATTATCCTGATTTTTAAGGCATTCACCGTTGGTGCCTTATTTTTTGTGCGCGGAAACAATGTAAGCGCGGAATCCACAATTACCGCGAGAGCACTTATAGAACAAACGAACAGTGAACGCGCGGCTCAAGGTTTAGAGCCGCTGAAGACAAACAGCAAGCTCGCCAAAGCCGCATCCCGCAAAGCCTCGGACATTATTCAAAAAAATTATTTTGCGCATACAACGCCAAGCGGAAAACCGTTTTACAGCTGGATTCAGGAAAGCGATTACACATACAAAAGCGCGGGAGAAAACTTGGCGATCTCGTTCACAACTACGGAAGATGCAATCGCCGCGTGGATGATGAGCCCGAAACATCGCGAGAATATGCTTGATAAAAATTATGAAGAAATCGGCATTGCGGTTATTGGCGAAAATTTTCAAGGGAAAAATACAATTGTTATTGTACAGCTGTTTGGAGAACCGCCCTAAACAAGCGCCCGCCCGGTCATCATTTTCGGAATTGTGATGCCCATAATGCTCAAAATAGTTGGCGCAACGTCAGCCAAAACTCCTGAAGGAATATATGCGCTCAAATCAGGCGTAATTGATTTTTCCTGAATAAACTGTTTCCCAACAATAATCAGCGGCACCGCGTTTGCGGTGTGCTCTTTTTTTATATCCCCTGTTTGCGGATCAACCTTTGCTTCCGCGTTGCCGTGATCGGAAGTAATAACAACAACTCCTCCCTGACGGACAATTTGTTCAACAATAGGCTTGAATAGTCCGTCAAGAGTCTCAACAGCGAGGATCGTCGCTTTAAGATTGCCTGTGTGCCCAACCATATCCGCATTTGAAAAATTAACTACAAAAAAGCCGTAGGTTCGCATTTCAATTCTTTTCAGCAACTCTTCGCTGATTTCTCTCGCAGACATCATTGGCGTCTCATCGTACAGAAGAACTTTCGGCGATGTAATAAGCGCGCGATCCTCAAGCGGGTAGGGCTCCTCTCTGCCGCCGTTGAAAAAATATGTAACGTGCGCGTACTTTTCGGTTTCGGCGATGTGCAGTTGGCGGATTCCCTTTTCGCTTATAATACGCGCAAGAGGATACTCAATATGTTCTCCGGGAAACGCTACGGAAACAGGAAGTGAATAATCATATTGCGTAAACGTAACAACGCGCAATGTTTCCAAAAATTCTGCCCGCGGGAATGCTGTGAATTTTGGATCCGTAAACGCGCGGACAATCTGGCGCGCCCGATCCGCCCGATAATTAAAAAAGATGAGCGCATCGCGATTTGTGATCGGCGCGCTCTCTCCTATCACAGTCGGCGGAATCTGCTCATCAAAGATATTTTCACTATAGAAAGATGCAACCGCTTCATCCGCGCTTGCAAACGTTTTTTCCGATTTTCCACTCGCAATCGCAAGATACGCGGGTTCTATCCGTTCATATCGGCTGTCGCGATCCATTGCCCAAAAGCGACCGGCAATGCTTATAATCCGAGCCGGGGAGCGCAGACGCGCGATCGTTTCATCAAGTTGTTTCAAAAACAAAGGCGCGCTCGCGTATGGAGTATCGCGGCCGTCCAAAAACGCATGAATAAAGACGCGCGGCACCTGCTCTTTAACGCAGAATTCCAAAAGAGCAAACAAGTGCTCAATGTGTCCGTGCACGCCGCCGTTTGAAAAAATACCGGCGATATGGAAAGCCCCATTTTCATTTTTGATTTTGCGCGCCGCTGACAAAAACTTCTCGTTTTGAAAAAAATCCCCATCGCTTATGGCGCGATTTATTCGCGGCAGTTCCTGATACACAATACGGCCAGAACCCAAACTTAAATGCCCGACTTCTGAATTTCCAATCTCTCCCCACGGAAGCCCGACCGATTCTCCGCTTGCCTGAAGAGTTACAGTGAAATAGTGCTGTATCAGATAATCAAACACAGGAGTGCGCGCCTCTGTGATTGCGTTATACCTGGACGGAGGAGCAATACCCCAGCCGTCGTTAATTATAAGAAGGACTGGTTTCATATTGTCAAATTTTCTCCGGTCATCTCGCTTGGTTTTTCTAGTCCTATGATATTCAAAATAGTCGGCGCTATGTCTCCGAGTTTTCCTCCGACTTCTCCAGATTTTTCCCCGCGCAAACTAATCTTTTTTTCTCCCGCGATAATGAACGGCACAGGGCTAGTTTCATGCATGGTGTTTACAGGATCTCCGCCGATATTCTCGGCGTTGCCGTGATCAGAAGTTATAACGAGCGTACCCTGATTCTTCAGAACAAGAGCGAAAATTTGCCGGATCGCGCGATCAACCGCCTCGCACCCTGCCCGCGCCGCGATTATATTTCCAGTATGCCCGAGCATGTCGGCGTTTGCAAAATTCAAACAGAAAAAATTGTACCAGCCCTGTTTTAAGAGCTCTAAAACCAGGCTGGTAATTTCACGACTGCTCATTTCGGGAACCTCGTCGTAGGAACGCGCATCTTTTGATTTCACAAGAATGCGGTGTTCTCCGGCGATCGGTTCCCGATAGCCGCCGTTGAAAAAATATGTAACGTGCGCGTACTTTTCGGTTTCGGCTATGTAGACCTGCCGAAAATCCTCGCGCAACGCGATAGGAATAGTCCCTCGCACATCGCGCGACGGATAGGCTGTTAAAACCTCGCCGAGATCAGGCCCAAAATCTGTCATCGCGACAAATTTGATATTCCGAAGAACTTTTCGGCGGGTGAATGATCCCTGGTTCGCTTCCTCAAATGTATCCTGAACAAAGGGTTTGGTGAGCTGACGCGCGCGATCGGAGCGGAGATTATAAAAAATAATACTGTCGTTGTCGCCGATAATATCTTTCGCGTCTGTATTTTCATTTCTGATAATTGTCGGGGAAATGAACTCGTCTGTTTCTCCACGCGCATATGCGCTGGTGATTGCGTCCTCAAAACTTCTCTCTGTATATTTTGCCTCGCCTGCGACAAGCGCATTGTATATTTCCTCTGTGCGATCCCACGATTTTTTCCGGTCAAGATACAACCGCCCGGCAACGGTTGCAACAGATAGGGCTGAACCTTTTATCGTATCGCAGACATGTTTCCACGCATCTCTCGCGTATCGCGGATGGCTGTCGCGCCCGTCAGTGAAAAAATGCAGGATCATCCGGGCTTTGTGCTTTTGTAAAAGACGGCTTAATGCAATGAGATGATCCGGCGACATGTGCGGACACTGGCTCCCTGATAAAATCCCCATAAGGTGCACGCGTCCATTATGATTCTTTGCGTGTTGAATCGCTTCCAGAAACGCCGGATTCTTGAAAAATGTGCCGTCATCAATGCTTTCGCTGATATACACCGAGTCCTGAACGACAACTCGTCCCGCGCCGATGTTCATGTGCCCGGCTTCTGAATTTCCAACTTGTCCCCTAGGAAGCCCAACGTGCTCGCCGTGAGCATGCAAAAGCGTGTGCGGATACTCACGCCAAAGCCGATTCATAGCAGGAGTATTCGCGTTCGTAATCGCATTTAGGGGAGACGGCGGCGCAATGCCCCAGCCGTCAAGGATAACAAGAACAAGAGGTGGTTTAGTCATTAGCGATTTTCTCTTCAATTTCCATCAAGCGATTATATTTCTCCACTCTTTCGCCGCGGCTGATTCCAACCTTCACCATCTGGCAGTTGCACGCGACCGCCATGTCTATCATTCCAGTGTCGTTTGTCTCTCCCCCGCCCCTGTGAGAGACGATCGTCCAGAAACCTGCGCCCTTTGCAATCGCAATAGTTTCAAGCGTTTCGGAAACCGTGCCGATTTGATTCAGTTTGATAAGAATGCCGTTGCACGCTTTCAAAGCGATCGCTTTTTTAAGCCGCGCCGGGTTTGTAACAAGCAGATCATCGCCGATCAGCCGCGCTTTGCCGCCCAACCTCGCCTGCGCAAACACCCAGTTATCCCAGTCATCTTCGCCTAAAATATCTTCAAGCGATATAAACGGATATGAATCAAGCCATCCTTCAAAATAGCTGACGAGTTCCTCGGACTTAAGAAAACGGTTTTCTTTTTTGAGCTGATATTGCATTAAATCCCCTTCGCGCGTTCCTGCGACCAGTTCGGAAACAGCCGGGTCCGCCGCTAGCATAATATCTTTCCCGGGCGAGTAACCCGCGCGCTCAATTGCTTCCATAATGAGATCCCACGGCTCGCTGTTTAACTGCATACCGTAAGGCGCATAAGCTCCTTCGTTTCCGACGTTTGTGTTATAACCTCGCTCTTTCAATACATTTTTGAGTTCAAGATACACCTCTGCCCCGGCGCGCACACTCTCTTTCACAGAGAATAATCCACGCTTATCGTTTATGGACGGCACGATCAAATATTCCTGAAAATCAGTTGAATTATCCGCGTGTTTGCCGCCTTCTATAACTACTATCATCGGTTTAGGAAGAACATAGTTGGTAGTTGGTAGTTGGTAGTTGGTAGTGAGTAGTGTTTTCAGGTGTTCATACAACTCCATTTTCTGACTCGCGGCCGCGGCGCGGGCAACAGCAAGAGACGCTCCCAAAATCGCATTTGCCCCGAGCCGCGATTTATTCTGCGCGCCGTCAAGCGCGATCATCTTTTCGTCTATCTGCTTTTGATCATACGCGTCCTTTCCTAGAAGCGCGGAGCGGATTTCTGTATTAACATTTTCAACAGCTTTTAACATCCCCTTGCCGGCGTATCGTTTGTCTTCATCAAAAAGGACAAACGCTTCATGGCTTCCGGCAGACACTCCAAACGGCACAGACGCTTTTCCTATAGCGCCGTCTTTTAGGAGAACGGTTACCAAAAGCGAGCAAGTTGCCCCGGAGTTCAAAATCTCCCGCGCAAAAAGGTTAGTAATGGTCATAATGCAACATACAAGCCATCATATCAAAAAAGCGCCTGCCCTGCAAACGTTTGTGTTACTTGACTTCGTAACTTGTATGGTTTTTTGGCTTTGGAAAACTAAAAACCCTCCAAAAAATGGAGAGTTTTAGTCGAGCTGTTTAACTGAATAAAACAGCTTATCTCTGACTCAGATTAACTGCATTATAAAGTCACTTAAAAATTATGTCAAGAGCTGGCGCGCCCAGGCGGACTCAAACCGACATCTTTCAACAAGCAAAACTTAGTGCGGGAACCGTTTCGCGAGAGAAACGTGAATGCGGGAAATTCTCACGCTGGTGGACCCGAGGGGATTTGAACCCCCAACCTCTCGTGTATCAAACGATTGCTCTGCCTGATTGAGCTACGGGCCCGAATCCGACCAGCAAATCCCAGTATACCAAAAGCAAAAGACACTTGCAATGCAAATGTCTTTTGAAAGGTTACTCGTAAGCTCAATGGCCTACTTGTAAGCATCGCTTGATACACGAATTAATAACAAGGATAGCATACCAAAAAATCTTGTCAAGCCAACCAAACTAAGAACCTAAAAATCATACACGTTTCAAGACCCTGATTTTTGAATCTGTGAGCAACGGAAAATATCCCGCACTAAATTTTGCTTACTTTACCAATGTGGTGGACATGGCGAGACTTGCACTCGCTTCGCTACGTGTCAATGGTAGTATGTTACTTCATACACCACAGTCCCAGATCAGATCCACCGTATCCTAGTATAAAACAAAAAGCACCCTCTTTCAAGGATACTTTTTGCTGACACGTAGCTTTGACCTATTAGTGTATAAGCCAAACTACCATTGTTAGTAACAACATTAACGTATCATAGTAGTTTTGTCAAGATACCAGCGTAAGCAAAACTTAGTGCGGGAACCGTTTCGCGAGAGAAACGTGAATGCGGGAAATTCTCGCACTGGTGGACCCGAGGGGATTTGAACCCCCAACCTGATGGGTATCAATCATCCGCTCTACCAATTGAGCTACGGGCCCGAGAACCACCAGCAAAGCCAAGTGTATCAAATATAAAAGACACTTGCAAGGCAAGCGTCTTTTAACAGGTTGCTCGTAAACCCAACGGTTTTATTTGAGCAGTGATTGATACCCAATTTAATTAAACTATAGCATACCAAAAAATCTTGTCAAGCCAACCAAACTAAGAACCTAAAAATCATACACGTTTCAAGACCCTGATTTTTGAATCGGGGTAGCGGAATTGATAACCACTTAAATGGTTGATAGATACATGTGCAATGGCGAGTCAAAGGCATTGGCTTTTTTCTTTTAGTCCTTCATCGCATACGGCGACTTTTCTTTGGGATAAATGCGGTAGCCGTACTTTTTGGCTATTTTTTTCGCCACCATATAACTTTGCTCTATCTGCTGATCCCACGAAAGACCTTTGTTTTTTTTACGCTGAAGCGCGTGTATTTCTTTAAGAACTTTATCTTCGTTCATAGTAGTTCTTCCGGAGACCTGATCTCGGGTGTTCGAAAACCCAAGCCCAGATTTACGGATTGTAATTGAGTAATTGTTGAGATACGGACAATGTGGCTAAAATTATAACTCGCAATAATGTCTGCGCTGTAATACACCGCGTAGGCGACATGCCGAGCATCATCCAAATTATTTGGAGATGCGAACATAAGCACTTCTTTGTTTTTCGCATTTTGGAAAAGAAATTCTGCCACCTTTTGCTTCTCTGAATAGGCATCGTTAAAAACATAATTCGGCACGGTGGAATCAAGATAAATTTTTTTCTTTACGGCGATCATAGTGATGTAATAGTGCAGGTGAATTATTCAGTCAAAGGCATTGGCTTTTTAATATGCAAAGGCAATTTAGCGTAGTCGTGATCAAAAGGGCCAGAGGTTCTGATTTTCATACCTTCTGCCGATGCAGATATGCAATCAGGTCGTCCGCAGTTTCAAATGAAGGAGAAATGTCGCCGCGGCGAATCGCTTCGCTTGCCTCTTCCTCCATCTTATCCCACATCACTTGCGACAGTTTATCACTGCCACTACTCTCACCTTGTTTTGTCTTTCGCGGCATAAAAACAATAAATCCTCTGCCGAAATCGCGCAAAGTAACAGTATCCCCTTCTTGCAAACGATACTTTTTAGCAATCGCAAGAGGAATCTTCACCTGCCCGCCGGCGCGTATTGCGGTTGTGGCTGTTGTGGCTATTGAGGTTTTTTTTGGGCGAGATGTTGCGGTAATCATATGTTTGTACGGTTGCAGTATAGGAAACGCGAAGCTGTCCGTCAACACTTGACAAAATTAGAAGAGAAGGCAGATAGGGATTCTCACTTCGGCGCTTTGCTGAAGATTCCGCTTAATCAGCGGGAGGAAAAATGAGCGGTTTTATCCGCTCAAATAAGTTCTTTGTAAATTAGCGCAGGTTATAAGAAAAAAATAACGCCATTTTGCGGCATCTATTCCGTTTCGTAACTTGTATGGTTTTTGTTCTCTATGAAAAACAAAAACACCCCGTGAGGGGGTTTTTGCAAGATCTGCTTAATACGGTATTACCTAGGCTTGTCAGTTAAAAATACTATAATGCGGATGGGATTTTTTGTCAAGTGTGGTGGAGATACCGGGAATTGAACCCGGAGACCTTTGGCTGACAAACCCAGGCCCGCACCAAGCTATCCCCATCACAAACGAAAGTATATCACAGAGCCCAAAAACCCTACAAGTTACAAGACCTTGATTTTTGAATCGGGGGTAAGTGAGAGGGGCCGCAATAAGAACCCCTTGAATGGTGATAGATACGAGTGATACAGAGTCAGCCTGCCTGCCGGTAGGCATGGCGTAAAGTGGGTACTAGACAACCACCTACAGTAAAGATTGAAACTGCTCGTCAGTTAATCCGGCATCTTTGATTATTCCTTTCAGCGTGTACGGATTAAGACGCGGATGGCGCGGTTCGGTCGTGAGATACATCAGTGAAAAGCATGTGTTTTACGCAAACGCCACTTCTACCTCTCGCATTTGTGCGCCTTCCAGTTCTTCCTCTTCCATCGCAAGATAAGTAAGAATAGCATCTTGAATATTTTCCAGCGCTTCTTCTGATGTATCTCCTTGACTATGGCACCCGGGCAATGCAGGCACATGCACATCGTAGCCGTATGCAGTTTTACGTAAAATGGTTAGATATTTCATACCGACAACATAGTAGCATATCTACAAACCTTGTCTAACGGCTTGATACTACTCAATGGTAATCCCGCACTAAATTTTGATCGTTTCTTGCGGCTATACTACACAAAAATAAAACTAAAAACCCCGCAGTTTGCAGGGCTTTAGCGTGTCCACTTTACAAGGACTTTTGTGTCGAGTTGCCACCGAGTATGGTGGCAGTATAGCAAATAAAAAAAATATGTCAAGAATTTTGTACTTAAGGTGCATGAGTTACGCACCTCAATTTTTAGGCTAAAATAAGCCATAATTTGTATATTCTATGACAAAACTATAGTTGACGACCTTCTGGAAATAAGTGTATTTTGCGCTTAAATAAAGGTTTACATCTTATTCCAGCAAATACAGTTTTGTTGTTGTTTTGCAAATTTTTGCCTTATTTAAGGCCTAAAACTTGAACCGCGTAAGTCCTGTTAAGGTGGTGGAGCTATATGTGTTCGGGAATATCAGATAATCTCGCAACCGCCTTTTCCACTTTCTTTACAATCACAAAGGTATTTGAAGAAAAAAGCATGGCCTCATCTTCCTTCTTCCATGCGTTTTGGATTTGTTTTGGCAGAGCGATAGCGCTATTTTTAATTTTTACCATTGTTTGCAACATATATATTACTGTACTGCACTATGTTTTAATATCAACTCTTGACAAATTTTTACTTATATGATATATTGCGCTGTCGCAAAAATAGAAAGGGTTATACTATAATTTTCATCTAATCCAACCCCTTTTGCTTTGCGGCGAAGGGGTTTTATATTATAATTACGGCTTTTCCCGCAGATATGAGCAGGGTTTGCGACAATTTCATGCTATTGATACAATAGTAGCTGAAACCTTTCTCCCTGCTCATGTTTGCGGGAAGAGAGTAATAATACATGCTTTTCCCGGCGCTTGCGCAAAAATGCAAAGGCGTTCGCGAAAAAGCATGATAACTATACCTATGGCAGAAACATCATCATGGAAAGCGGCGATGCTTGAAACGCTTGGAGACGCGGTCTTGGTAACAGTCGGGCTTGGGTACCTTTCCAGACGCCAACAGCAACAACAGACAGGAGTGGCTCCATCTGCGCCGAGCGCGCCGAAATCGCCGTTTGACATCGGCCCCATAGGCGGGCTCACGATGCAGGACGAGATCAACTATAATATGGTGCTCACGCGATGGCAGAGCGGACTTGATGCAGACGGAACCAAGGATTTGCAGGATATGATGGATAAAATAGGAAAATTTGGCATCGGACAGCGCAAGGCAATAAAAATGCGCATCGCCGGGCAGTTTAGCGATATTGTCAAATTGACTCTTGGGGGAAAAACAAGAACAGTTGCTTTGACACCGGCAGAAATAACAAAACTGACCAATGAAATTAAAGCGTCAATTCCGGCAGGGACGACTATTGACCAAGCAAAGCTTGATGCGGCGATTAACGCGTTAAAAATGGAACTTACAGAAACCCCTATTGAAGCCATCAACGAAGCGTTGGATAAAGTTATAGAGGACACTATGGAACCGATGCTTCGCTGGCAACAGGAAGGGAAGCTTAAAGAGAACCTCATCGCGGAAGATTTTATCCCTGAATTTGACGGCGAACAGTTTTTCCGCGACTGGATAAAAGGACAACGTGATACGATAAAAGCGCAATGGGAAGCGTGGAGGGCGGTGTATGGGGACGCGACCGGACAGCAACCTCTCACTCCGGAAGCGCAGGTCATTCAAAAAAAACTGGAGGCAACTAAGGCGGGAGCGGAGGCGGAAAATATTTTAAGGCCAATCGGGAGAGAAATAAAAAATTTGGATGCAAACATATATGATCAACTGGAGGCAGAGATTAAAAGAATCAGAGCGATTACCGACCCGGCCGCGCGTTTGCAGACAGCGCAACAATTTAAAACTGATTATGAAACACAGCATAAACAAAATGCGGAATTAGCGGGCGAAAAGCTTAGACTGCAAGAGGAGGCGAAAAGAAATAGCTATCGCGAGTTTCCAATTCATATTCGCAACCCATTTAGACGGAGGCCCTAACAAACGAGTATAGATAGCGTCCGCTCACTTAAATACGATGAGCGGATATATCTGTACTTTCTGTACAGGCGCTCAATCATGTTGATTGGGCGCGCTCTTTGAAAAAAACAATTCTCCACGCAAACGTGGAGAAGGAGGAAGTAAATGAAAGTCACATTAAAGGTTGGCCAGAGCGAGGTCAACCTATCCGGATGGAATCTCGTTTTCATGGCAATAGCAGGTTTCGGCCTGATCGCTCCAGGACCAGCGACATCGCTCTTGGCGGGGATTGAGTCCCGCCTCCGCGGAGCCGGGTCCGCGGCTACATCTTGGTTTTTTGACCCCCGCCGGAACCCGGCGGGCGGACCACCTCTTCCCTCTAGGTGGAGTGATATTCTAGGGGGGTTCGAACAGATTAGATCCAGATTATTCTGGATCTATATGATAGAAATGGCACTCCTATTTATTTTTTATGTAGGAGTATCTTTTATCCCCTATGGGGGGGGGATTGTTTGTTTGGTCATGATCCTGATGGCCCTGACCCCATGGGCCATCTTCATGTTCTTTGGTGGAGAATTTCTGCTCCCCGGTCTGGAGGCGCTAGGGCAGTTGATGCCGAGCCAAGTGCGCGCCCAGGCCGGTGGTGCGGTTGAGGCCCTAAAGCGTGGGCTAATCCGCACAATGATCCCCATCAGTATTTTATATTTGCTGTTGGGGATTATGGCGATTTTTTTGTCCCCCCCGATTATGCCACGCCCGGGGATCGGGTTCCTTGCCAGGTCCGCTGTATTTGCCCTCTTTCTCCTGGCAGGGGCCCTGTATATCATAACAGGACGGCTATTTTTTCGAACCTTCGCCGTCCTGATCGTTGGGGGGACCGTCATCACTGTGGTTGGCACCCACAGTTGGTGGCGAGCGCCAAACATGCGTGAAAAGGCCCTGGACACGGCCAATCTGAAAAAACTGTCCGATGAGGCTGGCCTCATTCATAAGTTAAATTTCAGAAAGGCATACCAGTCAATGCCTTTCTGGAAGGAGATTCAGCCGGCTCCCAACCGGATTGTCTCCTTTGAGACCCTGCCGACAGGGGTGGTGATGGAGGTGGGTGACATTTCTCCCTACCTCCCGACAGGGGTCCAGCTGTTGACAAAAACAACACGCCAGGCCGCGTTCTGGCGCGTTGATAGAACAACCGGCAACGCGGAGCTTGAGTCCCTGCCGGCCGGGACAGAGTTGGGCCTTATCTATCAAAACGCCACCATCCCAGCGGGGTTCGCTGGGACCGGGCCTATCCTAGAGGTCCGCCGGCGGGATGACCCAAGTGTCCAGGGGTTCGTCCAGGCCATTGACACGGACTACGGAGTCGTCCACCTCGCAGGGCCGGTCGCCGAGGTGTGGATGAGGTCCGACCCCCGGGTCCGGGGGTTCGTGTCCGTGGCGGACATGGACGCCAGGACCGATCCGTGGGAGGACCAGCCTGACGGCCCACCCTGGTGGCGCAGGGCGTGGGGCTATGTCGGGGGACCGAGGCCGCCGGACCCGGTGCCAACCAGACTTTACTCCCCGCCTTCGGCGACGGGGACCCGCGGTGTGCCGGCGGGAAATCAGGGCACAACCCCCTTTGTCCACGGGGGGACAATAACTATTTTAGCAGGCACCGGATCATGGCCGGTGCCGGTGGACGGATTCAGCCATGAACTCCCCGGCCTCAAGTGCCCGGCCGAGGGAGTAAAAAAATATTTTGCAATCACAGGCCCAACGGGAGTCCGCGTTCTCCCGATGTTCAAAGACGCGGCCGGGGCCCTACAGCCCTTCGGCGCTCCGTGGATTCTGACCACGGGGCACCGATACGGGGTTGTCGGCGCCTCCGGATCGGTTGGCACTATACACGTGAAAGCGTGGTAGGGGCGGTCAGCAAAAAAGCGATGCGTTTATGTGATACCTCTTGTCTATCGTATTGACGACAGGTATCCATACAGCATCGCTTTTTTTCTTTTCAGTAGGATGATCAGGATGATCACGCCACTACGCGAGAACTTATGTAAATCACATACGTTACAATCCCCCACGCAAACATCACCGCAACAAGCCCGATGCCTGCCCATATCAATATGTCGCGTCCTTTTTTGACTTTGTCCATATTGCCGGCGGCGGTAATCCAAGTGAAACCGCCATATAACATAAAGATAAGCGCAATGAGTGAGGTGAAGCCAAGTGCGACTTGGATGAGTTTCAACACGACTTTACGAAGATCAGGGGCTTCGCATTTTTCAACATCTGGTATTCCCTGTTCTGTAGTTTTCGGACATTCTGTTGCAAGACCTAAAAGTTTTGCAACTGCGTTTAGTCCAAAACGCCCGGCCTGCAACTTGATGAGTTCAGTATTTGGAGGCAGAGGCGAAACGATTGTACCTCGTTCATCTGTTGTTCCTGTTTGTTGCGTTGTTGCCTGCCCCCACGCCGCCCACGGCGCGAGGGTGAAAATGGAAATGGCGAGGGCGAGGACGATAAGCGCGGCGCCGGGGGAGGAAAATTTCACTCGCCGCTTGAGTTCTTTGTAAAAGTTTTCGCGAGTGCCTATGATAATTATTACTATCAATAAAATATCTTTTTTAATCTCATAAGCAATTCTGTATGCCACTCCTTGATGCTGAAAGGCATATTTACAATACCGTTTAAGCTCGCCTTTTAATTTGATCCCATAATGACAATCTTGTATTCGGCGAGAGTGTACAAACTTTATTTCATCTTGGACTTGCTGTGGTAATTTTTTCAAATCTTTTTTAGCAGAACTTGATAGTTTGATAAAATACATACAGATACATTATTTTTATTTTCGCTCCGCTTCTATTTCCGCAAACACATCTTCTATGTTGTGCAATTTCCCATCTTTATACTCTCTACTTGCTTCATCAGCTCGTGCATTAAAATACGCCTTACCTTCCGGGGTTTTCAACACCTCATCAAGCCAGTCCTTTTCTTTTTCATCGTCATGCTGTTGCGGAATAATATGTATAATGGGCGTATTCATTGTTATAACAAATGTTTTTTTTGGCTGAAATCCCGCCTCGCGCAATGTTTTTGCCGGTATGCGAAGCCCGAGTTTTGGATGAAAGGTGAGTGTTGTAGTCATGGTGATAAATAAATATTAAGTTTGTTGATGAAACTGTAGCGCATCACAAACGTTTATGCAAGAAACTGCCCCCGCGCCATCCCCGGCGCGAGGGTGGAAATTGAAAGAGCGAACGCGAGGACGAGAAGCGCGGCGCGGCGCGGTGGAAGAAAAAAGAAAAGTGGTTAGGAATGGCAATAGTCATAATACTATAGCAAATCAATCAACTGTTGTTTGTTGATTTCACAATCGCGCAAAATACCAAGCAAAGTGCCTTTCGGGATATCCTTGTTGTGCATGGGCACTATTGCTCTTCTTCCATCGGGATGCTTGAGCACCAAATGGCTTGTCCCATGCTGGCGATGTTCAAAAAAACCAATTTTATTTAGGGCAGAGATCAGTTGGCGAGGCGCAATGACGGGCAATTTAGGCATAGGCAAACTCACGTTCCTTTTCCTTGCAGAAATCCGCATCAGTGATAGTCTCGTAGCCATCAAATCCTCTATCATCCGGCACCGGTTCGCCATCATCCAGTAAACTCAAAACATATGCCTTTATGGCGTCTTTCAAATTTTCGCGCGTCTCTTCTATAGTAGTTCCAAACGTGTGGCACCCGGGTAAAACTGGCGCAAAGCCGTGAAATGTGTCGTTTTCATCGGGTTCTATAATAACCCGGAAGGTGTAGGTTTTCATAGTTCAAAAAATATAGACGAACTATACAATACAGTTCTCTTTCAAGCAAGGCATTGTCTGTCCCCACACCACACCCGGGGCGAGGACAAAAAAGAGAGAGGCGCTGAAAATTATCAAGAAAAGAAGCAAGGGAAGCGCAAGGGATTTAGAACTTTGACTATTAGTGGCGTGAATAGATAGAGTTGACATAACACGTGCATTAAAACATATTTTTCTATTTCGGATGATGGACAATATCAAGCAAAATATAGAGATCTCTTTTAATAAGAAAATAGAAACGCACATTTTTATCTACACGCGCCTGCCAGATATCGCGTGTTTCATCATATTTTTTTGCGCGCAATGACGGATGCCTTAAATCTTTCAATAAAAAACGGGCTTGTTTGTAAAACTTTTTTCGTATCTCCGGAGTGAAACCGGCTAATGATTTCTTAAACTGCGGGGTATAGAAAAACCTCATACTTCAAGAGATTTTTTGAGTTCCGAAATTGTTTCAAAAGGCCCAAGAAGTTTGCCGTCCTCTACCTCCTGCAATGCTTGATTGAGATTTCCTACGTGAATTTGCTCTGCGTCTTTTTTCTGTATAAAAACAACCCGCACGGTGAATCGCCGGTACGGAGGAAGCGCTTGAGGGACAAGAACTTTCCGTTTCGCGTCGTATATGGCGG
>Ga0209417_1004952_pt1 | contig 15257 bp, 18 predicted proteins | sample RifGroF2_FD_184002 | JGI IMG/M metagenome (GOLD analysis project Ga0209417, IMG submission 184002) | Groundwater microbial communities from Rifle, Colorado, USA - Groundwater F2 (SPAdes) (version 2) | ecosystem: Environmental > Aquatic > Deep subsurface > Groundwater | place: Rifle, Colorado... | reverse complement strand
CAATGCGAAAAACCTCTACTTCCAGACTTCGTAACCTGCTAGTAGAGGTTTCGCATATTTTTCAAACTATTTCAAAAAATCAGTTTTAATTCTTTAGCTAGAGCTTCTAATCCAACACAGTTTTTGGCTATATTTTTAAAATAAATTTTTCTAGTGAACATTCCGCCTGAAGAACTTTTTTTGAATTCTACTTTTAATTGTTCGGGATTTAATTTTTCTTCATCAAGCAAAAAAACGCGCCAACCAGCTTTTTCAATATCACCTTTTTCTAAATATTTACTAGTATTTACCTTATCTTCGGCTTCTTTAATTAGTTTATCATCATCCCAAAGCCTATTATTGTAGACTTTTTTACAATATGAAAATTTATCATTAATTTTTTGACCAATATCAACAACACCAATTATTTTGTAAAGATGAGAAACTTTTTTATCAGCATAAACTCCGAAATACAATGCTCGTTTGAAATTTGAAGCGTTTTCCCCTATTTTACACATATAGACCTTATTAGTAAGAACATCATCTAAAGATTTTTTACAACTAACTACTACTAAATCATTTTCCCAGCTATCAGACATGTTAACCCTTTCAAAATTATTCAACCCTCACTTATTATATATGATGAAATATTAATTATGCAAAGCCTGTTTACAAGTTGTTTTGTTGAAATCCTGTAAATTATTGTAAAAACCAAGGTTTACAGGATATTTAAAGTTCAATAAAAAGGATTTAAAATCAAATAATAATTATTATTCTAAAAATAAGATTATATGGTTTTTATTTAATTTATTGAAAGGATCAACATTTATGCCAAAAACTTTTGCTTATCTTAGGGTTTCAACTGCTGAGCAGGACTTGGAAAAGAACAAAGCAGAAATACTGAAATTAGCTAATAATAAAGACCTGGGCAAGGTCTTTTTTGTTGAAGAAACAGTTTCAGGCAAAATCAACTGGAAAAAAAGAAAAATCGCTTATATTGTTGAAAATACAGGGAATGGAGACAATATTATAGTCAGCGAACTTTCAAGGCTTGGCAGAAGCATGCTTGAAGTTATGGAAATATTATCTATAGCTAAAAATAAAGGAATTAACATTTATGCGATTAAAGGTAACTGGCAATTAGATGGAACAATACAAAGCAGCATTATTGCAATGGCTTTTTCAATGGCAGCAGAAATTGAAAGAGAATTAATGTCATCAAGAACAAAGGAAGCATTGAAAGTCAGAAAAGAACAAGGCATAAAACTTGGCAGACCAAAAGGGGTGGGTAAATCAAAACTTGATAAATATAAACCTGAAATAGAAGCACTATTAAATAACGGCTCAACACAGAAGTTTATTGCTGGACGGTATTCTACTACTGAAGCAAACCTTCATCATTGGATAAAAAAGCAAAGTTTAAAGCATAAATAAATATATTTGCATTTTTTGTATTAAAATATCAATAAATAAAGGAAAGAAAATGCTTCAGGATAAAATTTTAAAAATTGATAATTTAAAATCAGAGCTTGCGAATTCAAGACCACTTGAGCCTGAACAATTAAACAGCTTGAAAAAGATGTTTGATGTGGAGCTAACATACAACTCCAATGCTATAGAAGGCTCTACAATGGATTATAATGAAACTAAAATCATTTTGCTTGATGGAATTACTATAGGCGGAAAATCCACCAGAGAACATCTTGAAGTTATTAACCATAAAGAAGCCATTGATTATATTGAAGAAATCGCTAAAAAAGAAACTAAAGAAATCAAAAGAACTGATATTCTTGGTATTCACAGAATAATTTTAAGAAGTATAGACACTCCAAACGCAGGTAAATATCGGCTTTATGATGTTTATGTAAACAGAGGAAACGGTGAGAAATTCCATTTTCCAGCACCTGCATTAATTGAAAACCTGATGGATAATTTTATATTATGGTTGGATGAAAACAAAGATATGCACCCTGTCTTATTATCAGCGGAAGCACATTATAGACTGGTTTCAATACATCCCTTTATTGATGGCAATGGTAGAACCGCAAGGTTATTAATGAATCTAATATTGCTTCAACATGGATTACCACCTGCTATAATTAAAAATAGCAAGCGAAAAGAATATATAGAAGCTATACAATCAAGTAATGAAAACAATATGGATTCATTTTATAATTGTATTATAGATGCAGAAACAGAAAGCCTTGAACTTTATCTTGAAACTATAAAAAATAATATTCTTTGGAAATAATTAAAACTATTTGTTTTCGATCAATTTTTGATAAATCGGAGATTTGACTAACTTTTTAATAATCACCCAATTTTCGTCATTAACCAATTTTTTAATTTCAGGTTTTTGAGATTTTTCCCAGTATGGCAAAAGCTGAATAATAACTTTTAATGCAGGTATGCTGACGCCATTTTGAATGAGTTCTCTTAATAATCCAACCCATTCAATATCATCTTGAGAAAATAACCTTTTTTCTCCACGCTGCTTTTCGGAAACCTTTTTAACCCTGTAAGGTTTTATCAAACCTTCTTCTTCATAACCTCTTAATCTATCAGGCGAAATCCCTAATATCTCAGCTGCCATACTAATTGGGTAAAAAGGTTTGTCTTTTGAAATCTTCATAATTACTACTCCACTATTTGATTTTAATCGTTTTATAAGTTGATTAAAATTTAGGTAACAAAGTAGTAATGTTTATTAGAATGTAACATCTATTTTTAATTAGTATTTAAATACACAACGTAAGTGATATAATAATTTATATATTAAGGTAGTTAAAAATGAGTGGTGGAAAAATGCTTATAAAGAGGATGATTTGCCTTGTCTGTGTTTTAATGTTAATAAAAACGTCAGCTTGTTATGCTCAATCATTAGAACTTGGGGATATTGAGAACAATAGTTGCCAAAAACATTGTGAGAGTGGGAACGAATATTTTTATAACAACAAGGCTCTTGATAAAGCATTAAATGAATATAATGTCGCTGTAAAGCTAGACAGTTCTTGCACTTACGGCTATAATGCTCTTGGAAATACATATTACAGCAAGGGTTTGTACAATAAAGCTATTCAGAATTATAAAATTGCTATTAGCCAATATCCAGAATATTCTTACGCATACATTGGGTTAGGAAATTCATATTTAAAAACTGGTTCGACTGAAAAAGCTATTGAATGTTACAAGAAGGTATTAAAAATAAATCCTAATTATGCCAGTTATGAAGCATATAAAGGACTTTCAGAAGCATTTAAAATTTTGTCGAGTAAATATGCTTATAAAGCAAAACAGGCTTTATCTCTCCCACAGAATTAGTACAAACTAGGAATAAATTTTTATGTTTTAACCTTCCTATTTCAGCAGAAACGTTAAAAGGTTCAGTAGAAACTGTATGGACAGTTGATTTAGCGAGGCAAGAAGCATTTAAAGAAGTAAAACAGTCGATTGATTTAAGTCAATTCCCTGCGATTGACCCGAATTTAATTGAAAACAGACAAGCAATAAATAAAAAACAAACTAAAATAAATGATAGAGTGATTTGCAACTTTAACTTTAATAATAATAGTTATTATAGTATTCGTTATTCAAATGAAGATCAAGGCTATTATTATGATTATTCTGGAAAGTTACAAGGTGTTGATTTTGATGTAGGTGATTCTTATCCAGTAAAAACTTATAAACATTCTTATCCGAGCGGAAAAATACTTAGTCTAAGTGTTTATGTTTCAGAGAATGAATGCTATGTATTTAGCCCAGACGGTGCATTGTTAAGTCATTGGATAGGAATGAACTGCTATGACATAAAAGGAAATATAATAAGTACCAGAGAAGAGATAACGGAGTGAAATATGCGAGAAAACGAAATTAACAATCAAGACTATTGTAAAAACTGCAACACACCGTTATTATACGCCAACAAACCCTGCCCTGAATGTGGATACAATATTAATCAAGCGACTTCTAAAGTGGCAAGTATAAAACAAAATGATTATGAATTTGATGCTTTTGCTGCAAGCACGCAATCGGCTTTAGATAATGCTGTATTATATATATTGGGCTATTCGGTAGTCGGTTATGCTTTATTATCGCTCGTATTACAAAACTTTTTTATAATGGCATTAGCGATATCACCAGCAATAATGTGGTTGATTTTACATCTTAACAGGAAAGAATCAAATAAACAGGTTGAATATATCTATAACAAGTTATCAGAAGAGCCAAAAACAGAATTTTTAATGAGATATAAAAATCAAAAGAAAAGCGCTTCGGCAGGAATATTATTAATTTGTTTTCTTGGTGGATTCGGAGCGCACCAATTTTATATGGGAAATAATTTACTGGGAGTTTTATATATATTATTTTGTTGGACGTGTATTCCTCTTATAGTATCGATTTTCGAAGTATTTTTTATGCCGACAAGAATAAAAACATATAATTTGAATCTGGCAATTAAGATCAGGGATACCTTATAAGAATCAAAGTGAAAACTTTTAAAATCCCAATATTGAGATTATTTACTCGTATTGGGATATTTTTTTGCTGTGTTTTTTTAAATTAAATTATATGCACATTAAAAGGAACGAAAGATGAAAGATTATAAATATAAAGTTTTCAGCCACGAAAAAAAATGCGCAAACTGTAAATTTTTTCTTGGAAATAGAGAGTTGACAGATAACAGAGATACGGTGATTGTTGACAAAAAAGAAGTCGGCAAGTGTTATTACAATAAAAAACCTGAAAATGTTAAAGTAACAGGTTTTTGTCAGCATTGGTCTATGTGGTGTTTGGTAGAAGACCTTATAAATACTGTGAAAGAAGTAGAGAATCCACGTTAAACCCAGTTGAATCCTTTTTAGCTGTCTTATATGTTTATATAGGTCAAATTTTTAAGTTTTATCCTGTTTGTATTTACTTTATTAACTTTGTCTTAAAAAGCAGTTCAGCTGTTTTTGAACCACTCTAGACCTTACAGCATAAGCCGATTGAGCAGGCACTATGCCATTACCGCAGAACTTTTTGGGCAGTGTTTAAAAAACAGAACTTTTGAAATAGTTCTGTTTTTATTTTGAAGTTTTTATTAAAAACCTTAATATATAAAAGTTTTGGACAGATAGAACCCTAGAACTGAAATTTTGCTATAATTAAACCTGTATAAAACTTAAAATAAAATATTTTATGAAACTTTAAACAACAGGTAAATTTTAATGAATGAAGAAGCCTATGAACTATATGAGCAATACGAACTAATACAAAAATCCTATCTACTGTTGGATAACATCACTAAAACTGCCTATTTTTTAGGTGAACACCTTGATTTGATGAGTAAAAAAGATTTTGATTTTTTACTTTACTGTGCATCTAGATCAGGAGCTTATGTAAGTTATGCAGAATTGTTTGAAGTTAATGAAGTTGACGAAACAACATTAAAAGAGGTGTATGTTTATATCGAAGGTATTTTGCATTACATGCAAAAAGTGCTTGAAAATAAGCAAGATTGTGAATTTGGGTATATTTTAAAAAATCTTTTTCAAAGAAAATATGAAGAAGGTTTAATTTTTAATATGGATAAAATACTAATCGTGAACGAATATGACCAGAAACATTTTATTCAGTTAAGAAAAAGTTTAAATCTGCCTGAGGATACTTATCGCGAAAATTCAAATTATAATTCTTTGACTATATCAATTAACGAAAAAGAAAAATATTGTCGTTTTGCTGGCAGAGAAATATTTTTGCCGAGTCATAATTCATATGATTTATTGTTAATGTTGGCTATAAATAATAAAAAATCGCTAAAATATATAGATATTTTTGATTTTAATGATGAACAACGGGCAAATTACCTAAAAAATAACGAATTTAAAAAACACTATGACAATATAGCCTTATCATATAAAGAAGAAATTGAATCAGCCGTAAATAACGAATACTTTGCAATAAATAAATATTTTGAAGAAGGTTTAATTTTATCTCTACAAAATATCCTTTTTACAAAACAAAATTTAAGTTCAAATATAAATATTGAATTTGGTAAAAACAGTTATTACTTAGACAATCAAGAAACTGAAAAAATTATAAAAGAATCAAATTATAAAATAAAACTACCTGTGTATGAATTAGGCGATAAAAATTCAAAATTAGAAAATGAAAATAATACCGAAGAAAAAATCATTAAAAATGAAAAATATTTCATAATTTCTGATTCTGAAAATAAACTCATTTTTTATAAAGATGGGCAGCAAACGGGTGAAATTAATTTAGTAGATAAAGAAAAAGATACTTTATACAAAATAATTCCTGGTAATGTTACAACGAAAGATTTTGGAAATGTTGAAAGTATTAAAAGAATTCAAAAGCAAATTTCTAATATAAGAAAAAAATTTAGAGAAGAATTCAACGAAGATCTTATAGGTAATTATAAAAAAGATAAATATTATAAACTCTTAATAAGTTATAGAACCTAATTCAAATTAAAATTCATCTTGAATTGTTGCTGAATTTAAAGTCGAATTTTTCTATTTTATTGTTAATTCTATTTTATTTTAAAATATTCATCGTGAATTCATTATGAATATTATCTTTTGGGCTTTTCAAACTCCCAAAGGGGAGTTATATTAATACTTACTTCAACAAAAGATTTATAAAACAACGCAGAAGAAGTAAAAAACCAAAAAGCATATTTGAAAAACGAAAAAATAGCTTATGCTTTCAGGAAAATTCGAGTGTTAAAAATTGCACATTGAAAACTGAATAAAGTGTTTTATTAAAAAAGTAAAAAAAGGAGAACAAACAATGAAAACAAAAAAAGAATTAGCAAAAAGCTATGCAGAAATGAGGTTTTGGGTACTGCCATTAGAACATTTAGGAAAGAAGCCAATTACTCCGAATGGATACAAAGATGCAACACGAGGCCAAGAAAAAATCGAGCATTATTGGGATATACAGCCAGATAGCAATATCGGCATATCTTGTGAACCATCCGGCATAATTGGTATTGATTGTGATTATGATGAAAAAAAAGGCTATGACGGCTTAAAGACTTTATTAGAAATAGAAGAAAATATAAATTCACCTCTACCTAAAACAGTTATAGTTGATACTCCTCGAGGTGGATGTCACTTTTACTTCAAAGTACCTGAAAATTTTACTCCTAAAGGCAAGCTGGCAAACTCGATAGATTTAAAGTTCAACGGGTATTTAGTTGCTCCAGGGAGCTCTATAAGCTTAAACGGCAATATTAAAGAATATAGATTTAAAGATAACATTGGTTTTGGTGACATCGAAATACCGGAATTACCAGAAGAATGGATTCGGCTTTTATCTAAAAGTAATGAAATTCAAAAACAACAAAACAATAACAAAAAGAACTACCCCAAAAAATACATTAGTATAGAAGATTTTAGATTCTGCAATTTTACTAATCATTGTATTGATAATGCTGAGAACCTAACTTACCACGAATGGTGGGGAGCCTCATCATTATTATCTATGTATGCTAATGGAAGAGAGCTTTTTCATGAAATTAGCAAGCCATACACCAATTATAATGTTGCAGAAACTGACAGACTCTTTAATAGCAGTGAAAAATTTGGAAAGCCAATGACATGTGCTTTCATAAGTAGTATTTCAGAAGCATGTAATAGCTGTAAAATCGGCGAGAAAGGATGTAATTAAATTGAAAAAAGTTAAAACACCCGTACAATTAACGGGCAAACCAAGAGTTACAATGGAAAACATTATATATCACTATGATCTCCAGCGGGAAGCCTTAAAGAAAAAAGAGGTTAAAAATGAAAAAAATTAAAAGTCCCGTTCAATTAAGTAATGAACCTGAAAATTCTTCAGAAGAAGTTAATTTAGAAAAGATTCTTGAAGAATATAGAGATCAATTAATGGAAAACTTTGCGAAGCAAATATATATACTCTCTAGTTCAGAACCAAATGAAATAAAAACAGGAATTTGTGAATTTGCTGATTGTTATTTAGAAATCACATCAAAAAGCAATAAAGATAATGATATAACAAACTATTTTGCGCGTAGAATAAGTAATTTTAAAATAAGTCCTAAAAAAAATATTGTTCTTTGTGACATTAACTACCCCAATAATGCTAAAGAAACTGAACTTGAACTAATCGTTGAAAATATTAACGGGCAGAGAACAAATCCTATAAGACTTTCAGGACTTGATAAAAAAAGTCCCGAGAAATTCAGGGAAAAAATTTACTCTTACGGTAATTTTGCTGATTGTTTTACACCGCAAACCTTTTCTCAGTTATTCGATATGCTTTACAAAGAAGATATCGAAGTGGTTTATGAATATTTCACACCCGGGTTTATACCAGATAAAAATATCTGGTTGATGGGAAATGCAGTAATAGATATTGAAACAGGTACAGTAATTAGGAAAGAGGTATAAAATAATGATTAATAACATAACTTTATCTGACCAAATTAAGGAATGGCCAAAGTTACAGAAAACAAAGATGACTGGCAAAGAACTAGCCATAACCCTTATAGAAGGCACCCTAAAAGCGTATAATTATTCTGCGAATGCTTTTTTTGCTTTAGGCATTGCAATATTATGTGTGTTTAAAAATTTATTTTTAGAAAAGTGCTGCGGTTTCCCGATATTAATGCTATTTGGTGGAGCACATAGCGGCAAAACAAATCTTTTGAAGTTGATCTGCGCAATTTTTGGACTAAAAGAATCCTACATACAAAGCGGCGCAGCTACAATTAATAGAATATGGTATACGCTATGTAGATATAGTTGTATCCCTGCAATTTTTGATGAATTTTTGGCAAGTCCTTTTCAAAAAAATTACTTTGGAACTCTTATAAAATCAGTATACGATGGAAAGCCAAGAGGCAGAATGTCTACAGGCACAAAAGAAAGTGTACAATATGTAAATTCACCACTTATTTTCAGCAGTAATTTTCTACCACCTGAAGAAGAAGCCGTAAGTAATAGAATTGTCATAACAGAATTTGATAAGGGTGATTTTAACCCTAAATTTGCTGCTGACATGAATGAGCTAAGAGATAAACACTTGTCAGCTCTAATTATCGATATTGTGAAAATAAAACAAACAGATATATTAGACTTGTTTGAAAAATCAAAAGATTATATTAAAGAGCATTCAGAGGAAAAACTGAACGAGCGCGAGATTAATAACCTTGCTATAGGTTTATCAGGAATTAAAGTTTTGTATAATATCGCTGAAATGGAAATTTCCGAAAAATTGGAAAAAAATATAATCAAATTTATCGCAAATTACAATGATATTAGAGAAAAGAGAACTGCTTTAGACGAATTTCTTGGACTTATACCTTACTTGATTTCTGAGGATAAGCTTTCAGGAGGTGTAGATGTAGAAATACGTGATGGAATTTTAAAAGTGCATATGGACAAAGCTTATAGATTATTTTCATACTTCTATAGAGTTTTAAATGGTGAAAAAGCACCAACAAAAAGAGAAATACTGGCTTGTGCTAAATTTGACGACAGGGTTGACAAAGACGCAAAACAAGTTACAAAAAGTCTTACTTTGTGCGGCAAAAAGAAACGCTGCTTAGTAGTTAATATAAAAGGGCATGAGGAACTTGAATTGCTGGAATATAAGACCAATGAACCGCCTGTAATGCCGCATAATAATGATAATGACGACAATGATAGCGATAGGAAACTTCGCATAAGCTCACAGATAGCAGGTTTACACCGTATTAATATTTGATTATAATAAAAAAACGATAAAACCCTGTAATAACGGGAAAAATAGGTAAAAGCAAATAAATAAAAAAACGTACCTGAGGCACGTTCAAAAACTCTAAGTTAATTATAAACATATAGACAATAAAAATCAAGTGCCTCAGGCTTGTTTAACAAAAAACAGGATGCATATAGCAGCCTTACTTGGTAATACAAAAAAAGGAAGGATACAAAGCGATGGCACGAGACATTTATTCCCAAATTTACAAAAAAATTGATTTACTAACAGGCGGTATTTTAAATTTTATTAGCAGTCCTGAAGGATATCTTAAACTGAAATCTACAGGATATATGGATTTAATCATTGAACGTTTAGGGCATGATACCGTTTCTATTGCTCATTATTACGAACAAAATGGCGATTTAGTAGCTGATCCTGAAATAACCGTAAAAATTGATTTTGATAATTGCACCGCAGAAGCTTTAACGTTCCAAAACTTCATGGGCTTTTATACGGTATATCCTGAAGCCGACAAAGTAAATTTAAAACTTAAGAAAACATTGAACAGCTTTTTAAATTATTGGCTTACAAATCTGAAAGAACAAGGGTTTTATCAGTAAAATACAGGGAAATCCTTTATCTTTATATATAAAAATATATATCAAACAAAATTAACGTACCTCCATGGTCATTCTGGGACTTGCAAAAAAGCAAAGGGACTGAATTTAATGATAAATCAGAATAAAATGAGCGAATTTAATAAATTATTGAACTCTGTAGACTCTTCAAAAAATAGGGTAACAGTATTTGCGGACTATTTAACGTTAGCAGCATATTCTTTAGCACAGCCGTTTTATAACTCGCCTGAAATAGAAGAAAAATATCTTGCAGTTGCTAAAAACTATAAACCTGAACAATTAATCATATTTGCAAAAATGCTTGCAGTTGTTGTAGATGCTCTTGAAGAAAAGGCGCATGACTTTCTTGGAAATTGCTTTATGTCTAGCGATATGGGTAGTGAATATAGAGGACAATTTTTTACTCCTTATCATATATGCCTGATGATGGCGAAAATGCAGTTTCAGGGTGTTGAAAAAATAATTCAAAAACAAGGATTTATTACGGTGTCCGAGCCTTGTTCAGGTGCTGGCGGAATGATTATAGCAGCGAGGGAAGTCTTGATACAAGAAGGCTGCAATCCATCAACAGAAATGTTCGTAGAAGCTATAGATATTGATGATCTTTGCTTCAAGATGTCGTACATTCAATTTTCATTACTTGGTATAGCAGCGAGAGTTATCAGGGGCAATACTTTGTCTTTGGATTTCTATGAAACTCTTTATACGCCTGTATATTTTCTTAATAGATGGCATAACAAACTAAACAGAAAGGAAGAAATAGAGAATAATAACATAATTTTAGAAGCTCAGCCTGCAAAAGAGCTGACACAATTAAGCCTATTTTAAGTACAAATAGTAATAAAAACTTATAGAAATGGCGAAAAGTAAAAAGCGTAAGGAACCGGAGGATAAAGATAATACGAATAAATATTAAAAAAATGGCTAAGTTTTTTTAAAACAAACAATAATTTCTGAGTGTAAATACAATAAAACGGAGACTAAATATAATGCAAGTTAATGTTAAAGCCTATGTGCCAAATATATCAAGTTTTGAGTTAAATAAAAAAATAACGACAACAAGATTTTTCAGCAAAAAAAAATTGTCATCTTCAGCAAAATTAACCCTACGTTGCCTTATAGATTTTTGGAACTCAAAAAACGGTAAGGTTTTTCCGAAACAAACAACGATTTCTGATTGTACTGGGCTGACAAGGGCAAGTGTAAATAAGGCAATAGAAGAACTTAGAAGAGAAAAATTGATTTTGACAGTAAAAAATAACGGCAGATTAAATTACTACTTTACAAATGTCTTTTTTAAATATCTAGAAATCAATAATGATGAGGAACCGCACAATATACTTCCTGAGAAACCAAGTTATAACAAAGTAAGTAAAAATATTATACCTCCTATATTAATAGATAATAAAAAAATAAAAAATATAACTCAAAATTCTTTTAAAAAATCTTCATTAGAAGGATTAAGTCCTACTAAAATCTTACTGGCTCAATACGAAAAGGATAGAGCAAGTAGTAAATCACCTTATGATGATTATGACTGCGCAATAAAGTGGCTTAATAGCCTTGATAATAAAACGTTAAAGAATAGATTTATACAAGAAAAAATTCAAAAAGTAATAGAAATCTGGGATTTAAATCCAGATGTAGTAAGAAAATAAAAAGGAGAACAAGACAAATGAAAAAACTTTTAAACATTGATGAAGCAGCCGAATTACTTAAATTAAAAAAAGCAACGCTTTATGATTGGACTCACAGGAAAAAAATTCCTTTTGTGAAGCTTGGCGGCAGAGTAACTTTTATCGAGGATCAGTTATTAGATTTCGTAATGTCAAAAAACATTATTCCAAAAGAATTAAAAGAAGTAAGTTAGGGCAAAAATGGCTAAGGTAAGAAAAAGAATCTGGAAAAAAACAGATGGCAGCGTAAAACAAACTTGGATTATTGATTATAACGATAATTTAGGGAAACGCATCATTAAAGGCGGCTTCAGAACTAAAGCTGAAGCCGACAATGCCTTGGCTAAAACACTTACAGATATTAATACGGGAATTAATGTTTCAGTCAGCAAAAATATTACATTTAAAGAAGCTGCCAAATTACATATAAAGCTTCATGCTGAAGTATATTGCAAAGAAAGCACTTGTGACGGGTATAAAAGCTATTTAAAATATCACTTAGAGCCGTTTTTTAAAAAAATCAAATTAATTGATATTACTACTTTTAGGATAAAAGAATTTGTTAAACTAAAGCAAGCAGAAGGTCTTTCCCCTCAAACAATTAACCATTGCCTGAACCTTATTGGCGCGATATTTCAAAAAATGGTTGATGACAATGTAATAACAAATAATCCAGCTTACAAAGTTAAAAAACTTCAAATACCACATAATGAAATGCGGATTTTAAATAAGCAAGAAGCATTGAAGGCATTAAGTACAGCAAAAGATTTTTATCCTGATTTTTACCCTCTTTTATTTACTGCTTTATCAACAGGGTTAAGAAGAGGTGAATTAATTGCTCTGACTTGGGATGATATAAGCTGGGAATCTAATAGAATCAGGATAAATAAAAGTTTTCATAAAAATAAATTGACAACACCAAAAACAACAAATTCAATAAGAAACGTTGAAATGTCAAATAACTTAAAAAAAATATTGCAGGAATGGAAAGAATACTGCCCTAAAAGCGATTTAAAGCTTGTGTTTCCTAACCAGTCAGGAAATTTTCTGGATGCTAATAATATGGTAAAAAGGCGTTTTCACTATACTCTTAAACTTGCTGGTCTTAATAGGATAAGGTTTCATGATTTAAGGCATACATACGCCTCATTATTGATTTCACAAAACTTGCCAGTTAAATTTATTCAAGGACAAATGGGGCATTCATCAGTCAAAGTTACAATCGACAGATATGGTCATTTAATGCCTGATGTTTATCAAAAAGGAATTGACGCTTTAGACAACATTTTTTCTGAATAAAAAAAATTTGAAACATATTTGAAACATGGAAGGTAAAAATACCCAAAAAACAAAAAATTCAGCCTGAACGAAAGTGGCTGAAAATCAATCATAGTCTTAAAAAATAAAGAGTACCCTGGATTGGATTCGAACCAATGACCTACCGCTTAGAAGGCGGTTGCTCTATCCAGCTGAGCTACCAAGGCAAATTCTTCCACGACTACATGAGTCGAGTGCTTATATAAAATATTTTTAACACAGACATTGTTTAAAATAAATAGATTTTTTGAAAAATGTTAAATTGGGCTTAAGTAAAAATTTTCTAATCCCCGAGAAATTCCGATGGCGGCTTTTTTTTGAAATTCGGGAGTTATTAATAAATTATATTCGTCAGGATTTATCATAAAACCAACTTCTACAAGTACAGAAAGTGCTTCTGTGGGTCTTGTAAGAACAAAACTGCTATAAAGAACACCTGAATCCTTAAAACCCATGGCTGGGGCAAGGCTTTGCTGGATGCTTTTTGCCAGGGGAAGTGACTGAGAATGATAATAATATGTGCTTGTGCCGTGTTCTATATAAGGATCTTTCCCGTCAGGCAAAGCATTATTGTGAATACTGATTATAACTTGAGCTTCATTTGAATTTGCTATATTAACCCTGTCATCAAGCCCGACGTCTTTGTCGGAATCTCTTGTCATGATGACTTTAGCGCCTTTTTTCTCAAGGATTTTTTTTAATTCTTCAGCAATTTTCAGATTTATTGATTTTTCAGGAACTGCAGTCGGACCTACAGAACCTAATTCTGTTCCGCCATGCCCAGCGTCTATACAAATGACTTTTCCTTTTAACTGATGCCTGAGGTTTATTTGAGGAGGTTTTCTGAGTCTTAAAACAAGCGTCTTTCCTTCGTAATAATATTTATAACCCCAAAATTGTTTTGAATTTATTTTTATAGCAAGGTTTAAGCAGTTGCTTGAATCCTGCGTTAATTTTAATTTTCTAATAAAATCACTTGCATTATCATAAGAAAATAAATCAATACCTGCTTTAGCGCCAAAAAGTTTTAGATTTATTTGATTTCCAAAAGGCTGCTCAATCAAAAACGGTATTTTTTGGTCAAGAGGAAGCTTTAAATACACATAATTTTTATCAGAATCAACATTTAGAGTACTTATGATGTTTTCAGGAATATAATTTCCTGTTGGCAAAATACGAATATCTCTTTCGGAAATCCAGCCATCCATAGAATCAGAGTACTTAAATCTGTAAGAATTCCCTATTTTTCCTGTAATATTAAGCATTGTCCCAAGGGGAAGAGGTGTTAATCTGTTTTGTGCAGGAGCTGTCCTTGTTATGGCATAATCTTTTGTTGTTTCGACAGTAAGCGATAGAGATTCAAAAGGACAGGGCTGAACAGCTTGGTTTTTTTCAGGAACGTTTATGGTGTAAGTAATTTCATTTTCGGCATGCCCTTTTGTAGATTTTATATTTATATTGTTAATGCCCTTATTTAATCCCGTTACTTGCACAAAAGCGCCATTTGACGACACTTTTACAGGATTATTATTAATTATAAGGTTTGCGTCAGGCTCGGTATTCCCTACAATAAAGGTAGAAGACGCATTTATTGTTGCGCCGTTTTTAGGATAAATTATCTCGAGTTTTACGCTATCCTCTGCGAAAACAGGCATTAACGTTACAAATAGTAAAGTCAACAAACCAATGAATATAACCCTCATGACTTTTCTCCCATTTTTGAACTCAACAAGTTCTTGAATAATTTCTCATCTTGAAAGAAAATTGTTTTAATAAATATACAATAAGTATGGGCAAAGTGAAAAGGTTTTTATTCAAACTCAAATATAACTTGATAAAAACCGCGTTATAAAACTAAATAAAGACTATGAAACTTTCCATATACTTGTTATAAATTAATTATTATAAGCTGTGAGGTAAGAGAAACGAA
>Ga0209417_1004949_pt1 | contig 15271 bp, 10 predicted proteins | sample RifGroF2_FD_184002 | JGI IMG/M metagenome (GOLD analysis project Ga0209417, IMG submission 184002) | Groundwater microbial communities from Rifle, Colorado, USA - Groundwater F2 (SPAdes) (version 2) | ecosystem: Environmental > Aquatic > Deep subsurface > Groundwater | place: Rifle, Colorado... | reverse complement strand
TATAAACTTCAGAGTATTTAGGATTAATTGAAACTACTTTTTTGTACATAGAAACGGCTTTATCATAATCACCCTTGCAATACATAGCAAGTCCCATTTGATTATAAGCTTGGACTGACTGATTGTTAATTTCAATAACTTTTTGGCAGAAATTGACACAATCCTCCCACAAACCTTGTTTCGCGGAACAAATAGCCATTTTGTACCATGCTTCTTCATTTTTAGAATCAACTTCAAGAGTTTTTCTATAAAAATCTCTTGCCATGTTTAAATCTTCAAAATTTGCGCTTGAATTAAATCTTTTGTCATAAGCTTGCGCAAGTGCCAGATAATAAACAGCATTTTCCGAAGAAATTTTTATTTTTATAGCTTTATTAAAGTGTTCTATAGCTTCGTCAATATTTCCCATTTCCATTAGACAAAGCCCTCTAAGATAGATAGCTTCAAAATCATTAGCCTTCATATCCAACAGTTTTTTAAACTGATCAAGCGCTTTATCGTATTGTTTTATGTTGTAATAAAGCAAGCCTAAATTATGAATGGTATCATGGTCAGAAGCGTTTATTTGAAGAGCTTTTTTAAAATTTTGTTCTGATTCTACTACTTTACTAACAGCCATATAGGTCAGACCAAGATTATAAAAGGCGTCAAGTTTTTCAGGGTTGATTTTTGTAGCTTTAATAAAGAAATTTATTGCCGCATCAAAACTTTTTTCCTGATATGATTCAATTCCTTTGTTATATTCCACTTCATATCTTCTGTTTTTATTAAAAAACCACATAAAAGCCGGAATTATAATAATTAATAATATGATGCCAACTATTATATATACACTAAAATTTTGCATAATATTTTAAGCCATTGCCTGTTTAAACTTATATATATCTCTCTAATAATATATCACATACCAATTTATTATAACTAAAAAATCAATATTTTTCGCAAATACAAGTACCAAGTTTTTCATCAAAATATTCAATAGTTTTTATCAAGCCGTCTTCTAGCTGCACTTCGGGTTTCCAACCTAATTTTTCAGTCGCGAGAGTGATATCGGGTTTTCTCTGGGTGGGATCATCCTGAGGAAGAGGCATGTGAATAATTTTTGACTTGCTTCCCGTTAATTTAATAATTCTTTCCGCAAATTCAATAATAGGTGTTTCGACAGGGTTTCCAAGATTTACCGGTCCTGTGAAATCTTTTGAATTCATCATCCTAATAAATCCGTCAACAAGGTCGCTAACATAACAGAAAGACCTTGTTTGGCTTCCATCTCCGTAAACAGTGATATCTTCGCCTTTTAGAGCCTGCACAATAAAGTTGCTTACGACTCTGCCATCATTTTCAGCCATTTTAGGTCCGTAAGTATTAAAGATTCTTACAATTTTAATATCGACGTTATTTTGCCTGTGATAGTCCATCATTAAGGTTTCGGCGACTCTTTTGCCTTCATCGTAGCAGCTTCTTATTCCTATAGGATTTACGTTGCCCCAATAAGTTTCTTTTTGCGGGTGTTCTTTGGGATCTCCGTAAACTTCTGATGTAGAAGCCTGAAGAATTGTAGCTTTTACTCTTTTAGCAAGCCCGAGCATGTTGGTAACACCGAGAACACTTGTTTTTATTGTTTTGATAGGATTGTACTGATAATGTACAGGGGAAGCAGGACAGGCAAGATTATAAATCTGGTCAACTTCCAACAATAAATGGTGGGTAATATCGTGTCTTATTAATTCAAAATATTTATTTTCCATTAAATGAACAATATTTTCTTTAGACCCTGTAAAGAAATTGTCAACACAAACAACTTCGTTGCCTTCATTTAAAAGTCTTTCACATAAATGTGAGCCTATAAAGCCAGCTCCGCCTGTAATTAATATTTTTTTCATTTTATTTTAATATCTCCTGTTGAGTTCCCAGTTCCATGCTGTTTGAATTATGTCTTCAATTTCTGTAAATTCAGGATTCCAGCCTAACTCCTGTTTTGCTTTTTTATTATCGGCTACAAGGACAGGAGGATCGCCTTCCCGTCTTTCAGTAATTTGTTGATTTATTAATTTTCCTATTATTTTTTCGCTTTTTTCTATTATTTCCTTAACAGAATACCCTTTGCCTATGCCAAGATTAAAGAAATCACTCTCAGAGCCGTTAAATAATTTTTCAAGAGCAAGCCTGTGGGCTTTTGCAAGGTCGTTTACATGAATATAATCCCTGATGCAAGTTCCATCAGGCGTATCATAATCATCTCCAAAAACTTTTATGCAATCTCTTTTTCCTAGAGCTGTTTGAAGCACCAGCGGAATCAAATGAGTTTCAGGAGAATGGCTTTCACCTATATTTGCTTTAGGGTCAGCTCCTGAAGCGTTAAAATATCTCAATGCAATATATTTTAGTCCGTAAGCTTTATCATAATCCTGAAGAATTTTTTCTATTACAAGTTTTGTTGTTCCGTAAGGATTTATAGGGTTTTGCGTATGTTTTTCGTCTAACGGCATATATTCAGGGTTTCCATAAGTTGCGCAGGTTGAGGAAAAAACAATTTTTTTAACATTGTTTTCAAGCATCACATTTAGCAAATTAAGAGTGTTTACAACGTTGTTATAGTAATATTTCTGCGGATTTTCAACGGATTCCCCGACATAGGCAAACGCCGCAAAGTGTATAACAGCTTTTATGGGATATTTTTTGAAAACATCTTTTATTTCATCAATGTTTGACAAGTCAACTTTACAAAAATTCGTTGTCTGCAAAGCTTCTTCATGACCGTAAGAAAGATTATCAAGCACTACACATTCATAACCTGCTCTTATTAGATCAAGCGCGCAGTGGCTTCCTATATAACCTGCTCCGCCGGTAATTAAAATCATTGATTTGACTCCGCTGTATATTAAAATTAATTATACAACAAGAAAATAAACCAAAAACAACTTTTTTGTATATAATTAACACAAGTCAGGTTGAAAAAAGGAGCATTAATCTTGAAAGAACAATATATTCCTCAAGAAATAGAAAAAAAATGGCAACAAACATGGGAAGAAAAAGATATAAACAAAACCCCTAACGAATCAGACAAACCTAAATACTATGCCCTGTCAATGTTTCCATATCCTTCAGGAAAGCTACATATGGGACATGTCAGAAATTACACTATCTCTGACGTGATTGCCCGTTTCAAGAAAATGAAAGGTTTTAATGTTCTTCACCCTATGGGCTGGGATTCTTTCGGGCTTCCTGCAGAAAATGCGGCTATTCAAAAAGGAACTCCTCCTGCTGACTGGACTTTTTCTAATATGGACTACATGAAAACTCAGCTTAAAATGCTTGGATTAGCTGTTGACTGGGATAGAGAGATTGCAACCTGTAAAGAAGATTATTATAAGTGGACTCAATGGCTTTTTATTGAGTTTTTTAAAGCGGGATTAGCTTATAAAAAAGAATCTCCCGTAAATTGGTGCGAAAAATGCACTACAGTTCTTGCAAACGAGCAGGTGGAAGACGGAAAATGTTGGCGTTGTGAATCTATTATTACTAAGAAAAAGCTTTCTCAATGGTATTTAAAAATTACTGACTATTCAGAACAGCTTTTGCAGGATTTAGACAAACTTACAGGTTGGCCGGAAAACGTTAAATTAATGCAGAAAAACTGGATAGGCAAGTCTTACGGGGCTGTGCTGAAATTTAAGCTTGCTGAAAATTCTGATACAGAGATTCCTGTGTTTACAACTAGACCTGATACTGTTTTTGGCGTGACTTATCTTGTTGTAGCTCCTGAATATCCCGATATAGACAAGTTAATCACCCCTGAAAACAAACAAAAAGTTGACGAATACATAGAAAATTCAAAAAAACTTACAGAGATCGAAAGAACTTCTACAGAAAGACCAAAAACAGGAGTTCCTCTAGGAACACATGTCATAAATCCTTTCAACGGCAAAAAAGTTCCGCTCTGGACGGGAGATTATGTTCTCGCTGAATACGGAACAGGCGCGGTCATGGGCGTTCCCGCTCATGACGCAAGAGATTTTGAATTTGTAAAGAAATTCAATCTTCCGATGATAGCCGTTATTGCGAGGAGCGAAGCGACGAAGCAATCCAAAGAAGCCTTAGATTGCCACGTCGAGGCTTTAGCCTCTCCTCGCAATGACAAATGTAGTCTTACAGAAGCTTATACAGATGCCGGAATCATGATAAATTCAGGAGAATTTGACGGCTTGGGCAGCGAAGAAGGCAAGAAAAAAATTACCGAATGGGCGGAAAAAAATAACGCAGGATTTGGAAAAGTCCAGTTCCGGCTTAGAGATTGGCTTATAAGTAGGCAAAGATATTGGGGCGCGCCTATTCCTATAATTTATTGCGATAAATGCGGTATAGTGGTTGATGAAAAACTTCCTGTTTTGCTCCCAAAAGACGTTGATTTTAAGGTTCAGGGAATGTCGCCTATCGCAACCTCCAAGACATTTGTAAATACAACCTGTCCAAAATGTAATTCCCCTGCAAAACGCGAAACTGACACAATGGATACGTTTATTTGCAGTAGCTGGTATTATTTAAGATATATTGACCCTAAAAATAGCGACAAAATATTTGATTCAGAGCTTGTTAACAAGTGGATGAACGTTGACCAGTACGTCGGCGGAATTGAGCATGCTATTCTTCACCTTTTATATTCAAGGTTTTTCGTAAAATTCCTTAGAGACAGAGGACTTATAAACTTTGATGAGCCTTTTGAAAATCTTTTAACTCAAGGCATGGTTTTAAAAGACGGCACAAAAATGAGTAAATCAAAAGGTAATACTGTTGATCCTGATGAAATTTTTGCAAATTACGGCGCTGATACCGCAAGACTGTTTATTTTAAGCGATTCTCCTCCGGCAAGGGATTTGGACTGGTCAGATGCCGGAGTGGAAGGCTGTTATAAATTCTTAAACAGAGTTTGGAGATTGGTAAAAACTTGCGAACCAAACCTTCCTCGTCATGCTGAACTTGTTTCAGCATCTATTCATTTTGGAATTCAAAGCAATAATTCGTCCGCCGGACAGACCCTGAATCAAGTTCAGGGTGACATTAGTTCACTTTCTAAAGAAAACAAAGCTCTTTTAAGAGAAACGCACAAAACAATAAAAGGTATAACTCAGGATATAAACAACGACTTTCAGTTTAATACCGCTATAAGCAAGAGCCGTGAGTTTGTAAACAGTATCTATGACTATGTAAATTCTAAAAATGACTATTCTGACGAAGATAAAGCTATTTTAAGTCAGGCTATTTTCACGCTGGTAAAACTTCTGTCGCCTATAATTCCGCACTTGACCGAAGAAATTTGGGCTGATTTCGGCGCAAATACTTCTATTCACCAGTCAGAATGGCCTGAATATAAAGAAGAACTTTGTATTGCTGATACTGTAACAATAGCTGTTCAAATTAGCGGTAAACTTAGAGATACTTTTGAGATATCACAAAATGCTTCAAAAGAAGAAATAGAAAAAACAGCCCTCTCTCAGCCTAAGATTCAAGGCTATCTGGAAGGAAAACAAATAGTTAAAATTATTGTTGTTCCAAATAAATTAATAAATATTGTTGTAAAATAAATAATTTTAATATTTTAAGAGTATTACTTGTAAAATAAATCTAAAATATAATAAAATAAACTTAGATTTTTATTCATATTTTAATTATTATTTAATTTAAAATGTCTAATAAAGAGGTTATATAAAAAAATGGGAAACTACAGACTGGTTACAAGAAGCGATTTTGACGGGCTTGTGTGTGCAGCGCTTTTAAAAGAACTTGATATGATTGAAGATATATTATTTGTTCATCCTAAAGATATGCAGGATGGTAAAATTGCAATTACAGATAACGATATAACAACAAATCTTCCGTATGTTGAAGGTGTTTATTTGGCTATAGACCATCATTTAAGCGAAACAGTAAGATTAGAAGGACAAAGAAAAAATCATATAATTGATCCCGAAGCCCCTTCTGCTGCAAGAGTTTTGTATAATTATTACGGCGGAAAAGAAAGATTTGGTTCTAAATGGGATGAAATTCTTGAAGCTGTTGATAAAGCTGATTCAGCGCAATTTTCAAAAGATGAAATCCTCAATCCAAAAGGCTGGGTACTGTTAAATTACTTGATGGATCCTAGAACAGGACTTGGAAGATTTAGAGAATTCAGAATTTCTAATTATAATTTGATGATGGAACTTATTGACAGCTGTAAAGATCATTCTATTGATGAAATAATGGAATTTCCTGATGTAAAAGAAAGAATTGATATGTATTTTACATTGCAGGAAAAATTTATAGAGCAAGTTAGAAAATGCGCAACAGTATATAAAAATCTTGTTGTGCTTGATTTAAAAAACGAAGAAACAATTTATCCCGGCAACAGGTTTGCTATTTATGCTCTTTATCCCGAGTGTAATATTTCAATACACATTTTGTGGGGATTAAGACAGCAAAATACAGTATTTGCAACAGGTAAGTCTATAGTAAACAGAACATCAAACACAAATATAGGCGAATTAATGCTTCAATACGGCGGCGGCGGTCACCAGAACGCAGGGACATGTCAGGTACCAAATGACCAAGCTGATGAAGTTCTTAAAGCTTTAATTGAAAAAATAAACACTGACGGTTAATTATCCAAAATAAACTCGTTTTAGTATAAAATTAAACAAAAGCACTAAGCTGGAAAATTTTATGCGTCTGGAAGAAAATTTACCTCTTATAACAACTTATTTAAGCTGTCTTATTTCTGTAAGCCTGATTGTTGTCTATGTAAAATATAGAAAACTCGTTAATACTCTTGATGAAATCGGAAAAATCTTTGATTATGTCAGCAGAGGCAACCTTTCAGAAAGACTGCATATAAGATACAACCATGAACTCAGAAAACTTTCCCTTAATATAAATAAAATGATTACAGCCCTTCAGGACAGGGATATAAAAATAAAAGATTATCAAAAAGAACTCCTTAGAGATATTAAAAAACTTAAGGAACTAGAACAAATACGCGAAGATTTTAGCGCAACACTCGCCCATGACCTAAAAATTCCTATTTTGGCAGAAAAAAACACGCTGCAATTTTTTCTAAAAGGGACTTTCGGAAAAATTTCCGACAAACAAAAAGAAGCTCTTGAAAATATGCAGGAAAGCAACAAAGACCTTTTAAATCTTGTAAATACCCTTCTTGATGTTTATAAATATGATGCTGTCCCTACAGAACCGCAAAAAGAACCTGCGGATATTAAAGCTTTAATTATGGAATGTCTTAATGAGATTTCTTCTCTCGCCGTCAAAAATGTTCATACACTTGAAAATAATATCAAAGAAGAAATTCCTTTAATAAATATCGATAAAAATGAAATAAAAAGGGTTGTTTTAAACCTTTTAAACAACGCCATAATCTATACTCAGCCGGGCGGAATTATCACTATCAGCCATGAAGTTTATAATACAGAAATAATTATAAGAATCAAAGATAACGGCAAAGGAATTTCGGAAGTTGATATAGATAAAGTCTTTGATAGGTATTTTTCAAAAGACATAAAATTTAGAAAAGTCGGAACAGGATTAGGACTTTATCTTTCAAAACAAATTATAGAAGCTCATAACGGAAAAATATGGGCGGAAAGCTCGCCTGAAAAAGGAAGCATTTTTTCTTTCAGCCTTCCGTTAAATTAAAAATTTTAAACTCATTTATATAGTTAATTTTTTGTCAATTAAATTGAATTTTTGCAAATTAGCTGTAAAATTTATATATGAGTTTATATATAGATTGAAAATAAAATTTGGGGATTTAACATGGAGAATGGTCAAAATAAATTAAACTTTGATAACAAACAAAGACTTATTGACGAAATAACCGGCTATAAAAGCGCGATTAGGCATATTAACGACAAAATAAGTCTTATTAAATTTTTGTGTGAAGGGAATTTTGACACAAGTGAAAATTTATTTAATACTCAAGCCATGAATATTGAAAGACTAAAAAAAGAAAAAATAGAACTCGAAAAAAACCTTAAATCACTTGAAGAAACAGCAAAAAATTCTAATCATTCTAAAAAACATAATTTTCAATAATTTCAAGTTTAAAATCAGCGGAATCAAAATTATACTTTACTCCCAGAGGCAAAGTCGCTTTTTGAACGCCATGCGAAGCCGCAAATCCATATCCGATAGGAATATTTAATCCTTCAGCAAGCTCTTTTATGATATCAATAGGTGTTAATTTCTTAACATCACGAGTTTCTTCTTCAACAATTGCTGTAAATTCTCCGAATAAAATCCCCGACACTTTTTTAAAAACTCCTGCAAGTTTAAGCTGCATAAGCATCCTGTCGATTTTATATGATGGTTCTCCTACATCTTCAAGGAGAAGGATTTTTCCTGTGAGATCGGGAAAATAAGGCGTTCCCAACAGCCCGCATAAAACGGCGAGATTTCCTCCTATTAAGACGCCTTGTGTTTTTCCTGGGATAATACACTGATACTTCAATGGATTTTTAAAACTGTAAGGAATTTTAGCCTTTCCTTCAAGGATTTGCAAAAAACTTTCTTCTGTATATTTGTTTATTTTTTCTACTCCAAAATCAGAAAGAGCGAGAGGTCCATGAAAAGCTACTATTCCTGATTTTTTAACAAAATTATTCAACAAAGCTGTAATATCGCTGTAGCCGACAAAAATTTTAGGATTGTTTCTTATTATTTCCCAGTCAATTTTTTCCAGAAGCCTGACAGTACCATAACCGCCCCGTGAGCAGATTATAGCTTTTATTTCATCGTCTTTGAAAAAATTTATAAGGTCAGAAAGCCTGTCATCATCTTTTCCTGCAAGATAAGCTTTTTTGTCGCAGGAATGAGGAGCTACTTTGACTTTATAGTCTTTGTTTTCAAAATATTTTTTGGTAAATTCCCATAAATTTTCATCTTTTACAGCTCCGGCAGGGGAAATTATTCCTATCGTGTCACCTTTTTTTAGTTTTTCAGGAAGTATGGGCATGAACTTTTCCTAAGTTAATTTAAATTCAAATGGCTGTTTATAAAATTTTAGCAGGAAGAAATTTAAAAAGTTGAGCTAATTTTTGTTGTAAAATGATTATGAATAATAAAAAGGAATTTTTAATTGGCTGAAAGTTATATCCCTTTATACAGAAAATACAGACCCCAGAAGTTTAGCGATCTTGTCGGGCAGGAAACCGTTGTAAAAACGCTTTCTAATGCGATTAATTTTGATAAAGTTGCTCATGCATACTTGTTTACAGGCTCGCGAGGAACAGGAAAAACTTCTACAGCAAGGATTCTTGCAAAATCTTTGAACTGTGTTGAGGGTCCGACAATAGATCCCTGCGGAAAATGCCCGAGTTGTATTGATATAGCCAACTCAAATTCCATTGATGTTATTGAAATTGACGCAGCAAGCAATAGAAACGTAGAAGACGCGCGTAACTTGATTGATAAAGTCCACTTTATGCCTGTTGCAGGCAAATATAAAGTCTACATAATAGACGAAGTTCACATGCTGACTCCTGCTGCATTTAATACACTTCTTAAAACCCTTGAAGAACCTCCTAAAAATCTTGTTTTTATACTTGCAACGACTGAATCGCATAAAGTTTTAACAACTATAATAAGCAGATGTCAGAGATTTGACTTTAAAAGGGTAAATCAGGACTTAATTTCCTTAAAATTAAAAGAAATTGCTAAAAAAGAAAATATAAAAATTAACGATAAAGCTGTTTCGGTAATTTCAAGAAGATGTCATGGAGGAATGAGAGATGCTCTCGGACTTCTTGACCAGACAAGCGTGCTTTCTTCTCTACAGGACGAGATAACAGAAAACGATATTATTTCGCTTATGGGAAGTATGCCGGAAGATACTTTATTTAAAATAGCTGGCTGTCTTGCTGATAAAGATACCGGCGTGCTTATAAATCTTATTAACGAAATTTCTATCACTAATGAACCTGTACAAGTCATAAGAGAACTGATAAATTACTTTAGAAACGCATTATTTGTCAAAACATCAAGTGATTTAGAACAAATAAAAGACCTTGTTGATATATCTGAAAATATTCTGCCTGCTTTAAAAGAGCAGGTTAGCAAGTTTGAAACAAATGAAATTGTTCAAATAATAGAAAAACTCTCTAATTGTGAAAGAACTCTAAAAAGTTCTTCGCAACAGCTTTTATGGCTGGAGGTTGGACTGATAGGCATTTGTCACAGGCATGATATTCAGGTGATAAAAGAGCTTGAATCAAGAATTTCAATGCTTGAAGACACTTTATCTTCAGGAAGTATGCCTGCCGTAAAACTTATTCCTCGTCAAACACAGTCTGTGTTTGAATATAAAACACCGGAAGTTCCAAAAGCCGGACCTGTAAAAGTTGCTGTAGTGCCTATTGAACAAACAAATTGTCATTCCGAACTGGCTGCAAAACAAGGCGAACTTGAGAGCCGTAGTTTTATGCCTCTACCTGGTGTTTCCGAATCTATCCCACAATCGGAGCCTACTTTTGAAGCTGAACAGATGCTGAAACAAGTTCAGCATGACAATATTGAAAAAGTTGAAGAACCAGTTATTCCAGCCATTGTTCCTTCTGTAAATCTTGCGGACAATTGGAAAATCCTTCTGGAAAATCTGGAAAGCGTTCCCGCAAAGTCGTTTTTCTCCGGTCTTTCCAAGCCTATTGAAATTAACTCCCAAAAAATAGTCATTACTTTTAAAGGTGAGAATTTTGTAAAACAGGCAAAGGATACGGGCAAAATCGCGCCGCTTGAAAAGGCGGCGGAAAAGATGTTCGGGGTAATGCCAAGAATAATTGTAAGAACACCGCTGCCTGAGGATGCTTTGGCTCAAAAAAAAAATGAAGAATTAAAACCTGCCGCGAAAACACAACAAATTTCTACCCCGCTTCTTGAGGAAATTCCGAAGCTCCAAAAGGTTTCGCAGATTGTAATTGACGAAAAACCTGTTTCTGAAGCAGACAAAGAGATGGCAGAAGAACTTGAGGAAGTCAAAGTAGACATTAAGCCCGTGAATCTGTCAGAACAGGCAAAACTTGTTCTGGATTTATTTAATGGAAAAGTTATTGATTCCTGATTTAATTTTATTGACCGCAAACATTACCAAATTTTGCTCTTAAATCTTTTCCAATGGCTCTAGGTGTTGAGAAAGAAGTTCCTTTTATAATCTGAGGATTACCTGAATCAAAAACAGATTTTTGTTTACCCGAAGTAGCTAGCTCAAGAATTTCCGGTTTATTGTCTCCATTAATATCGTAGCCGGTCTCTCCTTTTTTATTTTTAGTTTTAATTACAGGATAATTACCTATTTCCCATCGATTAACTAAAGAATTATCAGCAGAATATTGGGTTTTGGTTTTTCCATCTGTATCTAATGCCCCAACTGTTGTAGTCCCTCTTGCAAAAGAGAAAAGATTGACAGAATCAGCTCCATCATTGCCGCCTGCAACATTAATAGGTATTCCTTTGTCTGTTATTTTTTCTAGAGATTCAAGTATTCCATTTTGTTTTTGTATTTCCGGTAAATTACTATTCTTAATCCATTCACGAATTTTATCTTTATACTGAGCTAAGTTTTCTGCTGTTAATGGTAATCCTGTTACTTTTGCTAAATCTTTAATTTTTACACTGTCACTTAGTGATAAATTAACAGCATCTATTTTTTTTCCGTTATTTGTAGATTCGATCAAATTATCTAATTCTTTTTTCATATCAAAATCAATAATTGTATTAGGATTTTCCAGAATTTTTTTTATTGGTTCGCCAAATAATAATTTTTCTTCTTCGCTGCCTTTTTCCAGAAGTTCTTTAAATCTTTTTGCGGCTGCTTGTTTTTCTGTTTCAGTAGTTGGTGTTAATTTTCCTCTTTTTTCAATATTTACAGTCGGACATTCCAGTTTAATATACGATTCTGCCGTTTTAGCATGTGACATATCAGGGGTATTATCAAATGGATCAATCGGCATAACAATATCTCCATATACATCAAATACAACAACAGTAGGTGGTTTGTTTTCAAAAACAGAAGTTTGGTTCATATTTTGAGCTGCCGGTGCAGTTTTTTTTTGATTATTCACCAAATTGTTTTTTGTATTATTTGAATTTTGAAAAATTTCAAAGTCCATTAAATCTTTTTCCCTCTAAATCCCTCATATTTATATAAAAACCTAAATATACTAAAAATTGCTTTTTTATCTTGTATAAAAAAAGACCGCATTTCAGTCTTTTTTTTTATTAATAAATTTTTTATTCTCTGAAACTTGCTTCAGGATAAGCTTTTTTAAGTCCATCCCTGATTTTTTGAATTTCAGCGTCAATTTTTTCATCGGTTAAAGTAGCTTCCACGTCCTGTAAAGTTATCCTGAAAGCCACACTTTTTGCTCCTTCAGGCACATGCTGTCCCTGATAAAGGTCGAAAATATCCGCTTTTCTGAATAAGCTTGAAGAAGCTTTTTTAATTGTTTTAGTAATGTCCTGACAGGTAATATTTTGTGGAATTATAAACGCAATATCTCTTGTAACCGCTTGGAACTGTGGAAGCTGTTTGAATCTTGGAGTTGCGTAACTTAAGTTGCTCAATAACAACTCAAGATCAATTTCAAAGACATAAACAGATTGGTTAAATTTGCATTTTTCGACCGTATCAGGATGCAATTCCCCAAAATTTCCAATAATTGGCGAATTTTTAGCGGAAAGTTTTATTTGAGCAGTTCTGCCCGGATGAAAATACGAAATATCTGAAACTGGCTCATATTCAATCCTTGAGTCTATTTTTAGCTCTCTTAATAAAGTTTCTATAATACCTTTAAGAGCATAAAAATCAGCTTCTTCTTTATTTTTACATATTCCCTGATTAATATTTCCGCTTATCGCTCCTGCAAGGATTCTTTTCTCTTCAACACCTGTATTTTTCTCGTCAGTATTTCCTTTGTAGAAAAAAGTTTTGCCAATTTCATAAATCCAGAGGTTTTTCTGCCCCTGATCAAAGTTATATTTAATAACCTGGGCAATATTTGGAATTAAATTCTGCCTGAGCATTGTGTATTCATCTGATTGCGGATTGGTAACTTTTACAGCCTCGCTGTCGTTATGTTTAATCCCAATCCAGCCAAGAAGAGGTTTCCCGATAAGAGAAGATGTAACAACTTCTCTAAAGTCTTTTCCGATGAAAATTTTGTGTATTTTATCAATAGTTTTGGTTTCGTTTGACACTTCGGACGGCTGTGTGTTTTTTGGCAAAGTCGTTTCAATCTTATCATAACCGTGAATCCTGCTTATTTCTTCAATAAGATCGATTTCTCTTGTTACATCATTGATTCTATAACTGGGAACTCTGAATTTTGCGGAAAAAGTATTTCTGCCAAGTGTTTCAAACCCCAAATTCTCAAGGATTTCAACGCATTTGAACTCAGGGATTTCCGCGCCTAAAATTCTTTTAATTTCGCTGAATCTAAGAGTTATATCGATATCAGGAAGTTTATTTTCCCCTGTTTCAGAGATGCCGACAATTTTTGCATCGGCAAATTCTTGCATTAACTGCATTGCCCGCATTAAAGCAGGCTTAACAGAACCCATATCAACGCCTCTTTCAAATCTTGCCGAAGCTTCTGTTCTTAATCCAACGCTTCTGGCGGATTTTCTTGTTGTTTGAGGAGTAAAATAAGCTGATTCAAGCGCAATATTTTTTGTATTGCCGTCAACTTCTGATGTAAAGCCACCCATAAGACCAGCCAAACCAACATTAGCTTTGTTTGTAGCAATTAAGACAGATTCAGTTGTTAATGCTCTTTCTGTTTCATCAAGTGTAACAGTCTTTTCACCTTCATAGGCACGCCTTACGGAAAGATAATTTTCGCCAAGCTTGTCCATATCAAAGGCATGGAGAGGCTGACCGTATTCAAGCATCACATAGTTCGTTATATCTACCACATTGCTTATACTTCTTACACCTGACGCTAAAAGCCTTCTTGTCATCCAATCAGGCGCGGGTTTTATTTTTACGTCTTTTACAACACCTACAGAATAATATTTGCAAGTATCAGGATCTTTTATTTCTATTTTAAAATCTGAATCGGATTCTAAAACATTTTCAAAATGATTATGTAATTTGATTTTTTTATTAAATATTGCCGAAATTTCTCTTGCAATGCCGAGTATAGACATTTCGTCACCGCGATTTGCTGTGGGAGCAACATGTAAAACGGAATCCTCTTTAATTCCAAGAACATCTTTTACATCCTGACCTGCTTTTATATCTTTAAATTTATTAAGGATCAAAATCCCGTCTTCTTCTTGAAAATCTTTTGTGTTTAAGCCTAATTCATCAGCGGAACAAAGCATTCCCTGTGATTCTATTCCTCTGATTTTTGCGGGTTTTAGAGTAAATTTTTCGCCTGTTTTTCTGTCCATAACTTCCGAGCCGACAGTTGCATAAGGTATAAGCTGACCAACCGCAATATTTCGAGCTCCGCAAACAACGGTTTTTTCTTCGGTGCCGTTAAAAACCGTTGCGAGTTGAAGTTTATCAGCTTCGGGATGAGGGTTTATCTCACGAATTTCCGCGACAACTATATTTGTAAAATCAGCTCCGATTTTTTCAATTTCTTCAACTTCAAGACCGCTCATTGTCAATTCATGAGCAATTTGTTCAGGGCTTAAATCTGATATATCAACATATTCACTTAACCATTCCAGAGAAACCAGCATTTTAAAATTCCTTTCCGGATTTTTTATTTTTAAACAAATTATATTTATTATTTATACCCACCCCCAACCCCCTCCCTTAAGGGAGGGGGTTAGAGTTAGTTTTTGGGCTCGCTACGGTCGCTTCGCTCCCTGCTCGCCCTTTTTATTTTTTTATTTTTCATATAAAAATTATAATATAAAAATTTATGCTGATGCGATATAAAACAAGCGCGCCTGATGCGATTTGAAGCAACAGAGTTGCCTTATAGGTTTAACGATTAAAACAAGTACGCCTGATGGGAGTTGAACCCATGACCAACGGTTTCGGAAACCGCTACTCTATCCACTGAGCTACAGGCGCATTTGTTTATTCCCCATAAACTCTTGTTGTTATAGTTTTTAACCAGAACCAGCCTTTTGTTTGCGTGTCTTGGTACTGAACGCGGCTCATTTTACCATTTTTAAGCGCTGCCTGATAAGAACAATCTCCTAATTTTACAATGCCAAACCAGTAAAGTTTACAACTGGAAACGCCGCATTTTAAATTTTTAGAAGTTTGTTC
>Ga0209417_1004942_pt1 | contig 15294 bp, 15 predicted proteins | sample RifGroF2_FD_184002 | JGI IMG/M metagenome (GOLD analysis project Ga0209417, IMG submission 184002) | Groundwater microbial communities from Rifle, Colorado, USA - Groundwater F2 (SPAdes) (version 2) | ecosystem: Environmental > Aquatic > Deep subsurface > Groundwater | place: Rifle, Colorado... | reverse complement strand
CTTTTGCCTGAACCATTTTTGCCTATAATACCGACAACCTGCCCTTTATTGACTGTAAAATTTATATTCCTTAAAGCCCAAAAGCTGTTGTCTTTTTTTTGTCTTCTTTTAACTATATCACCAACGACAGATTTAATACTTTTTTTATGTCTGGCGTGCATACGCAGCTTTAATCCAACATTTTCTACTTTGATTATTTCCATTAGACTACCTTAGCAAAATCAGGCTCTTTAGAGTTGAAATAAACCAAACCAAATATAAAGAAAACAATGGCCAATAAAGCAGTGAAAATAAGATATCCGCTTGGCAATGTTCCATATACTAAAATATTTTTATAACTGTTAAACAAAGCAGCAAAAGGATTCAGCATATAAATCGGAACGAACCGGTCAGGAATTCTATCAGCAACCGCATATAGGCCGGGAGATAAATAAAACCAAAGCCGCAGTCCATATTGTATAATATTTTCCATATCATGAAAATAAACACCCAGGGTGGCGCAAATGAGAGCGGCTCCTGCCGTAAGAAAGAACTGTATTAGTATGACCACGGGCAGCCAACATATATTCCAGGAAATATTTGCGTGAAAGAAAAACAGAAGAGGAATAAGTACGGCTAGTCCAAAGAAGAAATTAATCATTCCAACAACTACTCGGCTGAAAGGCAATACCGCCTTGGGGAATAAAACCGATTGAATCAGTTTTCCCTTTCCTTGTACCGACGTAACAGCGCCTGACAATGAATATATAAACCATCGCCACGATAACAACGCAGTAAACAGCAGGATCGGAAACTGCGGACCGCCGCGTCTAAAAATGAATACAACCAGAATAATGTAAACGGCCATCATCATCAATGGGTCGAAAATTGCCCATAAAAAACCAAACAGCTTGTTTTTATAAATAATCTTCAAATCTGTTTTGACAAAATATTTGATGAGATCTCTGCGATTCCAGAGATTTTTAATTTGATGAACTACCCCGTTTATCATCCAACAACTCCAGTGATTTATATAAATTGACTAATTTTTTAGATTCGTTTTCCCAGTTATAAATCTGCGCTGCTTTTTCGGTATTTTTTCTATATTTGATATAACTTTCTTTATCCGTTAAAATCTCATTAATTGCCTTGGCAATATCTTTAGGATCATCGGGATTGAAAGTTTTACCAATTTCATACCCTTCAATAACCCGTTTTAATTCAGGAAAATAACTGCCTGCGACAGGGATACCTGCCATAATGTTTTCAAACAACTTATTAGGCAAACAATAATAATAGCTTAAACACACATTTTCAATCGGAACAACTCCTATATCTGCCGAAGCCGCATAATTGCTAACCACTTCAGAAGAAACGGGCTCCAAAAAAACGATTTTTTGATCAACTTTAAACTGGCTCGAAAGGTCAATAATTTTAAGCTTGTAATTAGTATCTACCTTTCCCATCATCACTAAAGTTGCATGCTCTATAAATTGCATACTTACAACTAATTTTTCTATGCCTCTTCCAAAAGCTATATTTCCAAGATAGAGGATAATTTTTGATCCATTAATGTTAGCATAATTGCGTAAACTTAAATTTGACTCATTATGTGTTATTTTTTCAGGAGCATTCAGAACCACGGTAACGTTATTTATTTTATATCTTTTTTGCAATTCTTCTTGTATGGAATCACTAACTGTAATAACACGATCAACTTTCCTCAAAAAGAAAGACTCAATTTTTTTTACAATAAATTTAGGCATAATCTTGTGCTTTTTATTACGTTCCACATATAGCTCATGTGAATCGTAAACAAGTTTTTTCTTGTAACGTCTTGCGCATAACCACGCAACCGGCAGCGTATTTAAATCGTGAGCGTGATATACATCGGCTTGGGATTTTTTGGATAGCTTGTAACATCTAAGATAAAAATCTATAAAACATAATGGTCTATGCAAAGGCATAAACAACATAGTTATTATTTTACCTGTCGCGGATTCAAATGATTTGGCTTTGTTTTTTAAAAAAGACTTCAAGGCTGTATATTTGTTTCTGAAAAAAAATTTTATATATGGAAATAATCGAGAGATAGGTAAAATTTTCTTTTTAAGCGAAACATTTTCCGCCCTTTTTGCTTTTATATTGAAAATTTTTATGATTAATAAGCCCAAAAAAGTAACTACCGCGATTATCGGTTTTAATAAAATTCCAAGTAAAAATTTAATGATTTGTTTCGTCAGCCTAATGAATAATTCAATTAAGAGGAAAACAAATTTGACAGCACTTTTTACTCCTCGAGCTATTTTATAATGCACCGGATCCTTTGTAACACGGACAATTTCAAAACCGTCCCTCTTTTCGTACAAAGCTACAGTTTGATCCCAAACTGCGTGGATGGTAACTTCATGCCCCTGTTTTACAAGACATTTCGCTTCCTTTAAGACCCTTGCATCTCTGCTGCAATTATTAAAAACAAACATCCATATTTTCATTTATTTAATTCCAAAAATGAGCCTGTCTGTATTCATCAAATCCTTTAAATCTCTATTGTAAATCAGTTACTGTATAGATACCTTGTCATAGAGGATAAGCCAAGCATCGATTCCCCCCACCAATCCTCCTGAAAATATTTAGCAGTTTGGTCTATTTTCAAATGCTCAAAATACAAACCTAACATTAAATTTTCTAATGATTTATCAAACTCAGTCAAAAAGAAAAGTTGACCAACGCTAACCTCACAGTCAAATTTACCTCTGCCATCCAAATAAAATGGAAAACGGCCATCATTCTGAATACCCAGATCACGAAGTGTATTACTAAGATTGCACAAATCATCATCATCATTAAATACTATGTTATTTTTGTGGGCCAAATAAATAAAATGTGCTGTTATTGCGGCATGAGAAATATCTGAACCCTTAATTTTCCTTGTCGACTTAAGGTTATCAATAATTACAATTCTGCCTTCAATTTCCTTAAGTGCATTGTCTTTAAGAAAGCCTGCTAACTTAACGGATTTTTCAAAATATTGTTTTTCTCCTGTAATTTTAAACAACATAATAAGACATCGCCCTAATGCAGCTTGTTGATTTGCAGGAAGAACCGATCCATCAGTAGAAAAATAATGATCATTTTCCCAGTACTTCGAATAAAAATCGATAGATTCTAAACCATCCGATAGAAATACCTTTGAATCATCCGCGAATTCCAACAAATTGTTTTGTTTAACAATAAAAACAAATTCCAGCATTGGATAGACTATCATGCCAGTATGAACCGCATAATGCTGCCATTTCTCATCTTTATTATACCTATCACTTCCCCAAACAGGTAAAAGATTGCCATCATAAACACGTCCAATTTTATCATCTCGATTATTTAAAATTGAATGTATTTGGTCTTTCATTTTAATCAAATACTTTTCTTGTTTGGTAGCAATATACATATTTGCATAAGACTGCAACAAGTAACTTTCAGACCAAGCCAAAATTGCACCTGTTGGAAAACCTTTATTATTTGCAAATTCAGAATAACCTTTTCCGTGATTTACTTGCCGATCTAAATTATCAAAAAGATTAACTAAATATTCTTTTGATGGAATTGCATTTGAAGATTTTAGATAACTTCGTTGTAAGAACAATAAAATTATAACACTGAAAATAAATACTATTATTAATAAAGGGAACAACTTAGTCATAAATCTTACGGAATAAAGCATAAAAAATATCTACTCTCCATATGGCTATACAGTGCAATTATTAACTCGATATTGCTTTAATCTACTCCTCACTGGCCTGAAAATATAACATCCGCAATTTGTTTGGCGCAATCTCCAATTCCATAGAGATTTTTATGCCCGCCGGGATTTAGGGTCTCCCACGCTTTTTTAATTCTATTTTTATCTGAACCGGCTAAAATATTCCAACCGCTCTCAAGCGTTTCAATCCATTCCGTTTCTTCACGCAAAGTAATACACGGCACTTCGGCGAAATACGCCTCTTTTTGCACGCCGCCAGAATCCGTCAAAATTGCTTTTGCGCTTTTCTCCAGATTGACCATATCAAGATAGCTGACGGGTTTGATGCAATGAATATTTGGGAATCGGCTCATAGAAATTTTATTTAACTGATTTTGAGTACGAGGATGGACAGGAAAAATAATCTTTTGGCCCAAATCATTAGTGCCTGAAAGAATTTCTTCGAGATTTTTGGAATCATCTACGTTCGAGGCGCGATGCAAAGTAAGCAGCAGATACTGTTTGGATTTTAAGCCGTTTGAATCGAGGATTTTCGATTTTTTATCGATTAATTTCGCTGCTTCCAAAAACATATCATACATAATATCGCCGGTTTTATGTACGCCCTGCTTAATATTCTCGGCGTAAAGGTTTTTGACGGCCTGGTCGGTCGGACAAAATAAAAGCGTGGAAATGTGATCCGTCAATCTTCGATTCGCCTCTTCCGGCATTGTCATATTAAACGATCTCAAGCCTGCTTCAATATGCACGATAGGAATGTGAATCTTTACCGCGGCAAGCGCAGCGGCAATGGTAGAATTAGTATCGCCATAGACAATCACAAAATCCGGTTTTTCCGCAATCAAGACTTCTTCAATTTTTTCAAGCATCAAACCGGTTTGTTTGCCATGAGATGAAGAGCCAATTTCCAGATTGTAGTCAGGATTTGGAATGTTCATCTGGTCAAAAAACACTCGCGACATTTCATAATCGTAGTGCTGACCAGTGTGAATCAGCTTATGATTTATCTTCCTTTTCGAAAACTGATCAGTAATAGGTTTTACTTTGATGAATTGAGGTCTTGCCCCAACAATAGAAATAAGTTTCATTTATAGGCTCTTAAAAAATAAAATCTTTTGATAATGTTTGCACTCCGTCCCTGTGGGTTTACACATAAAATAGCGCAACCGGCAAAAAGGATAGGATTGTTTTCATCCTTAAATAATTATATGACCGAAGGTTATGCGTGAAATATTACCAGTTAATCATCTTTTTTCAAGTTTGATTTACTAACAGACTTAAATTATAGCCTGAAACCAAGGAATAGGTTAACAGAACTGGTAAACGCAAACACATCACCTTGCAGGCTATAGCGACCCCTTTCCTCTTGTTTGCTTAATAAAATGATGCTACGATACCCTCAAAAGATAAGAATGCTATTATATAATGAGGTTTTTCTGGGATTGACAAAAATGGTAATGCTTATAAAAAGAAAAACTGTCCAGTTATTCAAAGCCTCGGTGATTAACTCGGCAAATTTCATTTATTAATTGATGCATCAACCTCTTTATGAAACATTTACGCTTATATGCAACAGCCACTGATAAAACTTTTATTGTTCATCCACTTGACAGATTGTCTCTGATAAAATCAATATTCAACTATGATTTGGATATTCGCTTGCATCATCCCTGTTCGAAATTGTGAGTAGATCTTCTTTCTGTCCGGTTTCATGGAATCAGAAGAATCTAATTGATTTTGGACAACTTTAGTTATAAAATCTTTAGACAAGTTCAGAACTTTGATATCTGTTTGCCACCTATAAAAAAATTAAGCTAATGGGGCAACAAAATAAATATTTTTAAAAGGATAACCATGAAAAGGTTTGCATTGATAGGTGTTGGGGGTTACATCGCACCCAGACATCTAAAAGCAATTAAAGATACAGGAAGTACTTTAGTAGCTGCATTGGATAAACATGATTCTGTTGGTATTCTGGATTCTTATTTTCCGACTGCTGATTTCTTTACCGAATTTGAAAGATTTGACAGACACTTGGAAAAACTCAAACGTATGCAAGGAAAAGAAGCTGTCGATTATATTTCAATATGTTCTCCAAATTACTTGCACGATGCTCATGTTAGATTTGGATTAAGAATTGGAGCAAATGTTATTTGTGAAAAGCCGCTTGTTTTAAATCCTTGGAATATTGAGGCATTAAATGAAATTGAGAAAGAAAGCAAGGGAAAGATTAATACTATCCTTCAGCTTAGACTTCATCCTGCAATAATTGAATTGAAGAATAAAATTCAAGCGGCTGACAAGGATAAAGTGCACGATATTGATTTGACGTATATAACATCACGCGGACATTGGTATCTTGTATCCTGGAAAGGCGATTTGGAAAAATCCGGCGGGGTAGCGACAAATATCGGAATCCATTTTTTTGATATGCTCACCTGGATATTTGGAGATGTCCAAGAGAATATAGTTCACATTAGTCAGCCCAAAAGAGCGGCAGGTTTTCTTAGACTTGAAAAAGCGAGAGTTCGATGGTTTTTATCCTTAGAAAGAAATGATTTACCTGTTCAGCCGATACAAGGCAAACCATCAACATATCGTTCAATAACAATAGATGGCCAAAACTTAGAGTTTTCTGACGGTTTTGACAATCTGCACACAGAAAGTTATAAAAACATCCTTGCCGGCAATGGCTTCGGTACTAACGATGTGATGGAATCAATAAAGATTGCTTCGCAAATTCGCAACACAGCACCTATTGGACTTAAGGGTGATTACCATCCTATGTTAAATTCAATCAATATTAAGGACGAATAATGGCTAAAGATTATTTTCTTCATCAAAGCAGTTACGTCGATGATGGTGCTCAAATAGGTAAAAATACCAAGATATGGCATTTTAGCCATATAATGAAATGCAAAATAGGCGATAATTGCAGCTTTGGCCAAAATGTTCATGTTGCAGATGACGTTGAAATTGGAAACAATGTTAAGGTCCAGAATAATGTTTCAATATATACAGGTACATATATTGAGGATGACGTATTTCTTGGCCCAAGTTGTGTACTAACAAATGTTTTGAATCCTCGTTCTCAAGTTAACCGCCGCAATGTATATGAAAAAACTATTATTAAAAAAGGCGCAACGATAGGAGCCAATGCGACAATAGTTTGCGGAATTACTTTGGGCAGATACTGTTTTATTGCTGCTGGTGCAGTTGTGACAAAAGACGTGCCCGATTACGCAATGTTAGTCGGTGTTCCTGCAAAACAGGTCGGTTGGATGAGCAGACACGGTATCAAATTACCAAAACCGCATGAAGACGGTATTATGATTTGTCCTGAAAGCGGCTACAGATATATTATTCAAGATGGTATTTTAAAATGCCTTGACCTCGATGAAAATGAATCTATTCCTTCTAATTTAGCAGTTGGAAGAACGAGCTATCGTATATTCAGAAATAAATAATATAAATTTAAAAGCATCAGGATTTTTTGCTCTTAAGACTGTACCAGCTTAGAATAAAAATGATTTAATAATTAGAAAGAATATCAAATTATAGACTTTTAAGAGGTTCTTTTGTTTACGTTAGACGGCACAGAGGAATATAATATCTAAAAAATCTACAATTTTTTACCCTTACCCCTAAGAAAATGGGCTTTCTTATTACAATTATTTATTACAAAAGACTATTTTAAATTTATAAGCCGCTTATTTATAAGCACTTATAATATACTAAGGTGTCTTCAATTCCCACCTTCGGCATTTTGATGCTGTTGGATCACACCCAATTCTATAAGGGCGTTTAATGCCGCGGACTGCTGTGATTCCTTTTTTGTTGTTCCCCACGCGCTTGGATACCGTTTCTTATCAATTACAACCGCACTTTCGAAGCATTTATTATGATCAGGCCCTTTTTCGTCCAATATTTCGTATGTTACGCTTGCATCCATTTTCTGTTGTGCGTACTGCTGGAGCAGGGATTTGAAATTTTCCTGATGTTCGGCAGCATCGGCTTGTTCAATCAACGGGCCAAAAACCCGTAAAACAAATTTTTTGACCGCATCGAAACCGCCATCCAGGTAAATGGCCGCTATAATAGATTCGAGCATCGCCGCTGCTATCGAACCTTTAAGTGCGCTGCTTTTTTGCATACCCGGCCCGATATTAAAATATTCCTCAATATCCAGTTCCGCAGCTATCATCGAGCAGGTCTTTCGGGAAACGAGTTTGCTTTTTATTTTGGTGAGATCGCCTTCGCGATAATCGGGGAATTTTTCGAAAAGTGCCTGACAAATTATAAGGCCGAGGATTGAGTCGCCAAGGAATTCAAGTCTTTCATTGCTGTCTAATTTCGCGATTGCCGCTGAAGCGTGTGTGATGGATTTTTTTAATAGGGCAATATCTGAAAAATGGTACTGAAGTGCGTTTTCTATTCGCTCAACTGCTTGCTTATTCATATTTTTTTCCATACGCTAACTTAATCTAAGCGTAAATGTTAGCAACTTATTATATTCTTGTCAATCCGTTTAAGATGCCATTTGCAGACCCGCAAGGGCCGTGAATTTATCCTGTACAAATTCAAATACCTTGTCTAGGCCTGTGATATCGAAAATGCTCTTAGTCCTTTTGCTCATACCGCATACGACAAATTGCCTATCATTATCATCGAGCAGCTTCTGAAGTTTCAATAATTGAGCCAGACTTGAAGAAGTTACAATGTCAACTTCCGAAAAATCGATTACAACGCTGCAGCTCTTGCGCTGACGAACCATATCGGTTATCGTCTTCAATTCTTCACACATATCCGGTTCTGGTGTCAAAGACACCAACAACACATTTTCCGACCATTCCTGGATGCCCATGTTCTTAACTCCTTAACTTTCGAGTTTTAATCATATCTAATTTATCGGCGTATCCTAACTCTGGGTTAAGAAAAACCTGTATATTTGTGATTTTCCTTTTCTTAATCCCAAAAAAGGTACATTATAGGTCCTTAGAAAAGCATAAATCTTGAAAAATCGGTTAAAAAAGCGTTATCCGCAAGATGAGAGATTTAAACCTTTTTAAAAACTGTAAAACTGCTGCTGTCATAGTTGCTCATCCAGACGATGAAACTCTATGGTCAGGCGGGACTATTATGATGAATCCTGAAATTAACTGGACTATTTTGAGCTTAACCCGGAAATCAGACAGTGATAGAGCACCAAAATTTTTCAATACTATGAAGAAACTCAATGCAGTTGGCTTTATGTCGGATTTGGATGACGCCCCTTCACAAAAACCTCTGCCGACTGATTTAATTCAGTTGGAAATCACATTCATTCTGGATGTCCATTCGTATGACATTATTATTACTCATCATCCGCTTGGCGAATATACAAAACATTTACGGCACGAAGAAGTTTCTCTTGCGGTTTTCCATTTAATTCAAAGCAAAATTTTGAAATGTAAAAAATTTATTACTTTCGCTTATTGTGATGGCGGCAAAATATTCCTGCCCAAACCCAGAAACGATGCCGACATAATCATTAATTTGCCAGAAGATATTATCATCAGAAAAAAAGAGATTATCAATGACATATACGGTTTTGCTCCCGGTAGTTTCGAGGCAATGTTATGTACGAATCTTGAGGCTTTTAAATTACAGGAAATTTGGCAATGAAAGTATTGATGTTATATGAATACCCCCCCGCCCCTGCCGGCCTTTCTACACAGGGTGATCTGCTTTATAAAGGTTTAATGGAATTGGGTATTGATACTCACGCCGTTCATTTCGAATCAAACCACGAAAAGGAGTGGTATTATAAATGGTTCAAACCAGATATAGCTGTAGGTATAGGTTATTGGGGCTATACGCCGCATATAATTTCACATCCGCAAAAACACGGCGTTATACCAGTGCCGTGGCTTGTCGCTGATGGTTATATCGCAAATTATAGAGAGATTCTCGAATCACTGCCTTTGATTTTGGTAACATCGGAATGGGTAAAAAAAGTTTATATCCGTGATGGTCTTAGCGGGAAAAATATTGCCGTTTTGCCTGTAGGCTGCGATACAGATTCATTTTGCCCGAAAGATTCAAACGACCCGAAAATTCTTTCGATCCGTCATTCTCTTGGCGTCAAAGATGACGAATTGATGATATTAACTATTGGCGGAGATGCCGCTTCAAAAGGCGGGCAGGAAGTTATGCAGGCGCTTGCACCTATTAACAGCTCTTCGCCGCAATGGAAATATATATGCAAAGTTTGGCCGCAAAAAAGAACAGAACATCAAAATGAAGAAGATTTAAAATTAGCAATGAATTTAGGAATCAACGATAAGGTCGTCTTTGCAACAAACAAAATGTCTAGAAATTTTATGCCCTACCTGATTTCTGCCTGTGATATCTACGCTGCACCATCTCGGCTCGAAGGCTTTGGTATGATTCAGGTCGAAGCAAACGCCTGCGGCAAACCTGTCATCGGCATTAATGCAATGGGCCTTATAGATACAATGATTCACGGCCAAACCGCATATTTAGCAAATGTCGCAAAAGAAATAACCGTATGCGAAGCAATCATCGGCCCTGAAGCAGGCAGCGTACCGCAAAGCAAAATATTTTTCAAAGAACCCCGTACAGTAGATTACCGCGCAAGCGTGGAAGATATTACAAAGTATATGTTTGAGCTTATGAATAATCCGATTTTGAGAAAACAAATGGGTGAAAACGGCCGAAAGAGAGCCGTTGAAAATTTTGATTACAGAGTTGTTGCAAAAAAATTCGTTAAGATTGTTTCTGAAAAACTAAATGTGAAATGAATAAAGAAGAAGGAAAATTAGTCGCCGATACCAAAGCTGACGCTTTAAATATCCTGCTGCATAACAATCATGGCAATTTTCAAGGCCTTCCCAGAACTGCCGGTTGGGGCTATCCAGAGCCTTATACACGCGATTTAATGATTTGCTCGCTTGCAATATTTCTCACAAAAAATAAATCATTACTGCAAAATCTAAAACACGTTCTGGAAACTCTTGCGGAAAATCAATCACAACTTGGTTCGATTCCATCGCTCGTGCATCAATCAGATAATCGCGGAGCAAGCGATACCACGCCCCTTTTCCTGATGGCTGCCGCTTTATACCGCAAGATAATGAATAAAGCTAATTTCCTCGATGAAGCGGTTGAGAAAGCGATTAAATGGATGGAATATCAGAGCGTCTGCGATCGAATTATCGTCGCGCAGCTTCCGACAAGCGATTGGCGCGATGAACAATGGGTTCTTGGTTACGGGCTTTATGTCAATTCAGTCGTTTATGCTTATCTGCGTCTTTTCGGCCGAAATACAAACGCAAAAATTCTTTATAAAGAAATCAATAAATTCCCCGCCGGCGGACTTATTCTCAAAAATAAACCTTTTTACGCGATGTGGTCGTACAAAATTTATAAAAGCAGAAGATTCGACCTTCTCGGCAACAGTCTTGCGATTTTGACCGGCATCGCTTCAAAAAACAAAACAAAAAAAATCATCAACTGGATTGAGAAGCAATGTAAAATTTTAAAAAAGAAAAATATGCTGCAAACCGATCTCCCGCCTTGTCTGATTCCATATATCAATCCTGGTGATCCCGATTGGATAGACAGGTACAAAAAATTCAATCAGCCCGGTGAATACCACAATGGCGGAATCTGGCCTTTCATTTGCGGTTTTTATATTGCCGCCCTTGTCGCTGCAAAAGAATACAACCTTGCGGAAAAAAAACTTATCTCTCTGACAAATTTAGTTCAAATATCGAGAAAGAAAAATATTGGTTTTGGTTTTAATGAATGGTACAAAGCACAAAATGGAAAACCAAGCGGTCAGGATTGGCAAAGTTGGTCTGCGGCAATGTATATCTATGCCGTCAACTGTGTAGAAATGAAAAATACACCATTTTTTGATGAAATAAGGAAACAATAATGCCGTATAACATTCGAATAATCAGTACATATCCGCCGAGAAGATGCGGCATAGGTACATTCAGTCGCGACCTCGCAAATGCGCTTGAGCATTTTACCAGTGAAGTAGGAAACATTCGCATTACGGCCATTGACAAAGATAATCTGCCCTATCATATCCCGGTTGATTTGATCATTGACCAATACAATCCCTCTTCTTGGCAGAACATCACCGAGGACATCATTGTTCGCGCTTCAGAAAACAAAAATCCGACCGTTGTGCTCCTACAGCACGAATATGGCCTCGACCCTGATGAAAATGGCATCGATGGCAGAGGAAAAAATTATATCCAGATGGCAAAAGCGTTTTCTGAAAAAGGAATAATGACGCTGGTTTATCTGCATACCGTCTTAAACGACCCCAACGATCACCAAAAGCAGGTAATTATCGATTTATCAAATTCCAGCAGAGGTCTGATTGTTACAACCGAAAGCGCGATTAAAATTCTGGAATCTAATGTTTACGGCATAGAACGTGATAAGATAAAGCATATCGACCACGGCATAAGGATGGAGCACCCTTCACAGTTCGACCGCCTGCTGATTAAGGAAAAATACGGTCTTGTTAACCATTTTCTCGTTACAACTATCGGCCTGCTCTCATCCGATAAGGGTATTCAATACGGCATAAAAGGTTTTGGCAGATTCGTAAATCAAGCTCTGACTTGCCGGCAGCGTAATTCGATTGTATATTTGATCGCAGGCCAATGTCATCCCGAGTTTGTGAAGTATGAGAATGGCCAAAAATACAGGCAGTTTCAGGATACTTTAAATCAGGCTTTGACAGACGCGAATGTCAGATGGTGCAGAGTAAATTCGCTTTCAAATATTGAGTTTGATAAGTATGATATTGTTTTCCTGGATACGTTCCTGGAAGAAAAATTTTTGCTTGAGCTTTACGGAGCTTCTAACGTTATGCTTTTGCCGTATTTGAATTTGCAGCAGATTTCCAGCGGAATCTTAGCCGACACACTTGGCAGCGGTCGCATCGCAATCGCTACAAAGTTTCGCTATGCGCTTGAGCTGATACATTCAAATCACGTATGTCCGCCTGGCGTTATCATCGGCAGGCACGCCAGAGGAATCCTCGTCGACACAGGCGAGGAAAGCGTCGACCAAATAGCGAACGCTCTCGACTTTCTCGTTTTCAATCCCTCAAAAAGGCAGCGTATGGAAAAACAGGCACACCAGCGCGGCTATCAAATGAGTTGGCACAATACCGCATGGGCACTGCTCCAGCATATTGATTTTCTCTCCGAAGAAAATCAGATTCAAACAGGCAGAGGCCCTTCTTTCAATAGGGAAGTTCGTTCGTTATGGCAGAAAATAAAAATCAGCATTAACAATGATGAGGGAAAATAAAATGCTTATGGATTTGCTGCAAAATACACTCCAGGCTTTTATTCCGCTGTTTGTCGCTGTCGACGCATTCGGCACTTTACCTATTTTTGTAAGTCTTACCGATGGATTAGATGCCAAACAAAAAAAACATATTATTGTTCAATCATTTTGGACAGCCTCTGTTGTAGGTGTTATTTTCATTTTGTTGGGCAATCTAATTTTCAGATTTTTAAGTATCACAGTACAGGATTTTATGATCGCAGGCGGCGCTATTCTCTTTTGCATTTCAATTAATGATATTATAAATCCTGCAAACGCACGAAGATTGCCATCTGCAGATCTTGGCTCTGTTCCGCTTGGTATTCCTTTAATGGTCGGCCCAGCGGTTTTGACAACCTCCCTGCTTTTGGTTCCGCAGTGCAAATTATTACCAACTATAATTTCCGTTTTGATTAATTTACTTATAGCTGCCACAATTTTCAGGCAATCGCATCATTTATTAAGATTCCTCGGCGAAGCCGGCTCGAAAGCGCTTTCAAAAGTTATGAGCCTCTTGCTGGCTGCCATCGCGGTTATGCTTATGCGAAACGGCATACAGGAGTTCATCAAGCAATAAATCACTTTTTTCCACGTATGGAGTAACAATGAAAACAATCATCCTTTTGACTATTTCAAATATTTTTATGACTTTCGCATGGTATGGCCATTTAAAATTTAAAACCAAACCTCTAGTTATTGTTGTGCTGGTCAGTTGGCTGATCGCATTTTTGGAATATTGTTTCCAGGTTCCCGCAAACAGGATGGGCAGTAATGAATTTTCCGCCGCTCAATTAAAAACCATTCAGGAAGTCATTACGCTTATCGTTTTCTCTGTCTTTTCGGTACTTTACCTGCGTGAGCCGTTTAAATGGAATTATCTCGCCGGCTTCGCATTTATCGTGTTGGCGGTCTTTGTAATATTCAAAAAATGGTAATTCTCCTTTCCAATAATGCGCAAGGGATTTTCAAATTCGCGCAAGCAGGTCGAAAAACAGGGGTAAAATCGGGACTTTTTCAGTGTTTTTCGAGACTTTTTCATAGAAAAATCGGAAAAATTCCGGTTTTTTTATAGTTTTTCGTGATTTTTCGAAAAGGTTGCTTGCGCTTATTTTAAAAACGCTTTATTTTCAGAAAAATAAAGAGGGTGACTTTTTTCGAGGAAAAATAAAATCGTCAAACTTGCACCAATTTTAAAAAAAATGCGCGAATTGAAAAAAACGTGCGTAAATTATGAAAAATAGGTTTTTTCGACTTGCGCCGTTTCACCACGAAGAACACGAAGACTACGCAGTCTTAGACGAGATATTTTGCTTTGCTCAATTCGACAAATTGGCTGTTACTTCTGAATAAGATTGTCCGCTTTTTTAAATGTAAATGTCGGCTGATTCTCATAAAGAGCCGTACCCAATCTAAGCATTTCATCGTTGCCCTTTCTAGTTATTCCCATCGGCGGAATTATCAGATTTGCAATAGCGCCTACAAGTCCGCTTACAAACCCCATAGATTCTTCGTCTTTAGCTACGCCATCGATTTTGATGCCCATTTTAGGCTCTTTGCCATCCAAAGGCCTGCTGAATGTAAGCGTGTTTACGCGTGCGACCTTAATATCAAATTTATTTTCATAAAGATATTTACCGCTTTTTTGTTTTACACTGTATAAACCAACATACACAGGGCTTTTAGTGCCGCGTTCGTTAAAATGCACTTCTACATTCGTTACCTGTTTTTGACCATCAATTATTTTCCCTTTGATATCAATTTTGCCGTATCCTTCACCATTAAATTTAATGTAATCAAGAATATTTTTTATGGGCTTTCCTTTTTTGACGAGCTTTTCATTTCTGGCAATCATTCCCTTCTTGTCAAAATCATTCATATTAGTCCCCTGTCCTTCCATTCTGAATTCGCACGACGCTGTAAAAGAATCTCCTTTTGTTTGTCTGCCGCAGGATGTTATATAACCAACCTGCTGATTGCCCTGGCTTTTTTGATTTGTAACACTCACAGGTGAAATCGACGGAACAAAATACATAAATTCATTTAGCGGATTCAATTTGCCGTTCGTATCTTTGCAGCAGAGATAAACCGTCGGCCCTTGATCATCTTGAGCAAAAACATTTACGCCGAAAAGAACCATTGCCATAACAATTAATGTTACATTTTTTTTATCGATCATTTTTATTCTCCTAAATTAT